>Ga0307515_10006186_pt1 | contig 24040 bp, 29 predicted proteins | sample 17_EM_MG_FD_194513 | JGI IMG/M metagenome (GOLD analysis project Ga0307515, IMG submission 194513) | Populus trichocarpa ectomycorrhiza microbial communities from riparian zone in the Pacific Northwest, United States - 17_EM | ecosystem: Host-associated > Plants > Roots > Unclassified | place... | reverse complement strand
ACGGAAGAAGGACGTAGCTAATAACGCTATTAATGAGTGGGAGGATGCATGCATTCTTATAGCTTTACTCTCTCAGCCTATATAGGAGGTAATTAACGTTGATGAGGACGAGCTGGATAATGAGGAATACGACGAGGAAGTAGAGTTCGATGAGTATATAGAGGGTGTAATTTGAGTGAATGTAATTGATATACGGCAATAAGAATCAAGTGCATGTAGTAGAATGCTGTTTATATACGATTTTCCTCACAAACGGCATTTTCCGTCATTTTTGATGTTCCTCGCTTACGTATGCACGAGCCAATTCAAATACCCCCTCAAATACTCTATGCACTTTATGTCCTACGGGAGTGCTTTCTGGTATATCAAACTTTCCTATTGTTGATTGCTGCTCTTGCATATCATGTCTACACATTACCACCAATATCCTTCAACGGGCTGAGTATCTTTGCTTTGAATACCTTATGGGATTCAAGATCGGATAGCTCTTCTGTAAGTTCTTTAAAGCTGAGACACGCCTGGATACTATCACTAAGTCGTTGTCCACATACATGAGGTCCATCCTGAATCAATCTCTGTAGTATGGCGGCTTTGATGTTCTCAGGATCTAGGCGTCGTTGCTTCATTTCTGGGAATTCCTTTGTTGATTTCCAGTAAGCTATTTCCATCATGACTATGCCCTACACGTCCTTTAGTCCAACCAAGCAACATTTGTAAAAGGCCGGATTTGCTTACGAGGGAGTAGACATCATGTGCCTTTGAGAATTTCGCCAGAGGCCTTCCCCAGCGTTCAGGATGCATGTAGACATTGTTTTCCACCGAGTAATCCGTCTTTAGAGCCGTCTCAGCATCCTCAGGCCTTGAATATTCGAATCCAAATAGCCACGGACGATGAATATCCACTCTCGGGACATTGACATTTCCCGACTCCGGTTTCTGGTAGAAGAACACCACGTTGCTGCTCTTGAATAGCTTGTGCACCCATCCAACCTTGTGGAAGTTCTCGATGGCTTCCGCGAGCGTAAAGGCTAATTGGATTCGACTTCCAAGCGGCACTCTCTTCTGCTTCGACATATAATCCGAGAGGGTAGCGAAGGAAACACCGCCTTTGGCCTGACTGCTATCAAAGGACATGTCGAGCTCAAAAACGAGTGAAAAGCTCTTCGCAGATCGTTCATGGATGTACCCAAGTCCGGGAAGAATATGGAAGCTCGTTCGTTTCGGGTGACACAATTGCGTCGTCATTTTCTTGAGCTGTTGCAACTGGGTAGGCGACGGCTCCTGGGATTCCGTATTATATGTGAGCAATTCGTATTCGAAAATCTCCGCTATGACCGGGTGGTTCTGGATCTTTCCAATGCGGAATTTGGATTGCATGTCTCGTGGTCCGCGGTTGGAAGAGCGGTCCCAGACAATGGACCCGCGCGGCAGCTCCAGCTGCTCTGAAATAATAGACGAGCTGAGTAGACGCTGCCGCAAACTGATGGCTTTGTCGACCCCGCAGGCCGCTATGATCTGATCGTCCTGTGCTATGGAAAGATCGATGTTGGGGTCTAGTAGGACCCCCTCTTCGATGCTTTCAGTCAAGGCGCAAACACTCTTGTCGATATCTTTCAATGATTCTAACTTGATGTCACCAGCTACTTCTTCTGTTAATTTTCCGGACTCAGTTTTACTCGAAGGTGCAGTTTGGGCAAGAAAAGCGCTCGTTGACATCGCATTCGACAGTTTCGCGATGCGATCTAGAATCTCGGCTTGCGCAGACGCGGACAGTGATCCAAGAATTGAGCCTGTCAAAATTTGACCGTCTCCGGTCAGTCCTTGGAGAAGGCGCGCCTTCAATATCAGGCTTTCGATACTGACGTCGGAAACGATGTTTGGTGGATAGCTTTTGAGCCAGTCCGCTATTTGCTGGGCCTTTGGATCTTCGCGGAAGGATATAGAAAGGAGAGCGAATGATGAAGGTAATTCGTGTTTCCGAGAGAATCCTGCCGGTACCGGTAAGGGAAGTGGTGCTAATCGTATTGTAGGCGCATCGTTATTCGCTAATGTGAAGTATTGAGGAGACTCTTGCGTCATATTAGTACTTTTAAACCTAGTGCGAGGAATTTGCATACCGGTAAGTGCAGGCTGAGTCAAGTTGTCCCAAAGATGGTTTTGCAGCCAACGGATTGGCACGTCTTTTCCAGCAGTGATTTGTTTTCGGATCTCTCGTATGAGGACTGAAGTGAAAGACAATCTGCCTGGTTTCGGGACGCGCGCCCCAGAGCTAGACGCAGCTAGTATCTCCATCTGCCCGTTGTCGAAGCTGCCGTGTGTCTTCGTTGCGGCATGGCAACAGTCAAGAAGGACGAGTACGTCTCCGTTCGCATGAAGCATGTGTGATTGGAGGGGGAACCAGCCAAGCGTTGGACCCCCAGCTCTTTTCCTGATACGAGGTTAATCGAGGTAGTTGAAAGCAAGTTCAGACACCTACGCTCTCCACTCCGGGTACCCGGCAGCGCTTCCAGCCGTGTTATCGCCATGACCTCCGTAATAGAAGATTGATAGGCCATCGCTGCCTAGCGAATGGGTTTTGATGAAATTCGAAAGTCGATCGGAGAGTTCAGCAGCCGAATTCTCGCTCGGGATAGAGTATCGCTCAGTTTCATAGTTGAAGTCTTGCTTGAAGAGTAATTGCAGGCGATCCGCTTCCAGGGCTACTCCGAGATCATCGTCGGCCCACGAGATGAGTAACGCGGTGACTTTCTTATACCTCGTTTCAGTGGACCAGGAGCCTCGAGTCCGCTGGTTGAAATCCTCGATTATCTCTTGCACAGACGGTTCGGATGGCTCAGTCGACATCCTCAACACTTGCCACGGAATAGCCTCGGTTTTGGGCTCTCAATCATTTTGTGGCTCGTTCCTAAGAGGTACTTGAGAAAAGTTCATTTCGAAGCCAATGAGATGAGAAGGTTACTGTACTCGCCACGTCGCGCTCAAGTTGATTCATCCACCCTGATAGCCATCAGGCTGCGTTGCGGGGCTCGAGGCACAGGGCAAACGACGCGACATCTATCCGGCTTACCGTTCTAGGCAGCTACGGCTTGGCACATTGTGCAGGTATTTGAGAAGAGTCTCAGCCTTGCCGTACATTCCCTGCACAACCGTCCCTTCCTGCTCTCTAGTTCCCATGGCTACGAAAGACGAAATCAGTGGGCGCACTGACCCGCCCGGAAATGATCAAGTCAGTGATGAGGAAGAGTTCAACGTTGGTTTCAAGCCTTATAAAACAACACAATTCATGCTAACATGACGTGTAGTTTTCTACAGCCGCACCGGGCGACTTCCGCGCTAAAGTAACGCCGTACAATACCTCAGCACAGGTAACTCAGTTTCTCAATAGCTTCGCGGGCCAAGATGCGGGAAGCGTCGGTAACACGTTCTTCAGTATCCAACAGCTCCCCTATACAACGTCGGTGAGGAGGTATATCTCCAGGTGCAAGGGCAGACTCAGCCTGCGGGTCCGTATGAGGTTGTGGAAGTTCTGACGGGCCACAAATATCGGATCAGGATGAAGGCCACTGGCCAAGAACACCATGAGCTGGTCAGTGAAAATAGATTGCTGGTACGTGCATAAGGTCATGATTCGTGACGGCCGCATGCTTGCTTCCATCCCGTCAGGATCTGAGATATTTCCTCAATATACAATTGGAATTCGTTGAGAAGTCTTCCCCTCGCAAATTCTAAGTTGGCATATGCTTCCTTAAAGCTTTCCAACGGCGTATGCCCGTATTGATCTTTGATCTTGCTATCGGCACCGAATTCAAGCAGAATCTCTGCGACCCGAGGAGCTCCGTTTTCCACGGCAACATGTAGAGCAGTACCCAGGAGAGGGTGTTGAGCATTGAGCAGCGAGGCGTCTTGCTGCAGTCTTTCGATTGCACTTTCGGGCAGCTGCTCTTCTAGTAACTCTTCTAACACAGACTCGTCTTGTGGTAGGCATGTTACACCTCCCAAAGAGCGTTTCGCCGATCGAGGAGAGTGCATGATTCGTTGGACCAAGTCCGGACCGGCAGCCAGGTGTAGAAATGTTGGCCCATCGCTTGTCCTATTCCCAAGCCACAGGTCAGCGCCTGCATTGAGTAACTTCCGCTCAGTTTAGCTTTGAACGTTGACAGGGAAGGTGGAGGGAACGTACCCGTGTCACCAGATCTATTCTTCTTAATATCGTGGCAAGCCCTAACGCTGTATAGCCAGGAGTGGGCAGATGACTCTTCAGCTCAATGTCTGCACCGTGGTTCAAAAGCAGGTCTACGCATTCGTTTGACGCAAACTGGCATGCGTAATGTAATGAAGTAAAACCTTGCCCATTCCGCTCATTCACATTCAGCCCTGGATGAGCAAGCATCTCTTTCAGTACGGACACGGCGTCTCTTTTTACACAGTCGTGCAAGGCGGTCTCTCCATCTGCTCTCCGTATCTGATGGCCGGGAATGTTGTACCACGGCATGCTACGGCATTGGTATAGAAATCGAAAAGCCGGGCAATTGACATGGTCGTTTTGAGAGGCCGAAATGGTGCTGAAGATAACTTCGGTTTTCACTGGTGTTCTTAATGATAGTTGCTTTTCAAGCAAAACGCTTATCACAGTTTCGTCCATTGCCTGGCTCGCTGCGGCGATGTCTAATGGCGTACTATTCATACTCTCCCCGAGATAGTATCCGTTGTCCGGCTCGTCGATGACTGCATCGTGAGAAAGCAGGATGTCGACGCATGAGGCGACGGCGTCTCTATACTTTGGACCGTGTATAATGAGCTACAGTGACTTTCAGCCCTGATGGTATCATTTTACGCGCGTTGCACACCATGGTCATGTAGGCGATAACATACCTTTCCAAGTGGAGAGCAAAACATTGGGTCGCCAATCCAATGGAGTGGAGATCTACCAGCGAACCAATGCGTATTTGTTGTCGCGCCATGCTTGATGAGCAGAGCGCAGATCTCTGGTAAGTTGAATGAAGCGGCGAGATCGAGGGAGCTTAAGAATCCAGCGCGCTGATTTGGATCTGCTCCGAAGTGAAGAAGGGTTTTGACAGCGACCATGTTCCTACAGCTTATCGCAAAATGAAGTGGTGTTCCTGCTAACGATATACCATGCCAGGGAAGTATCCAAGCGTGATCCCGTCTAGTCCGAGCGTAAATGTCTGCGCCTCCGGCCATTAATTGAGTGGCAACATCATGAATGACAGCTAGCTCAAAGAAGATCAGCAGATGTAATGGAGCAACTCCAGTATCTTCTACCAGAGATGGATTTGCACCGTTCTCTAACAGAAATGAAACCATTTCTGCGTTTCCTAGGCAGCATGCTTCGAACAGGGCTGTTCGTTCCTCTCTATCCAAGATGTCTATAGGGTAGCCCCGTCTGATTAGATTACATGCGAGGGATATGTCGTTCGTGAGCGCCGCATAGTGTAGCCATGGATGCGAGAAGGTCTCGTTTTCGAAGACGACCTGCACTTGTGTGAGATGTACATTAGACATTGCGCATAAATGATCTTGCACATCTTGAGGTTGGCACGGATCGGCGTGCTGTGCAACCTTGACATACTGAATCGTGTTGATGTATTGCTGCCTCGCGGTCTTTTGATACTCAATGATCGACCGTGAAAGCCATTCATCATCATCGTCCCCTTTTGCGTCGAGCGTCTTGGCATCTGCTGAAAGGGCGAGGGAAATTCTTTCTTTCTGTTTCTCCATAAAGTCTAGGTCAGAAGAGTTTCTCAGACTATTGAGCATAATTCCAAAGTCCTTCCTAACACCGAAGCCGTTGGCGTAGCAGCTGGCAAGATTGTAAGCAAAACTTCCGAAGTCATCGCTGTCGAAGGTGGAATGGGAAATTTGGATGCTAGGTATGCCGATATATCGTTGCAAAGCCTGAGTTCCCGGCTTTCTTTCTCTTGCTTGCGCCGCAATGCCCTCGAAAATTGAAGTTCGCACGTGCCATGGGCAATGGACTGATATGATCTTCCGTATGTCAGCTCAGCTTACTAATGAGATTGATGGCTAAATTTACGCTACTAATGTCTAAGGTGAGGAGAGTTTGTTTGTCCCCGTTTGGGGCATTCATTTCAAAATCAGCGGCAGGATGACCATATTGTCTGCAGACCATAAGCAATCGGATCCAATTATCTGGCTAAGCTTGCACGGGTACCCTCTGAAATCTAGAAGTCTTGAAGACTCTTGCATGGAAAAGCGACGACAACTTGCGCCTTCCAAGCAACCCTTCAACAGCTTGGCGAAACTTGTCCGCATATTCAAGGGCATATCCACGAACTCTTCCGGATTCTTCATCATTCTATAGGCCATGGACTGGAAGAAATCTGCTGGCTGGGACAGGATGAACTGAAGTCTCTGAGGTGGTCGGTCGTAGGGCGGTAAAAGCCAGTCGTCCTGGAAAAAGTTCGCCTGGCATGTCATTATACACCACGCAACCAGGCCAAAACTCCAGACGTCACATTTCGGAAGATCTTCCTTGGCTAACCGAGCCTTGTAGTCGCTGTCGTAGAAAGTGGATAGTAACTCGGGGGCCGAAAAGAGTGGTGTTCCGAGTTGGAATGTAGAATCATCATACCCGATGTTAAAATTTGAATGACTGAAATCCGTGAGGCGCGCTGTGACTACGGCGTCTGGATCGTGTGGGCCTTCTGGTAAACACACCAGGACATTCTGAGGCTTAACGTCGCTGTGTATGATTCCCTGCGCATGCACACTGGTCAAGGCACGAGCCACATCCAAGCATAGACGATGGCATTCCTCCCACTCGGCGCCAGCAAATTTACCTCGCATGTGCAGATAGTGATCCAGAGTACCGAAGTGCGCATTCTCTACCAGGACTGATGGATACATCTCGAACGGGAACCACTTGTATCCAAGAATCTGAACGATATTGGAGTCCTCGCGCAGCGGATTGTGAGCCATTAATAGCAGTTCGGTGTAGATTGTTCTTGCAACATCCTGTGCGGTTCCTTTTTTGGGGACTTTGGGGCGCTTGATGGCCACCGCAGTGCCTTCGCAACGGGGAGCGTGTCTAACGCAAGAGTGAACCGTGAATGAAGTTCCTTGGCCTAGTAGGTTGCCAATAGTGAGGTCCCCAAAGTGTCTCATCCCGGAGACTTGCACGGCGTTAAGGATCCCAGCGTTTGTTTCCCATCTCGTTTTATGTTCGGATTTGCCTTCGTTTCTCGTGCCAGTAAAGAAACTCCACAGATTGGTCCTTGACTCCATGGCAGGTGCAGGGGTAAGTTTCTCGCTGGCGGACAAAGATCTAGGTGGAAGGAGGTTCAGCCAGGTGCGCACTCGCCGTTTGGGGACTAGGTGGATTAATATTCACGTGAGGACGAGGCATAGCCAATCAGATCAGCGCACATCAGGCAGCCAAATTGGACTCGATGAGGAGCAGCACCTTTTATTTCTGAACCCCGACGAATTGCCAAGCATCCGGTGAATACACACTGAAGCTGCTTGCTTCCCCTAACATTGAATCTTCTACTCCCAGGTATCACGTCGCCTTCCCTCTCAACGCTTCGATGTTACCACATCATGGCTCAAACCCCACAGGCCCCCCAATTTGTCCATCGACCTCGGCATTCGATTCCGCCGAACCAATACATCAACAATTTTACCAACGCTCATGAGAAAAGTTTGTAGGCAGGTTGACGTTTTCCGGTCAAATACTCACCGAGCCCATAGTTGAAGACTCTCGGCAAGGCTACCCGCGCCTGGCTGCTTTCATCAATAGTGATAGAGATTTCGTAGTCTTCCGGAGATTTGGGCAATTGCACGTACGTTTTCTCTTGAATATGCAGGACGAGCTTGCGGAACTGGAGCAACAGCTTCATGAGCTGGACCAGCAAGACACATTTTCGTTCAATCTGAATTCAAGGCGTCAAGATAAAATTGCGGCACGTAGGGTGCTTCTGGAAGAGTTGGGGAATAAATTGTACGTCTACGGTGCGTCTCTCGGGAATGCAAGCCCATTGTGCTGTCACTAAAATAAAGACAAAAGATAATTGTCTTGAGGCTCATTACCGACATATCGAGAGGCTTCCATCAAAACGTACTCACGTTGAGAGTGTCGTCAACTGGATGAAGGGAAACAAGCCACTAGTTGCAGAGGAGTCGGGGTTTTTAAACACTTGGGACGACCTAATATCGCCGAGAGAACGAGCAGACCATGGCGGTTTGGATATCTTCATCAGTCGGTGTGTTGCCAAACTTGCCGAGCGGGGCTTCCGTAAGGTCAGGGCTCTTACGACGGGCGATGAACTGAGGCTGATATGTTGCAGGTATGCCATACTCACAAGTCAAATGATAAACACGTCATCATGGTGAACACATCTTACACACTTGTCATCGCCCGATTACTCACCACTTTCATGGCAATCGCTATTTTGACTATACCCATTGCAGTCCTGTATAGAGTTAGTGACATGTCTAGGAGGCTCTGGATCATTGGTATATTCACAGGACTTTTCTCTTCTGTTCTCTGCATCTTCACTCAGTCTCGGAACTATGAGATCTTCTCGGCTACCGCCGCGTGAGTAAACCCTGCGACCTAGATATACGCACCGCTTACATTTCCCAATCAGATATTGCGCAGTTATGGTTGTGTTTGTGGGAAATGTCCAATAGCACATAGACGGGCGACGCTATTCACACCAGTGATCGTGGAGCGTGAACCAGGATCCTTTCGACTTCCATCTTCAAAAGAGCCCCCCCCCCCAACCGAGCACTTTCGCTTGCCCCAGGTAGGGTGATGAACGGTGTGCATATATGCCGCATTCTAGTCCCGGGCAGTGCAAAGGGAGTTGTCTGAATCAGGGGCGATGAGAATGGTGTCGAATAAAACATCGCCCTCGGCGCTCCCGAGCTGATACCCGCTAGGAGCCCAGCTTCTTCATTCGCACCATGATCCATCTGCCGCATCTTTCAGCTGAGAAAGGATCCATATCGCTTCACGCGGAACTGCCGATCGCCAGCTTTTTCTTCGATCAGTGGTAACCGCCCTCCGTCCCTTGTATGAGGCTATACCGAATAATGCCTGATTACCCCGGTCACTGGACTGGAAGTGTCTACATCCGGCCAGGGCGGCAGGCGGCGAGGGGTTCGTCCTTGTCTCACGGCCCACGCCGCCACCAACGCCAACGCTGAGCTGTCACCTGCTCGTTGCACTGCAATGTTGCAACGATGCCGGACACTTTATGCGAGGCGGAGCATCCTGAGGTCATGAGGACGAAACTAACGCCTCAGGCGAGTGGCCTGCCGCGTCATCAAGAGATTCAACCTGAACGTAACGAAAGGATTGGCGAGCGTATTGACTGAAGGAGCGAGGTTTGACGCAGGAAAATCAGAGCTGAGACAACGGGACTAGCATCATGCACTCTTCCACCAAGACATAGAGGAGGCATAGCGTTGCAGATACCGCTGCAACCTAGAAGGAAGGGAAGGGAAGTCATTGCTCTATCAGGCAGGTTGTCATGGACCGTGCAACGGTAACCATCGTCCGTCAAACCGCCTCTGCCATTTGTGTAAGGAGAGCAAAAATGGCAGTGGGCAGAGAGAGGAAGAACGAGACCGAAATACGGAAATGCGTGTAGTCTTTGAATCGCTTCGGAAAACAACTGGACATCAGAAGCGGCTCCACCAGCAGCGACCGTCACGATGCACGAAAGCGAGACTGCGGATTCTGCAGCAGAGGCACGAGGTGAACGATAAGGGAAATAAAGTAACGGAAGGGAAAGTCAAAGACATGCCCAGTAGTGCGATGGAAGAGCGACGACTAAGTTCGAAGGAAAAATGGCTCACGAAGGACCGTTAAGGCCTAATGGGACCAGCTGGCTCTGACTAGGGCGGGCGGAAAGGGGCGCGGAGGTGCGAAGAGAGTAAAGAGAAAAAGACGAGGAGGTGGAGGGAAAATTGACGGCGAAGGGAGGGCTTTTTATGGTCGAGGTCGAGGCCGATTGCTGCTTCGGGCGTAGCGCGGGAGCCGTAAGCGAGGCTTGGATTACCTATACAGGATGCATCCATTTCCTAATATAGGCTTCCCGTCTAATAGGTGGTATTCATGAGGGTCGAAATTGTCATATACGTGTGTGATAATGTAAACGTAAATGGCAGGTCTTATAGCACGATTTAGTGAATTGACTACGGACTGCTCCATAGTAGTTATCAATGCTCCGAATCATTTAATCTTGCCATGTGCTCTTCGGCGCCGAAAAAACAGGCCGGAATGCGGCAATGTAAACAACAACAACAATAAATTACTACACCCCCAATATTATACCGTTTTCCTTTAAACCAAAGCCCATACAAGTTCAAAGCCCCAAGAATGACGCGCGTTAAAAAGGGTTCCTCATCCCGCAAGTCCAGAGCGCGGCACTTCACTCCTCCGCCTGGCCTAATCCATGAAGGTGGAAAACACCCAGAAACACCATCTAGATTATTAGTTCTTATTGCAAAGCGCTATGCTGAAGTGCTTAACGTTACCATTACTGCAGACCATATTCGCCAAGCTACTGGTGTTCCTGACCGAGTTCAACGACGTATATTTGCTACTAAATCACCAAGAACTCTCCACAATCAAGAGGGTCCTGACCCCAGAGGACGGCGAAGGGGGTTCACACGGAGCGATACACGAGCCATCGGCGACTATCTAGATGATCCAAAAGTACACCAAAATGATAAGGGAAAGCCATGGAAAGATATAGCCAAGGATGCTGGCGTTATCCTTCCAGATATTCCCCATTCAAAACCTATCGGATTGCGCTCTATTGGCAATAAACCTATCTAACAAGCTTGCAGAGACGACAAAGAAATTATTAACGCCATAATGGAAGAGGAGAGAGAGCTTAATAAGCGGCAATGCACCAATCGCCTTAAATTTGTGGATACATCCTTAGAGAAAAGGCCCCATTCTGTGGACTACGATAATGTGGCATTTTGTGATGAATATCACTTTGGTTTAGGGCCAGAGGTTACCCACAGAATTAAGAGAAGAAAGGGTCGCTATTACCGCTATTTACCCCAGAATGTTTACAGAAAGGCAGCTACTAGGAAGGATAAAAAGGAGAAGGCATGGGAGAAGGAGCATTTTAAGTTATTCTCTATCTTTGTCGCGAGATATTCATTCCATATATCGCGTGCATAGAGCACGTGACTTACGCGAGACGCGTATGTATCAACACTGCATTAGAGTAGAACAATCAACATCCATCTACAGTCTGTCAGACCTCCAGTGTCCCCCCCCCCCGTGTGCGCGCGCGACACACACCTAATTTCGCTACGTCTGCAGCTAAATTAGTATGTAGAGCTAGCAGGAAGGGGTGTAGTACGTGGCCAGGGCTTGGGCCACGGCCCACATCAAATTCGGAGCTCGGAGCTCGATTTTGAAGCTATCCTGAACTTCTCTCTCTCACCAAAAGTCGTGATATTCCTCCAGATCTTGGTGTTTTACCCCATTGCCTTCCTTAATATGGCTCCACATATGGGCGACTGGCAGCACGCCTTTATTGAAATCCTCCTTGCAGCCGGCGCTAGCAAGCGTGTATGCGCCCGCCAAGCCGATTGCTCTCTTAAGGCAATTCAACGTATTCGGAAGAAGATGAGGCTGCACGGAAAGACGAGGCTCGGTCGCGAATATATGTCAAGACGCGTACTAAGCAACGAGATAATTATCGCGTTAATCTGCCGACTAGATAAGGCTCCGAACTTATATCTTGATAAGATAATGTGGTTTATCTACAATCAGTTTCAGCTAGTTGTAACTAGGCAGACGCTTAGTGCAGAACTAAGAGTTGCTGGCTGGAGTCGGAAGCTGGTAAGGAAGCTTTTACGGGCGCATATAAGGAAGCTGCTGATTATATATAAGGCTCGTTAAGTCGCCCGTGAGCAAAGCCAGGAGGATCGCACCTTGTTCTGGGCCACAATCTCACAGTTTACCGTTAATCAGTTGGTGTTTATAGACGAATCTAGAGCTGACTTGAAAACGGGTATACGAAAGGCGTCTTGGTCACCGGTGGGAGTTACACCAGTTCTACGTACACCATATAATCGTGGTAAGCAGCGAGTTAATATACTACCTGCCTACACCGTTAACGGCGTGCTAGTATCATTAGTATATACTGGCTCAACGAATTCGGAGGGCTATAACTACTGGATTAAGCACGTCCTTCTACCTCATTGTAATCCTTATCCAGTACTAAGATTAATAGTTGTTATGGATAACACAAGCTTCCATTACTCAGCCTATATTGGCTCTCTCTTTGAGCAAGCTGGTGTAAGGCTTATGTACTTACCCGCATACTCGCCCGATCTGAATCCGATTAAGGAGTTCTTTAGTAAGCTAAAGGAGTTTATTCAACGACACTTTATTACATAGAAGGAGGCGCCAGAGCAATGGGGTAATAGCTTTAATAGCTTTCTAAGTTGGTGTATAGAGATTATAGGAAGCAAATCTAATAGCGCGAGAGCTTATTTCCGTCATAGCGGGTATATTAGTAGAGGAGAGTGAGATTCTATAATATAATAGGGTGTCGTTATTATATAAAGGAAGGCGTAGCTATATTCAGTACCCGTACACTGTAAGAAATTTATTTCCAGTCGCCTTGCAAACGTCGCCCAGATCTAGCCGACATCCATGCACATCCAGGAACTCGCCGGTGCCACAAATATAACAACGTTCATCAACTGCACTGCTTCCGGTTCGCCAACTTCCTCGCCGCAGAGAACGGACATGACTATTGAATCGTCGCTTGTCTCTCAACCGTCGGACTAGATGGAGTGAAGGCATATGCAACGGTAATGGACATCACAGCGAAGACATGCTAAGGCGAGATGTTCCTTACACCCGGCCAAATCTCTAACGACAGCCTTTCCGGGCACTCCCAGGTCATGGCTGTGCATGCCACATCTAGTGACCAATTCTCCGAAATCGTGGCTTGGAGCACCGTCCCCGGCTGCACCTTCAACCTGACCTATAAGCCTGCCAGGCCAAACCTGTACCAAGGCGCCCTCGAGAACTACTAATGGGGCGGCGACACGGCTGGGCGTTCGATAATCCGGAAGCCTACCCAACTGGCACTATCACGGTGGACAGCAGAGAGCTAGCTATCGTGCCTGAGAAGTGTGTCGGCTGGGTGGGCTTCCAGTGGGGGAATAGCTACGCGGCCGACGGGTGGTTTTCGTTTATGATCTAGCTGGACAACAGCGTGCGTATTATAACTGTAACGACGAATCCGTCGCTAAAATATACTCAGTGCTCCATCTCCGCGTTAATGTTCCCGGATGGCCATTATAAGGTGCATACCGTGGATACGGACGTTCATCCTAGCAATCCGTGGGTGGATCCGTATATGAATATTATGTATTCTAATAACTACCTCATTGGAATTCCGTTAGGAAATATCTGATCTCTCGCGGCTCAATTCAGTGGCTAATTCGTATTCCACTTTCGACGGCTTCTTTTATGATTTACCGGTAGCGGGATACGGCGTCTCGGAGAAAAGGGAAACTTCCACACTAGTTTAGCAGGATTCTTGAACTAGACGCACCTATGACTAAACCAGTGATGCAAATGGACCGGTTCTATTTTGGATTGGTTCGGTTTTCCAATTTTAAATCTTGAACCGGTTCGGAGCTTTGATTGGTCTAATTTGGATCGGTTTTAGAGCTTTAGCGCGAACTGGTTTACCAATAAAACCAGATATAGAGGTAGTATAGAGCCTTAGTGGTGAGTGGGCGAACGCCACCTAAGGGAGTTAAGCCTATTAAATCAGCTATATACTTACCAAGCTGTATATCAAGGATTGCTATGGTGCAGCGACACCCCAATTTAATCCACTGAAGCCTTGTAGATGATCCTTATCGCGTTATCCTCATCGCGTTATTCTTATCGCGTCGCCCTTATTGCCATCCTTATTATTACCCTTATCACGTCGCCCTAATTATCGCCCTTATTACTGCCCTTATTATTTAATACCGCTAATTCTATAGAGAGTATTATTACTACAACCGGCCGAATAACGCGTGGAGGTAGTAGTAGTTATGCTAGTAATAGCCGTGCCGCGGGTAAGGCTCCTGCTATTCCTTAAAAGCGCGTTAGTAAGGCCTCTAGTGGTAGAAAGTAGAAGCGCTAAAAGACGAGGATAAATACAGTTAAACCAGAATCTCTTACCTATTATAAATCTAAATCCGAACCTGAGCTAGAGCCTCTGCTATTACACCCAGTAGCTAAGCTAAAACGAATTAAACTCTATGGCTAGTGGTACTAAAGAACTAATAAAATCGCTAGGTAGAAGCGTAGTAAAAAGAAGTTCTTATATATATGGGGTAAGGGAAAAGGCTTTGTAATTGTCCACAAGACTACAAAAGTTAAATACTACTATTGCTGTCAGTGTTTGGATAAGAAGAAGGATATAACGTATAAGCCGCTTAGTAAGAGAATCCGTTCTCTATACTACCTATTTACTAATTAGTAAATAGCGCTTAATAGCAACTCTGCTATTCTTAGCTACTGGAAACGGGCTTACCGACTTAATAAGAAAGGCAATTTAATTAAGCCTAAAGGAGCAATTAAGCAGTATATTAAGCAGTAAGACTACGTCTAGAATATATGGTTTAAAGCTTTTAAGCTTATACTAATTCGCTAGCTGGTATACTGCTATATTGCTTACTACCAGATTAAAAACGCCTACTTCCTAGAACTGGTTTAGTATATGTATAAAGGCCTAGCAAAGTTAATCCCGTCGCAAACTATAATTTGCAGCTAGGTGGTAAGCAAGTTTAGGAAGCAAAAGAGATAGCTGCGAGATAACTTATAAGACGCTTGATTAAATATCCACCTATCCTTTAACCTTTAGACGTTACTAAACTACTACGCTATTATCGCGATAGTTGCTTACTATATTAATAAAAACGGCCTCTAATAAACAAAGCTTCTTACTATATAACGCCTTAAGGGCGAACACAGCGGCGTAAACTAAGCTTAGATTGTTTTGGATATAATCGGCGAGTATAAGATTAGTAAAAGGATAGGATATTTTATACTTAATAACACGTTAAGCAATAATACGGCCGTAGATTTAATACTTAAAACGCTCTATCTAAAGATATTAGAAAGGTAGCGGAAACATCGTTAACTACGGTGTCTTGGCCATATAGTTAACCTATATGCGTAGGCGTTCCTTCTAGGAAAGAAGGCGGATACTACACTAGAGGAGCTTAAGCTGGCTTATAGTAGGCACGACTTTAAGTTAATTGCAAAGATTTAGAGAAAGTAGGGCGCTCTTAGACGTCTATATAATATTATACGGTATATCCGGATGTCGCCGTAGCGTTAGGAGGAGTTTCGGAGGATTATAGTAGGGGGGGAGTAGTTAGAATTTAATATGCTTAAGGTAAGTATATAGGCTCTAGATAAGATTTAGTGATATTCGCCACCTAATAACGTTAAATCGCACGGGTTTAATTGGCTACGGCGTTGGATTTTATAATATCCGCCCTATAGTCGCAATATCTTCGCTCTACGGTCGCAATATTTAACTTTTTAATTTTATTACTAACTTCTCTACTAGCTTATCCAAAGCAATGCGACGTAATGGAATTTATATTTTAGCTCTATTATACGAGCTATTAATTATAGGCCCCGTATATAACGATTCTATAATACCTATATGCTAAAACGCGGCGAGGGCATTAAAAGCGATTAACTTACTACCCACCACTAGTTTCTACTTAAAAAGCTCTCCTCTATCCTCTAACTGTTCTATAAAGCTACTATATATAGCTAGGGCCATAAGTATACGCTCTACCGCTGGTTTACTACTATAGATTGGCTTTTTAACTGTACCTATAACGCCTAGATTAACTTTTAAGAGCTTTGCGTTAAATATAGCGACTATAAAAAATACGTTTATCTTAAGGCAGCGGCCTGTGCGTTATAGGAGAAGTATAAGGAGTACTATAAGCTTATAGACAACAGCGCTGTATACTACGCTGCGTAGGTGCTTTTACCAGACAAGAAGTGGTAGTGGTTTTACTAGAGATTTAATTATAATAAGAATAAGGTAAACTAGCTTAGTAGTAATCCTAAGGATCTAGAGGATTGCGGAGTTTAGGGCCTAGTAGAGGACCTCTGGCTAGAGGAGTATAAGGGTAAGTATAATACTCCTACAGTTATTAAGCTTTTACCACTAATATGCTTTATATATGGTGAGACATTTAGTAGTCTAGAAAGCCATAAGTAGATTAAATTAGTACCTCTTAGTAGAACTAACGCCTACCAAACCTATATTAAAAGTGACCCTAAGGAAGCCGACGACCCTCTAGCTTACTGGAATAGTCTATACCTCTTATAACCCGACCTTGCTCGATTCGCCCTTAATATGCTAGCTATACCGTTAATAAGCGCTAAATGCGAATGCGTGTTTAGTTCTACTAAGCACCTTATTACTAACCCCCAAAACCGCCTTAAAGCCGATATCCTTGAAGTAAATAAGTGCCTTAAGTTCTAGTTTAGGCGTCCTTAAGCAAAGGCCTTCGCAAAAGGCGTGGACCCTAACGTTGATAAGCAATATGAGGAAGAAGCTGCTACCAAGGCTGCTACCAAGGCTGCTACCAAGGCTGCTACCAAGGCTGCTACTAAAGGGAAGGCTTGAGTAGAAGGCAACGCGGTAGTAAACACACAAGAAGCGGATAAGTAGGAGGATAAGGAAAATAAGGATAGCAATAAGAATAGTAATAAGGAAGATGCGGAAGATAAGGAAGCTAAAAGCGACACTATTAAGTATACGCTTATTAATGACTAAGCGGCTTCTTAATACTATGCCAAGACTGGTGATAGTAAGTCCGCGCCTCTTGTTAATTCGTTAACTATTAAACTAGCTACTAACGTCGCTTAAGCTATATAGGTCCCTAAACCGTTTTCTAACTCTATTTAACTACTCCTTCCCTCCCTTAAACTATTCTACTACTTTATATACTACACTACACTTAAATATATACTATTTTATCTGGTTTATCTGGTTAAACCGGTTCTAGAACCGGTTTGGAGCTCTAATCCGATTTTTGGATTGGTTTTAAGGCAAAATCTAAAACCGGTCCAAACCGCTTACATCACTGATTGACACTCGCCGCCCCAGTTCACCTTGCAGCAGGCGTAGACCCTAGCGGGAAGTTGGCTTTGTGAAAGCTCAAGTGCACGAGAAAATCCTACTTTAAACGCCTGCCTAACCTCTAGAGTATTATGACCCGCGGTTTAAGCTAACATAGAAGGTAGTCCGTTGGCTTACTGCCCAGAACCTATATTTGCGATCATGTGAGGTTTTGAGTTTCTCCAGTCGTCAACTTAGAGCGTAATTTGTGGGGGGGAAATACTTTTGGGAAAATCCTGCTAGGCTTGAGAAATATAGTTGAGAGTGGTGAAACTTAAAGCCCGGGAAGTGGACTGCCCATTTATTGATAAATACATCACGAATAATAATAGCCTGACAAATGGTACAAGTGCAACTTGGCGACGTGTTGATGATGAATTCGTCTGAGATGTACTTATAGCGCAGATTTTCCTCAGAATTATGCTAGTGCAGCTTCAATGGTAAGCTTCTTGGCAATCTAGAGGTGCTCCGCCACGGCCCCGGTTGGTCTCACCAGCTGCGTCACGTCGGCGAGTTATCTGCAGCTATTACTCCGTAGTCGTATTTTAAGATTTTATGGTAGTATGTAAAAGGATTGATGCCGGAATGGTGACGCAGGACTTCCAAGAGCTACAGTCGCCTGTGTAAACATGTTATGTGAAACTCTCGAGCATCGCGCAATCATCAGGTTCACAATTAGCACAACTAAATCATAATGGTTATCAATCAATAATTGTTGAAGGAGGTCTAATGACTCATGAATTTAATTTGAGGTCAGTAAAGACAAAGTAAGAAGTTAAACCGCAACCGCTTTAGCAATATCCTTGGCTTCCTCTGCTTGATCTAGATGTTTCTATCCAAGAAAGGCGGGATCTCGATAATGAGAGCAGCTCCGGAGTAGACAGTGCCCATTGAGGCATCATTTCCATACTGTGTAAGTAATTAGCTTGGGTTGGCCTTTTATCGGGTTGGGTAAGGACTAAGAATTACAGCAATATATGCGATAGCTAGTTCACGGTGCCGCATCTCTGACAGCCACACTACATTGCCGTGGTAGTAACCACCCAACCTTCTACATATTCCATTCAGGTCAGTATCTTCGATGAGGGTATCAGCAATCTCCAATTCGTGCAAGCCCTCGCCGATAATAGCTTCTTTGTATTAGACTACGATTAGCCTCAACTATAACCGGAGCCCAGTATGGGGATTAAGTTGGCCTACCTGGCATTCTGTCGTCTTCTGAGTCATCAGAGTAGTCTGAGTCATCAGAGTAGTCTTCCGTACATCCGTCAAGTATTGGGCGGATAGTTACTTGCAGCCCCAAGGCACGGAAAATTTCATACATAGCCATATCAACCCCCTTTAGAGAACCCGGGAGATTGTGGATAGATGAGGAGTGTGAGTGAGCATAGGCATGGGAGCACCAAATGCCTAAAAGTCCACCTAGAGTCTGTCAACAAGGCCCTGAACGAGTCTCTATTGTGGAATGCTTGTCAGAAACACGCAAACTTACCCTTCATCATGAAACTAGGCACCTGGAGCATGCTCTTAATAGTATCATAGAGGGGCAGCTGCTTAGGATCCATCCATGGGCAATGTCCAGCGAGATTTCCAGATCCGCGCGACACGTATAGATTGTATGTAAGGGTGATACGGTGGCCGGAATGGACCTCCAAGACCTCGTGTTCACAGTCACTGTAAAATGCTGCCCACTTGATGGAAGGCACCTCTGACTGTTCGGATGCTGAAGTGCTCCAATCGAAGTTCAAATCCTGACCTTTGTGCCGTACGATAAGCTCGCCACCTTCGTGATCGCACGGAAGACACACAACCAAGGAACCGAATTGTGAGTCTGAACGAGGGGTGTCGACGTGGGCCTGGAATTTGCCAGAGGGACCGGAGTAAATCTACTTATTTGAGTATATTGGAGTATGGTGTGGATAGGTAGTATCACTCACATTTAGTTTGTATAGCTCTGCACGTACACCCCGCATGTTGCTCGCATCTTTTACACTTGGGAGAAGGACTTGTGCAATCGCATCGATGATACCTAGCTCATAGGGATTTAGGGTGGACGAAAATGCTGAAGCGTCAAGCTTGCTTGCCTTGCGATAGGTTTCGTCGTAGATGTCTTTTCCCTTGTATCCAAATGTCGCAGGTTGGCAGTCTTTGACAAGTTGTTCCAGATTCCCAGACGTATTGGGCTCAAGCGGGAAGACCAACTTTGATGTCAAATTGCTGTCGTTAGAAGAGTCCCATCGAAGGATCACTGGGGAAGATGTGTGAGTATTGGGTTTGGATTGCTCAGTAGCACTTGCAGGAGCCACTTGATCAGCCGGATTCTGCTGCTGCTGCTGTTGTTGTATTGGTATTTTCGGGCCGTTGCGATCAGCAGAGTCCAAGATAGGGATCGCACCTCCGACGGCAAATGTTGCTGCAGCTGCGTGCTCGTCAATTGACTGGCTCAATTGTTCTAGAAGAGCAGCACTCGCTGTACCCCCAAGAGTCTGGGCTCCAAATCGAGCGGTAGAGGTATCCATAAGGTTTATTGGAAGTGGATAAGAAGTATGGTGAAAGAAAAAGCGGAAGACCTTCTGGGGATTTATGTATACCGAGTCTGCACGTGTTTGGTTAACGTGCGGTCGGCATAGTTATGGCGGTGGGGGCCCACAGCCTGTATTTTGCCTGCAATTGGGCCTTCGGTAGTATTATGACTCTATCACCTACGTTAGCTGTTCAAGAAGGGAGCCTTTGGGCCTGGTTCTTAGGGCCTGGCCCTTAGAGCAACCCTTGGTTGAACCAAAATTGGTAATACTAGCTGTCTAAGTATGTTGCCTCTTTAGGTTAAGGGCACGTTCGATACCTTTTTTTGGCCAGGTTGGCTTCACCAGGTGGGCGCTCTAAAAAAGCCACTTGGGCCCACCTGGGTCCACCTGGTCACGAACGGGCCACCGATGTCCACTTGGTGGATACTGTCCGTTCGACGCCCTAGGTGGATTTTGGGCAGATCGGTAGTCTTAATAGCTGAAAAGGAGGTTTCACTTGGCTAGGTGGAGGCGCGCCAACCGCAATTTCGCTAGTATAGCAGCGAGTTTCGTTAGTAATTTAAGCCACCTGGATAGTTTACCTGGGCGAATTCCACAGCACCTACCATTTTGAAGGGAGGGTACTGGTGGAACACCGACACGACTAGGTCGATCGATTCTACCCTCCTTTAAGATATTTTAAACCATTCATGGGCCTTAGAATCGTCGACCTGGCTGCGCCCACCCGGTGGAGTCGACCTGGCCAAAAAAGTTATCAAACGTACCCTAAGAAGGGAACCTATAGGCCCGGTTCTTAGGGCCTAGTGCTTAGGGCAACCCTTGGTTGAGCTGAAATTAGTAATAACATAGCTGATTAGGTTATGACGGTTATGACGATTTAGAATATCATCATACTGCCGAGGGCCTGATTGCAATCACCTTCGTTAGGCAGCACCTGGTCGTCGCCCTTAATACCTGCGCTAGCATCTTGTGAGTCATCTAATTCTGCCATTAGACGAAAGAAACGTCGCGCCGCGCCCTGAGGGACCTTCTGCCTTTTTCGCCGCCTGCAATATTTCATCCTGGGTGTGAACACTACGGATGTTGAATCTACTTTTTTGGGTACTTTTAGGATTGCGATTCTTCATATAGCTATAATATTTGGCAGAAGTCGTCGGTAATGTCACCGTTTTGATGAGTTATCAGCTGTGCTGAATGCTGAGGTTGATAAGCTGGCTTGCTCTGTCGCTTGCAACTTTGGGGCCAGGACCCTTTGCGCTGCAAATGTAGTTATTCGATGAGGGGCGGAACGCTGGATGTAGTGCGGATGCGTGTTCATCTATCCAGTCCTTTACTAGAGCTCGCTGACCGTTTATTACTGGTGTTGGTCGGCCAAGTGGCTCCATACTCGAACATATTACTGGACCCGATTCTTACTGTGAGTATCAATACTCTTTGAAGGAGGTTGTCCCTCGTTGTGGCGTTTCGCGAGAGGCTGAAATCCGCGTCAAGCCGACACTGCTCGGATTTGCTCTAGCGCCTGTTTTGTAAAGAGGCCCGAGTTGTTCCCCGCAGTTGGGTGACGGGAGATTATCCCACCCCAGTCACCGATTGCCGAAGGTGCCTTTTCTGCCTTGAACTCCTTTTCTCCTGTCATTGAGCTTCATTATGCTTGATCCATTCTACCAGAGCGTGAGACTTTGCACAATGCAACCGTGCAGCTGTCTCAAGTTGATCATCCACTTCTTAAACCCCGAGCCCTGAGCGTGCTACCGCGGGAGCTATGCAGGAAATAAACTGCTTGCTTTGTGGTTCGCCTCAAGCGTTGTCAGTCACCACAGAAGTTGTGTAATACTAACGCTTGCTGGAGCGGCCTAATTGTAGGCGCGCCATACCTCAAGGCCTCTTACGATACCTCTTTCGCTTTCGACAGGCCTATACATACCACGTTCGTGGTTCTATTCTTCTGTGGAGCTGGAATAATTTGCGCTGAAAGGATTATAAGACGGCGAGGAAGCAATCGTATCTCCCGTAGAGAGCGCTATCAGCCGATCCCATTGGATTGGATGACAGGCCTCACTATTCTTCTCAGCATTCTTCACCAATCCCGCAGAATCGAAGTAGAATATAGAATATGGGTCCTCTCAGCGCCGCAGGCATATCTGGGTTTACTCGTAGTAGCGATATTCGTACGCGTCGTGCCACTTCAGCGAATATTGAAAGATGTGCATTGTGTAAGGCAAAACTACCAGGTAGTAGAGCCTCAATTGCAGAGTTGGGTGTTACCGCTAACTGCCACAGGCATTCCTACCACTTGTTCTCGCTCTCAGCGATATTTGGTTTCCCCAGCGATGATAGGATGCACACGATGACGGATATGAGGAACAATTTATGAATTCCTAACACGTCATATATTCCATAGTGCCTTCGGTACCTCCTACCCACGGTGATACTAGGGTGGAGTAGTGTCTCCGCTGCCTTCTTTGCCCCGGTCTACATATATCTGCTCCCAATATCTCTCGGAGGTCTCCCTAATTCCAACATTACAAAACGCAAGCTTCCTCTTGGATGCCCTAATTGCGCTCATACTCTACCATCTTCTCGAATGGTCAAGATGAACCGCCGCACAACAAACGCAAAAAATTTTCTCATTAGCGCAGCTTTGATAGTGAGTTCCAATCTAGAGCGTTTGCGCGTCTATATAACTGAAATTACAATAGCTCTTGTCTTTCATACTCTTTATAATAGAGGTAATACTATACTTCGTTTTACTAGAGCAGAGCGCCTGGATTCTGGCTGCTCCTCATATTTAAATGATGTTCTTGCATTGGATGTTGTATTGGCGTGTCTCTTATTGATCCGTATATACAACGTGAGTCTTGTTTGACAGAAGGCTTGATAAATCGTTGACTTTGTAGATATATGCGTTTGGAATAATGACTACGGCTGCCATTACCACACATATATACATCTACCTACGTCGCAAGTTTTCAGACGTCCTTAACCACAATCGGTCACCCTCTTCCCTCCCGTCCCCGATGGCAAAGTTGTATGATGTATAGTGTTTTTGTGCACAGCTCTACTTTCTTATCTCATCGCTGAAACAACTGCGGGTAGAAAACTACGGTCGTCCACACAGCCAGGCTCACTCAAGCTTCCTTCGCGGGCCCTTTCGCTATTTATGATTCTCTTGCCTGGCCGAGTGGCGCTCTTGTTTTGGCATCAAAGTGACGCTGGTTTCCATCCGATTGACCTGCTAATATACGATGCCGATCTGGAGCATGGGAGATGGGCCAAGCAGGCACATTCGAGCGAATCATTAGGTGACGCAATCAAAATGTATCAGAAGCGATACTATCGACATCCTCCACCTCGTTTCGACACATAGTACGAGTATGCGGCTAATCGCTCTTCAGGTATCATTGATAATTTGACAACATCAATAAAGATCTAGCACCGTTCGGGTCGCTCTCTCCATCAGAAATTCGAGATCGCACTTGGGAGATTCTCAAGAATCTGCAAAACGGTCTTGGTGGCATCAGCATTCGCAATGGAAGAGGAGAGATATCCTCCACTGTGCCTGAAACGCATGCTAGATGGCATTCTCTAAACAATTGAAAAATTTGGAGAATGGCTTCCCGATATGGATATCGCCATAAATCTCAACAATGGTTGGGCCCAAACGACAAGGCACCAACACCGCCAAACGTTAAGCATTCGAAAAAAGTGTAACCAAGCATCCTATAATTAGTAATTTCAGCTATGTCCATGCCTCAACCTGGAAGCCAATTTCTCAAGAGAGCACCACAGACACTGGTTTTATTAGTGCGAGTTTTCAACCGACCTTCCAGGACTTCGGCTCAATCAATTGCCCGCACAATTCTCGCACTCACACCCAGCGTCACTGGAATACGCACACCTTTTGCATGGCGTGCAATCGCCCCCATTCACTTGGTCCTTCCGTTTCCAATTGGTCTCTCCATCTCTCCATGCCACCAACCTGACCTCGCCAACCTCCATGGCTCGCACCTCTCCCCAGCTAATTTTTACAGGTACCCACAATCTTGTGCCTATCTTCAGCCAGAGCAAAGCGCCCGGTACGTGGATATCAGATATCCATCGCCCTGGAACTATGTACATAATACAGCTTATGCGCCAACTAACGAGCTATCGTACTCTCGTTTTGCTGAGAAAGATAACACTCTCTTCTGGTGTGGTGCTGTCAATCGGAAGTCCGTGCACCGATTGTAAGAAAAGAATGATGACTCTGTCTATTGAATGGTGGCTCTAGAGCCTCTATATATACATAGGAAAGGTGTAGGAAATGAGAACGAGAAGGGGGTAGGG
>Ga0307515_10006185_pt1 | contig 24042 bp, 13 predicted proteins | sample 17_EM_MG_FD_194513 | JGI IMG/M metagenome (GOLD analysis project Ga0307515, IMG submission 194513) | Populus trichocarpa ectomycorrhiza microbial communities from riparian zone in the Pacific Northwest, United States - 17_EM | ecosystem: Host-associated > Plants > Roots > Unclassified | place... | reverse complement strand
CAAAAAAAAAAAAAAAACAGTTAAATAGAATGATAATATATATAGACACAGTTTTTAAAAAATCAATAAATAATATATATAAAGAATTTTGAAACATAATTATATAAAACACTAGCATTCTAGGTATGAGTAATAAAAAAGTTAATGGAGAAAGTTGTCATTTTAATTAAAATAAAAATGGACTCAACAATAGGAAGTTATGCTTTTGATTAGGGTGCGTTAATGGACCAGATCTTGACTTGAATTTTATTTGACTTTGATGTAATTAAACAGATTTGGTATACAATTTTTATGATTCTAGTCTAATTATGATTAACACGTTTTATAGAATGAATCAAATATTAATCAACTTGGATTCGATCCAATAATAATCCAATCTGGAATTAATATCAATATTATTTTTATTTATAGAGCATATCACTTTGCTCAAACTCAATAACAAAAAAAATATTTCTTTCAAGCATGCTATTCTATTCTTTATTTAGTATATATATTTCAACTAATAACTATTTTCGAGTTAGTTGTAAATAAAAAATCAACTAGTAATTTCTTTCACTATTTTCTTGAAAGGTGATTTCAAGAAAAATCTTTCCATAAATTGTTCTATACAAAACAATAGGCATGGAAGTTAATTAAGAAGATCGTCATATTTGATTTTTTATATGAATTGAAAACGTCAATTATTGATATGCCATATCACTACTGCTTATTCGTGTGTGTGTGTATTTTTTTTTTTTTAAATTACCCCTTTCCAATTATGAGTATTTTATCAAATGAACTTTAATTAAAAATATTGTAGAAAAAATGGAAATAATTTTATTAGAAAATCATTCTGTAACAAACAAAAATGGAAAAACAGAGAAATTTTTTCAGAATTAAGAGGTATACTAATTAAGTTGTCGTCTGCCATGAACCCATAACACGAGCGACCAAGTGATTCTTTGACCATTCAATCAATGACGCATCAAGATTGTAATTATCTATCAATGCCATTGCTTATAAACAATTCCAACCCATAATGTTCCTTCTTTTCAATTTCTCTCCCTCCCCCTCTTCTCTACCTCTGTGTGTCACGGAAGGCCAGTCATATAGCATTCTCAAGCAAAAAAAAATACATACGAACAACTCAAAGTTTGGCTTGTAAACTAGCTAATTGACTTCATTCAACTTGTTTAAACCACAAGAAGCTAACAAGTCAAGCAACAACATAAATATTAACAAGAACGTATATTTTGGAACCCAGCAGACCCAGGATCTTTTAAACTAATGCAGAGATAAATCCCTTGCTCCCTCCAAGCAAGACAGGTTGCATTTTCAATATGATGCCCATACCTTTGTATGGAGGAAACCAATAGTCCCTGGGTATTGTGGTTCCAAATCTTAGCAACTAGGGTTCAAGCATTGACACCAGCACAGCAACAGAAATCTTTCCATGGAGGAAATGATAGATTCTATATTAAGAACAAGCTTAACTAGGTTTGATAAAGAGCTATTCTTGGACAAATCAATAAGCAAGTCTGAAGAGAATTATTGAATAAAGATCCAGCTTAGGCCCAGTCCACGTTAAACCAAGCCAGGGGTGAATACCAAAATGCTCATCATATCAACTTCCATTGCCCAACCAAGAAGGAGTAATATGTGGTTAAGGATATGAATGGTTAATGAGAAGTTCAAAGACTAATATCCCAGATTCTAAAAAGACGAGTACTGGCAGACGACCTGAAGGGGTCTATAACCTAAACTCCAGTGATGTAACAGATAAAATGACTTTGATGGCAGGGTTTTAAAAATGAAAATGGCTAAGAGTGGTTTAGAGAGGAGCAATACCATAGAAAATGCAGCTCCATAGCAGGGGTAAGCTGCTGGTATAAATCTCTCATATTCATTATGTCTATAGGGCCGGACTGGAATATGCAATTCAATTTTCAAAAACCCACGGCATCAACAATAGCAGCTCTAGCAGAAAAAGACACTGTACTTATTCAATACTCAGCAGACTATAATACTGAATATAAATGAAATACAAATTGTCAGTATTGTTGAACTTAAGAGGTTTGTAATGAATTTGATTAAGTTGGCAAGATTTCAAGCTACTGTGCCATTTATTTTCCCCTTTTTAACTATAACTTCAACCGGTAGCTAGGCAACATATGAAAAAGATGCATGAAGAAAAGTATAAGCAAAGGTGCACGTACTTTGTTCGTCCTGCCTTGTTATAAGTTAACAAGATCCCAAGCAACCACCTATTATGCAATGAAAGTCAAAAAATACAGCAGAGATCAAAGAAGGCATGCAGGTTTCACATGAACAAGACCAGATGATTATGAAAAAGGCATCACACACCACTGCAGAAGCCTTTAGTCCAATCAATTAGAAATTCCTTTTTGAAGAATCTGTAATTTAAAATGCTAACTTTAAAAATCAGTTATTATTATGGACTCTCCCATAACATTATATACACGCACTTGTAAATTATCACATGAACTTTTGGCACCATCCATTAATGTTCATTGATTGCTTAGTTAAATCCATGCAGGTGGATTTTGCGCCTTACAATAAAGCATTAGAGTTATTGTTTCCCTCTGAATTGCCAAGGGAATTAAAATTAAAAAGTTCACATTAATGGTTAAAAGGGGTTCCAAACCAAAGGTGTCATAAAAAATGCTAACCATGAAGTAGGAGAAGAAATTTAATTACCTGCTTTGATAGGGATAAGCTTGAACAACCAAGTCTTTGGCACTCCATCTTGAACTGGAAAACCCCATACACATCTGGAACCTTGAAAGATGTGAAATACAGACCCTGCAGTACATATAATTACGAAGCAAAAACCTCAACAATGGAGGAAACCAAAATTCACATGCATATACATGCTCAATAATCAACTAGCTTACTTTTGTATCTGTTGACAAGGTTTTCAAAACATAGGGGCTCATCATGTAAAACTGCACTTGAACATCATCTGCCACATATGGTTCACAGCTTGCTCCAGACCACACATATATTTCAACAGAGTATTCCTGCAACCAAAGCTTATCCACAATTTATTTCTCCAGTTCTAACAAAAAGAGAAAAAAAACAAGAGAGAAATATTACCAATTCATCTTTGATCCTGTAAATTGCAGGTTCATCAGCTTCCCCAACTTCGTGGTGTCTTACATCTACAGCCTGTAAATCATGAACTGTCTTAAATAAATGCATTAATAAGGACATAAGGTGATCACAAGTAACCAACAAGAAAATAGCAATTTTCATTTCCTAGTGTTCAGAATGAGTTCATGTTCGGCAATATTAAGAGATCATACCAAAATACAAATGAAAACATCCTCACCTTAAGATGACCTCCATCATGGAAAATCCATTTGTTGAGTTCAGTCAAGAACTGCTCATTTCCGGATTTCACATGTCTGGTATCAAAAAATAAAATTAACTTGCTGTCAATAGCATCTGCAAGATTTTTTCAGCATGATAAAAACATTCATTTGAAGTTCACGTTCATAACTAAGTCAGACGCATGTGCCGAAAACCAAGTAAGAAGAAGTCCCAAATTGTAGTTTTAATAGACACCAATAACTACATTGTCATTACTGCCCTTGACAGATAATCACATCAAACAACAAAAAGAAATAAAAATTAGTAAGCCATGTGTTTCTTCCAGTCCAGAAAAAACCACCTGAATTCTGCAAAAAGCAACAGAATTCCACAACCTTCCTATAACCTCACTTCAGTAAGTTAATCCTTTCTTGTAGTCATTTTTTTGTCAGGTTTTCTGGTGTCCACATCCATCTTCGCACTCTTTTAATGAACATAGTAACAGTTTCATATGGATCACAGAACATATTTAAACGATGATAAAAAAAAAAAGGCAAGTTAAGGCTTCACTGACTTGGTTGAGCTCCCTGGCTTCTGCACCCCAGAGATCTAAAGAATCTGAAAATGGAGCCAAGCCAATCTGAAAATGGGTACACAATGAGAAAATTTGTTCACCTAAGAACTGCCACATACTGTTGCTGAACATGCTTAATGAGCCAGCAATCAAAATTCGTGCATTATTCCTTGCCTGAAAGGAAAGGAAAGGAAAGCACGGGCAATTTTTTTCTTTGAGATGTTACATGCAGGCATACCGAATCATTTTATTCTTTGAGTTTACATACGAATCTTGCTTTCTCTTTGCTTCTTTGTTGCATTAGGAAGTTTTCTTGTATCCTTCCATAATTGATAACAATATCTTGAAATGTTGCCTGATATGTGTTAACCCAGCCGTAGATTGATATTCAACAAAAGATTAGCAGAGCATAGATAATAGCATAGCATGGAAGCAAATATACATATTCAATAAAATAAAACAAGAAAAAGTCATAAAAATATCAAGATAGCAATTATAAAAACATTATGGCAAGTTAATAAGACAAAATCTAGAAGACAATAGAGAACAAAAGGTTGCACATGAACATACTAAAGAGATTGCAGAACCAGTGAGTTCTGGAGGACTTGACATCGCAGACTTGGGGTTAGCAGAACATGCAGCTGGAGAAGCCGAAATAACTTTTAATACCTAAAAACTCCACACATTTTGATAAACAACTTAAGGTAAAACAGTCGTTTAAGCTTCAATTCTGCCAACAGTTACAGAAAATAAATCCAGATTACCAAGCTATTTGCAGCATTTACCGTATGTGCAACCCCTTCAAAAAGCACAGGAGCCTATACCAGATTCGTAAAAGAACTACTGATAAGAAATTAAAACAAAACCATCACTAGCATAGCAACACGAGCATCAACATCAAAACTTCTGTAATTGTTTTACTTCAATATTGTCACTTCCCAAAATCACCTTAGAATTAATAAAACAAGCAATCAATGTATGATCTCCTTCAGTATCCGACACCGCATAGCTAATATGATCTATAACCATTGCTGCTGGATCCTACACCAATTAGACTAAATTACACTACTACGTTTAACACTAAACAAATGATAAAAAAAACTTACAATTAAATAATTAACACCAATCTCTGGCTATTTCGCGAATTAAATCAGACAGGTTAGCATCCGCTCCAATAATCAAATGACCATAATCAATAAAATTAGCAATCGCAGCGATATCAATCGATCCTCCAAAACCTAACCGGAAAACTAGAAGGGATCACAGTGTGACTGGCGGTCGAGAGGGGCAAAAGAGGATTAGAGCTTCGTATATTGGCCTTAGCGTTGGAGTGAGAGTTTGGGATCGTCAGCGAGTCTGAAGTCAAGGTTAAAGTTGTTGCGGGATTGGCAGGAGTTGAAGAAGAGATGTGGGGAGTTGAGTGCGAAGTCGTCGAGTAAGATGAGAATGCGGCGGTTGGTTGGAGAGTCGGGGGAGGAGGACGTGGTGAAGAAGGGGAGGATAGTTAGGCGAAGGAGAAGGTTTATGGCCATTTTGGAGGTGATGGGGTTTAGACTTTAGAGTGGGAGAGTGAGAGGCCGGGGATTTGTTAAATTGTTGGAGTTTTGAGCGGTTTTTTCGTTTACCCGTCGGGGCCGGAGCTGCTTGATAGTGGAAATGTAAGGGTTTGGTAATTTATGAAAAAATGGTGGTAATTTTCTAAAGGAGAAATAATGGTGGATTATTCAAGGAGTAGATTTCTTTATTTACGAGAATTGTAATGAACAAGTGATAATGTCAATAGATATAACCTAATATCATAAATATTTCCAATGATTAGATTCTGGATTTTAAATTGGTAGGCAGACAAGCACGCATTATGTGCTACACCAGCATCCTTATCTTCTCCGGAGCCTTAACCTTCCATGCCCAGATCCATTTAACATTTGTCTGCAGATTTCTGTTCCTTTGTATCAGCCACAAATAGTCAGACTTCGAGGCGTACACGAAGCCCTCTCGAAGACGATGAAAAGCTTTAAATATTGACCTCCACGTATAGTAGACGCCGAAGCCTGAAATAATTTTTTGAGTTAATTTTTTATTTAAATTCAGACGGGACAAATTTAATAACTATGCAGTAAATAAATCTTAATGGTTTAATCCAATTCGAGAAAGAAATGTCTACAAGATAGCGGAAAAAAAGTGCTACTGTTTATTTTCTTAAGAGTAATTTTTCTAGCCAGTAAAAGCAAAATTGTTTGCAAAAACATGTTTCCAATAATCGAGAGAGAAAAAAAACACAGAGAGAGTAGTATCACTATTATGGTTGCTCATTTGGAAAAAATGTTTGAAATTATTGTTTTTTAAAATGTTTTTTTTTAAGAATTTATTAAACTATTTTTTTAAAAAATATTTTTTTATATTAATATATTATTTAAAGTTATAAAAAATAATTTAAAAATACATTTTTTAATGGCAAAATCAAACGCACCCAGAGGATAAAAGTATTACAACTACGCTGCAAGTGGATGACGATAATTGACGCCGACACGATAGACATAGAGAGAGAAAGCTCATTCTCCCCTTCTCCTTCGTAAACAACGAGCATCTTTAACAAGCTTTCAGGTTCCTTCGTTCTTCATAGCTCCTTCGCTCTCTCATTTGTTCCAAGAAAAGCAGCTAAGCTTTCTTTCTTTCTTGTAACCCATCATCCTAATCTTCGTGTGTTTGTCAAACATTTTGATCAACTCCTGCTGTTTAATTTCTTGATTGGAGCTTTATCGAACTCTTTGCGACACACAGGTGGGTTTTGCTCACGGTTTTCTTTAATATTATTAATTACAGAGATGATGCTGACCCCTGTTTCCCCTTCTTATCGTGAAGGAGAAATGATCAAGCTGTTTAAAGTGAAGGAGAAACAAAGGGAACTTGCTGAAAACGCCAATGGAAAGTCACCTATCAAGAAACAAAGTGCAGGAGAATTACGTCTTCATAAAGGTTGTTCTACCTATGCATCTTCATCACTATCTTTTAATTGCCAATTATGATTGCTTTTATTTAATCCTGCTCGAAAAGCATTATTTTTGTTATATGGGTCTTGCTTGCTTTGTTAAGATTTATACTTTGACGAACTTTCAGATGCTTTCTAGTGTTTTAACTGGGTAGAAGAGAAAGTTTTGATCTTTAGCCTTTTATGGTTGGTTAATGGGCTATCCTTCATGAATTCCGTTGCTGAAACTAGGATCAGCTACCTGGTTGTTATTTTCATTAAGAACTCCATTGCTATTTTAAGTTTCTTGGTTATGACGCACTGGTTTTGGATTTTTCATAAATCTTACGTTAGGGTGTTTCTCTTATAGATATCAGTGAACTGAACTTGCATAAAACTTGTACAATGGCTTTCCCGAATGGCAAGGATGACTTGATGAAATTTGAGGTTACCATTCGTCCTGATGAAGGATATTATCGGTAAGTAATTTCTTAGGCAACGCTCATTTCCATCTTTACTTAGCTCGAAAAATTGGGTGCAAGGCATTCAGGATCCTAAAACTTTCATTTCCTTCCCAATAATCATCTTTTGTTATGTTTTTTGTTTTTTAAGGAATTTTATGCCATGTTTCCTGGGTTATATGTTTCAATTACTTAACTAGATGCACTTCTTTTCCTGTCACAGAGGTGGCACTTTTGTGTTCTCGTTCCAAATTTCATCCATCTATCCTCATGAAGCACCAAAAGTCAAGTGCAAGACAAAGGTAGTTAAGCATGTTCTGTTTTCCATACTCAACAAAATCCTTTTGCCATTAACATAGCTTTGATTGGGATGCGGTGCAGGTTTATCATCCTAATATAGACCTGGAAGGAAATGTTTGCCTCAATATTTTACGAGAAGACTGGAAACCTGTTCTGAATATTAATACAATAATCTATGGACTCTTTCATCTTTTCACGGTATTGCTTTTCTTCCATGATTAGGTTCTTGCTATTTTGTAGGTCCGATTTAGTTGATGTTTGTACTTGTGCATGCAGGAACCTAATCATGAGGATCCCCTCAATCAAGATGCCGCAGCTGTCTTAAGAGATAACCCAAAATTGTTTGAATCCAACGTGAGAAGGGCAATGACTGGTGGATATATGGGACAAACCTTCTTCCCTCGCTGTATCTAGTTGCTGTCCTTGTCGATGGGAAGCATCAAGCTCAGTGCATGTAGTTCAGGAGATTGCAACTTTGGTCTCATCTCTCTCCCCGTGTGTATTGATGCTAATTCTTCAAAATATTGCAAGGCCAATGTGAAGGTGTGTGTATGACAGTGTATTGTTGTGATGTGTCAGATACTGCCTGGAGTATTACTACCCCATTTCTCAATATGAATCGATTCTGCAGCACTGAACTTGAGAATCTAGTCATGTATATATTTCCTTGATGTTGGCTAGGAATAATACTTTCTCCATAGTTCAGTCTTGAAAAACAAGTAATGCATTCATATCTTTTTAAGACTATCTTGTGTTTGTCAAGACCATAGCTGAAATACCAGAGCTGCAGAAATTTTAGCTCTTGCTTTGAATGCATGGTAGTGTCAATAAACAAAGTAGTGCTGCTGATCTTCCTACAAGGCACTCTTTAGAATTTCGCATTTTGAATCAAGACACAAGTAACCCTTTGTTGATTTTGGTTTGTTCTCATAAAAAAGCAGAGCGACTTCTGATTAGGGCATAAAGCTGTTTAAGACTTCTATTGTTTTGTTAGAACACTGCCCAGTGATGGTGACTCGTTTCAAGCTGCTCTTTTTATCTGCTCACGGTGGCTAATGATTTGGGATATCAAACATGATCAAGGCTTCATGTACAGGGTAAACAGCAAGTCTTTCACATTGCAAAACCCAGGCAACATGCTTATGATAGAAAACACAGAAAAGTCATAAGCAAAAAGTTATGTCAAAGAACACAACCTCGCAATTTTTTGATCAATATGGTAGCTCAATCAAATGGTTCATCTGAATAAAAACCGATATAATCAAATGGGCATTTCAAACCATATACAAGGACGTAACACACCAAAGAAACAGGGAGCCAGAAGCTGGGAACGAAAAACGGGCATGGAGTAATGTTAAGCTACAAAAGAATAATCTCCTAAGCTATCTAAAACCTATAGACACGTGATATCTAATGACACGAGAGAGAAACATACAAAAGATCAACATATAAACATTGTGGACGGAGATGTAAATGAATGTTGGTTTTAGCAGCGCTAGTTGTGGTTCTCACCAGGCGCAAATGAAAAGGGCCAGGCAAATCTTTTGACTACCTTAGCCATGTATTTTCCCTGGTGCTCCACAAAAGCTAGCTCTGTTTCGCTTGGCTCTCTTGTGCCATCCCCAGAAAGGACTTCTGCGCCACATGGAGATCCTCCTCTAATGGAATCCATTCTGAACATTCCAGCACCAAAGGTGTGACCAATAGGGACAAAGACCATCCCATGATGGACTAACTGAGTGATTACTGTCAAGCTGCAAAATGAAGAAAAAAAAAATCAATTTGATGATAATCATAAATTTCACACTGCAAAAAGAGGTTAGTTTTCCTAAAATAAGTGCACATCGTTTATCCTGACTGCATGTCCTCTTTCAATGTCATTAGAACTGAAGCAGGAAACTCGGAAGTGCAAAATCCCAATCAGGGACTTGACATTAAGTTGTCAGGCCGACATTTTACGCCATCTGATCACTAGGGTACTTCCAAGGCACTAATAAATGCAAAAACAGTTCCATAGCAAGACATTCTTGTTGCATCTGTTCACTGCTACACCTGTCAAGCTCACAATCTAAGACTTATGAAAAATCCCTTCATTGTTGATAAAAAAATGTTGATTGATGTTTGGGAAAGCTGATCAAACTTTAACTATCCATCTCCCCACCAAACAAGCTATAAATCGAAAAAAAGCCTTCATTTGAGCCGCCATGGAACCAAACCTTGTAGGAAATCAAAGCAAGAACCCATCAGCGTTAACCAACTCATCAACTTTCACCAAAGGCACCTCATTTCTTTTCTGGGGCACCTTCATTTTCCCTGAAGTCCTATTTGGCAACGTCTCTGGGATCCTATGCAAAACTCCTTCAACCTCAGGAGTGGAATCCACTCCTTTCTTTATTCTTCTTGCCATTAACTCCACATGATCATACGTTGAGTAAAAATTAATGTAACTCTTACTCTTTTTAAACTAATCGTGTGGTGTTATATTGATCTGGGATTGTTGTGTTCGTGGATGTGGTTTGGTTTTGTGCGGAAATAGCAGGGTTTGTTTCTTCTTGGAGAGGGGTGCTTGATCATGCACCTCTATAGGTAATCTTCTCTTGCTTGGTACACGCCCACCACCTTTATCCATGTCAAAAGATTCAATAAAATCTTCAAGAATCAGAATCGGTGATCAAGAATATAGAATTCTTGGTTTCTCTGTCGTTTCTTGAAATCTTGAACTATAAATGATCAAAAGATTGGACGGCAGCTTTAGTTAAAAGAAAGATCGTAAATTTATGCAAGCCTGATTATGCTGTAGCATGAACAGAAATTGAAACAACGAAGATGAAGAATTTGTTTGTCTGGGTCTTGGGTCTTCGGCTCCACTCTTTCCTTAGATGTTCTTGCTGGCATTTTGATTTCTGTCCATAAAATAGCGCTCATGAATCTCTGTCGTAGGAATCTGAAAGTTCAATAAAAGCAGTTTTTTTTCCCCAGCAACCTCAATTTTTTTTTATTATCTCTATTGTCCCGTTACTCTTTTAATCTAACCTAACAATTTAAATTAACATCAAAATCTTAATATAAACAACCTCACCTAATAGCTTCATCATCTTCATAATAGCTCAAGTTACATTCTTAACTGGTTTGGTCTACATGAGTCATATATTTGTTGGCTGTAGAGTAATTAGTTTAACACATCTTTGCTTATTTTATCAATCTCTCTCCTTTCTTTTATTTTACGGAAATCTTCACCATTTTGGAACATGAAGAATTAGAACATTTTATTTATTTGAGATTTTTGTCAAGAAATTGATGAACAGAAAGCAACTTTTACTATTTTGCTCTTGTAATGTAATGGGAGTGAAGTTTCAAAGAGTAATTAACACCAAACGAGAATAAAGGCAACGTAAAAGAGAATCTTTTAGCCAAAGAAACAGCATGTATAACCAAAATCGGAAGGAGCTACTGAAAATTAAGAGATCAATGTGATTTGTAGACAACTGAAAAATCTACACCAGTTCTCTAGCAATGCAAACAGGCTTGCACGACATCGGAATACAATCATAGAAGACAACAAGCAAATTCCTGGGAGGCAGCCCGGCAGAGATGGGATAAGAAGTGTAAAGCAATCTATTGTAGCGCTCAAAACAACCACCTTGCACATATTTACTTTCCAAGAAAATCGTGTATAAAGGAAAGATGTTGATATCCCCCGAATGCCTCAAAATTGCAAAACCGCAACTGACAATCTTTCAAAAGCACTGGCATTTTTTTTCATCCTTCCTTAAGTGAACCCTTTCTGGACCTCTTCAATTCCCATGGTGGTAGGCAGCCTTTGTAGTGAGAGTGCAGAAACAAAGAAGACATGGAGACTTCCTTTTGTGGCATTGAAATTGATGAAAAGCAACTGAAGGAACTTCTTAGTCTCTTCTTTTCGCTTTCGCGTTCTTGATAATTGGGGTCATGCTGTACTTTAGTGGCCTTGAGGGCCTCTGGGAGTATACAGTTGCATAGTGAACCTAAAGAAAGAAGTTAATCGGTGAAAAAGAATTTTATATCAATACAAAGAATTTTTAGGGGAAAAAATAACAAGGGAAGAAGCGTGGTAAATGAACATGCAGCTCGCATAAAAAGTCTCGTAGATATGATTAAATTCTTGTTTCTTGTTGCTGTCGGAAGCTACAAGAGATCCATCTTCATTAATACTGAAGATAGCACAAGGAGATGAGAAGGGAACACGCATAAAATTGCAACATGAATGTTTGGGTGGGTTCAGTAATCCACAGCAGTCAACTGATACGCAGTATTTGAAGTTTGAACGTCATGCAAAAGATGGCACGAGGTGTATCATGAAGGAAAGATATTTATCCAATACCTATTCTTGCAAGTCGATTCACCCATTTCGGTATTCGGTTCCCAGTCAGTTTGTAACACGTATCCTCACAGAAATGGTTGCAGTTCTTAACAATCAAATGATACGTATCACCATTGTAATTAGCAGATTGGCGCTCCATGAACTCTCTAACTTGTTTAGGATCTAAGCGCGTTGTCCCCATAAATATTGATTTTCTAAACTTGAAACCAGGGCACTGCCGGGGTTCAACCTCAAACACACCGCTTGATGGGTAGTCATGGGCTCCAAAGGCATATTCCACACCATGGACTGTAAGCATGCAGAAGGACAGTTTACGATCTTAGGAAGAAAACCAATGAGAAGATGAAGCATCGAATGATTCATAGCATTCTATTAATATATAATCTGATTGAAGAGAAGGCAATCAAGAGCAATGTGTAATAAGTGTTGCTAAGTGCTAACCTTCCACCCCAGAGTGAAAGATACCGAAGCCTGCCCAATAGACATAGCCATTAGCGTTTGTCAAGTCATACACATTCAGGTAGACAGGTGCGTTTTCTGGGCTATAACCTGCTGATTTAACTTTTGGGAAAATGCAAAAGCCGGTGACTGCTTTGCCTCTGAAATTAAGGGGCAAAATAGAGTGCCACCCATTCTTTGGTCGTGATATCATGTTTACGGGTGAAACCAGGAACAAGTCTACCTGTTTCTGATCTGCAAATATGCCAACACAAACATTAACCATTCCATATATAAGTAAAATATGGAAAAAAATTAAAATAATACAGTTACCAAACACATACAATTAATCTTTTGCATGCAACTAATGTAGAAGGATTTTTAGGGAAAAATTATTTTTCTTAATTATTATTATTTCATATTTAGTTATGAAAAATAATTTTTTATGATGTTTTTTTAGGACTAGTATAAGTAAGGAAATACAAACTATATCAGAGTTATTTATCCAATAATGAAAATATAAATTAAGATTCTATATACTAACTTATTTGTCTTCAATTCTGTCTTTCTCTCCTCGGCTATGTTCTCTCTCACCAAAAGTTATGGTCAGAAATGAGTATCTATTTAGAAAGACAGAAGTTAACTAATTGGGACGTGAAGGCTTTATTGATCAATACAAGTTTATTTGGTTTCTTAATACTGAGTTATGGCATTAACCTACGAGTCAGATATGAACAGATTGTCCTTCCACCAGAGCACCCCAGATCCTATCAGAAAACCTCAGGTGCTCCAATTCATTAGAAATGACAGAAAGTCAAGTATGCTCATGCTGCATTGGACATTTACCATTCCCGAATTAATAAAAGAGAGAGAGAGAGAGAGAGGAGAGGACAAATCGACAATAGTATATGGTTCAACAAAAAGATGGCAGAACTGAAAATCTACTGAGTGGGTCGGCTACACATAATTCTCAAAGAAAATGGCTCTTTCAAGGAGACAGATCAGGTCAGCAAATTACTCAAAGTGCAAAAGCCAAGTAAACAACCACCATTGTTAACAAAAGAATAACCCATTGACCATGAATAATACAAAACAAAACGAGAGATGCAGAACTGGAAAGAAAAAAAAAGGGCACCAAACTCATCAAAGGAGTAAAATAGGAATCAAAGAAATCAACATCAATGTGAAGGAAGAATTATGAATCAAGGACACTAGCTTGCCTTGCTAAAGAAATGCAGAACAAATCAAGAAATCAGGATTCCATGAAAATAATGCAAACCCACGAAAGAAAAGTTGGAAATCATAAGCACATTGCTAAACAAAGCTAAGCCATGATAGAGAGAGAGACCCCTTTACCTTTATTTTAGAGGGGTATTCATTCAAGAAGCATAGCATATGTGGAGAAGGGAATGCCGGAACAAAAATGCCAGTTTTCCTCAAGAGTCAAAAGGAGAAGAAAAACTCCTGAGAATGCAATAGTAAGGTAGAGATGCGCGTCTGAAACCCACACATTTGTTCTTGTCCTTCAACTGACAAAAATGAAAGCTGGAGCAGGCACAGAAACTGCTGTTCTTTCTTGGAAGACCAATGAGCAAAGAGAGAAGAATCGACAAAGAAAAAGAAGAAAATAATAATATTTAATTATTAAATTTGCTGAAAAAAGGTAAAGGTAAAAGCTGATGGGACATGAGTGTTGACTGGATTGCTTTTGGAAATCGGACTAGACTTCTCATTTTCTCCCATATTTAGTTGATATATTTCATATAGGAATGAATATCATGCATATTTATTTTTGTATTTTAAAAATATATTTTTAAAAAAATTAATATTTTTATATCATTTTAACATATTGATATCAAAAATAATTTTTAAAAAATTAAAAAAATATTATTTTAATATATTTCTAAGTAAAAAACACTTTAAAAATAATTATATTATATTTTTAAACATAAAAAAATAGAAAAATCTAGGGAGATTCGAATGACAATTTAAATCTAATTATGAAAAACTGAAATAATAATTACTGTGCTTGGCATTGATAAGAAATAATTGAAATCGCATAATATATTTCTCATTGTATTTTTAAATAAATATAACAAATTTTGTCATGAAAGAAATTAGGATTTAGAAAAAATATTATAAGAAGATTTTTTATTCTATAAAAAAAAAATTAGTTGTTTTATACTCAAGTTTTTTCATGCATTATACTCTTTTTTTCCTCCAAATTTGATTTCTTAAAAGTAAACCAACATGCGACATCATTATATTTTTCAATTTGACTTTTATATATATATAAACAGAAAATAGTGAAAAATATATTCATTATATATATTATAATTTTATATTTATCTCTTAAATTAAATATATTTTTATCTTTATTATTTTTAATTTTTTTAAAATCATGTGAGAATAAAAAAAAGGTGAAAAAAATTAAGGTATAAAATAATAAAAAAAGTAATATACATAAAATGATTTGCAACCTAATAGAAAGCACAACTCTAGTTTTCGGAAGAGTGAGAATAATAAACAAAATATTGTATATAACGTAAAAGACAATAATTATATAAGAACAAAAGTTACCATCATTCCAAAAAACAAAAACGAAAAACGAAGAGAGTTTGGAAACTAACGGGGTCGATACTTGATATTGCCGCTCCACGTTTTTTTCTTAAGATGACACAATTGCCCTTAACTAAAAGGAGTCGGATACATGCCGTTGATGTCTCCTGGCTGCTCAAGTGAACTTTTTCCGGCTATCCAAACACCTCATCCAACCTTTTGTTTCCCCACCATCACCAATGTCCATCTTTTAAGATTTCCCAAACAAAATTAGAACTAAAAATTTAATTATATTTTTATTGATTTTTTAAATAAACTAAGGATTGTGAAATTCAAATCTGTGATTATTTAAGAATTCAATTGAAGGGTTTAAACGGTTGGGCTATAAAACAGTTGGTGATCTTTCTTCCATAGAGACCGGAAAGAAATGACCGTCAGGTAGATGATGAACATGATAATGAATGGCATGGATAGTACTTGCAGTTCTGCGAAAGCGCATCAAATAAGCAAATAAATCCATAATGGCTCTCCTCTTAACCTGTTTCTTATGATTATTGCCTCTCTTTTTTCATTTTCAAGTTAATTTTCTATTGTTTTATCCAATCTTTTCGGGCTTCGTTTTATTAGCTTCCTAGGTATAATTATTTCTTGAAGTTGATAATGTTGAGGATATATTAAATAATGTCATTTCTGTATCTATCTTATCATCAGTACCATACTTGTTCAAGTTTGAATCTATTTCTCGCTACTAATTGAACTGAACACTGAGAGTTAATTCATTTTCTCTCGTTTCCTCTCTTTCCCTCAACATCAAAATTGAATAAGTTGCTAATTGATCAATGAAACAGGAGGAGCTAGCCAAGAAATATCAACGAGATGCAATCTCTGATCTTGTAGCCATGGAATCCGATGCTGAAAGCGAAAGCGAAAATGATGAAGAAACCACTTCAAGTGAACAGAACCAAACTCTTGACCAGAGTGAGATTTCTCATATCCAGCTTGAAGACAGAAGATAACTGTTTTTGTCTAGGCAAATCAGGTCTTTGCTGAAGATTCATCAACAGAATAGGCAGGCATTCAGGATAAATTCTGCAGATTTGAAACTTCACTCTCAAATTATTTTACATTTACTAAATGGTGGGTTATAAAGCTGTAAGACTAAGAATAGATACCACCAATGTACTGAAGCTTGTCTCCAGAAGCTTCGAAGATAGGATAGGAGATAAGGTTATGGTTTTTGATCTGTATCCTAAGTATGTACAATAGGGAACTCCCGAGTTCTCATCCTTACAGTTCGTATTTATCTATTGAGGCATGAGAAATGAAGGATAATTTCATAGTCTGCAAGATTGAAAAGTCATTTAATTTGGAAGTGGAGATCAGTCAAAACGCTGGCTACCCAGTATTTTCTTAATGAAATAAACTCCCGTATGATTATTTTGATAATCTAAGAGGGTCCGTTTAAGGACCTTAAACTAGTAGCTTCCGGCTACGTCAGCAGCAACAAAAAACTCAGCTACGTCCAATTTTCAACAATGTTTGTTGCAGGACTGCACCAGTAAGAAGAAACTACCAGAAATTCACCTGGGACATCAATGCATATAAAAATCATGGTGGTTTTTTTTTCTCCTTTTCATTTTCACCCGCCATTATCAGTAGATAAATATCATAAACATTGCTGGTAGTTCAAAGACAACATGACATGAACTAAACTTCAACTGTAAGTAAGACTGGGGGGGCACGACTGGAGCTGTGAGGAGGGAGTTTAATGAAACTAAATTTACCTCTTCCATTGCAATGTTCAAGATCAAGGAAAATATGTTCATTTTCGGCGAAGAAAGTCATACACAGATAACGTATAGCAAAATGCCCATGCATTTCTTCGTATGAGATTGGTATGTTGACTTGCAATATACAACTACAGGAAAGTAACAAATGTTATTGTGCTAGATAAGCGATTGAAAGAAAACCATCTGTTTGGGAAACAAAGGGTTGCAAATGGCTCATAAGCTACCTGCATAACCTGTAATACAATGGCATAGAATTTGCTCTGCCAGAGGAGCAAAATTTCCAACATGGACATTTGATAAGGATTGTCTGGGGATGATGGTGCTGCTCCCATTGGGTCCTAGCTGTGGCGGCTTTGGCCTTACAATTTGTTTTGGACAATTCATTACAAGTCTACAACATGATTGAAGGGTTAAGCATGAAAATGTAGAGGCTATCTTCTGAAAAGCAGGAAAGAAACACCAATCCAAAAATTTATCATTCTGATCCATCAGGGAAAGAGCTTAGTGCATCTTGCTTGCCATTGACATAGAATTCCACCACCGCTTGCATACGCGGAAGCTTATCAGGATGGTAATTTATATGCACAATCACTGGCTTGATCTTTCTCAAGTTAGCATTTTTCCTCACAGTTTTGAAGAGGACCTTGCTGTTCATGAAGAGATAGAAATCCATAGTTCTCCTGGATGCATAAAGTCCATCATACCCAGGATGTGAAGGGAAAAAGAGTTCCTCGTTGAAAACTGCCTGGTCCCAAGCATTCCCACGAGAGAGCCGATTAGCGACTCGATCCAAGAGCTCGATTGAAGGAATTGTCGGTCTAATGTAGAAAAAGCCAGAGTTGTAAACCCATATCCGCATTGTATGGGCATATCTAGCCCAACCCATTGCAGGTTCATCGAAAACATCATTATAACCATAAGCTGTCATATTATTGTGGCCATCACTCATGGATTCCACATCTGAATCTCTATAAAGATAATGGAAAGGATTTTGCAAATACACAATATCAACATCTGAGAGAAGAACACTGTATCCGAGCTGCAAAAATTCCCTCAATATATGAAATTTCAGTCCTGAAACAGCATGGTTGCCTCCAGTCTTTCCTACAGAATCAATTCCCTTGTCTGGGTCTCTCTTATACACTGGAACATCATTTGATTCACAAAACTTGGCAATCTCATCATCCAAAGCAACAACCAAATAGTTGGGTATCCCTACTTTCTGGATGCTTTTAAACCAAACCTCCAACATGTCCTTTACATTTGAATTCGCCAAAGCAACTATAAGTTCCTTCCCAACAGCAATTTTCTCTAAAATATTTGCTAGTCTCGGGTTCACAGAATCATCTGGAACGACTGTCGGATTTGTCCTTAAACCCTGAACAGTACCAAAAGGCCCAGCTTTATGCGGTTCACCCAACACCAACACTTGCTTCTCTGCATGATCTTTACCTTGTTCAGCCAATCTAAGCTTTTCAATCAACACATTAACCTGTTTTTTCAACTCAGCATTTTTCTCCGATGCAGCCACAAACTCAGCTTTTAACATGTTCAGACTATCAGATGATTCACATGATGTTGATACCACCTAATATAACACATAATTAGAAACTTTTAACAGAATTATCATTTGTGTTGAATAATCTAACTCTACAGATCACCCATCCAATTCAAAGCTGCCAACTAGCTAATGAAACTACCAAAAGTGTAAACAAATGTACACAGATCACATAAATATACATTGACAACAGTACATTGTTGTTGATCTCATTCTAACACGACTTAGACTTGAATCATTGGCGAGAATAAACACAATAACATGTTAATTAGAATATCCCATCTAACAGGAGGATGAATATGGTAAATCAATCACTCCAATTTATACAAACAAAGGAAAAAACACACTTTATTTCCAAAACAAAAAATCCTCAAAATAGAAAGACTAAATAGTATCTTGTAAATCAATAGGGAATGACTTATAAAATTCAAAAAAACAGTGGAAAGATCAAAACTGTGGCGAAAATGAAACCTGGGAAATGGATCTTGTGAGGTGGTTATGGTCAAAGTGAGGAGAATTGGAAGAGAAAAGTCCATGAGGGAAGAAGAAAGCGAAGATGCATCCAAGGAACATCCCAATGGCAATTGCAATTGCAATTCTTGATTTAAGTAGTGATTGATTGCTGCTGTTGTTTCGCATCAACGCTCCATCTCTGCGTCCAATCATCTTTCTTTCTTGGTGTAATATGGAAGCAGAGGTTGTGTTTGGTTTCTCGTTTTATGCTTAGATGGGTTCAGTCAAATGTTGCTGTTTTTTGCTAATGTGTATGCAAGGTAAGAGAAAGGGCTTGGTTGAGTTGAAAAGTTCTTACTCCGTATTGGGAAAGAGAGAGACAGAGACAGAGACAGGGAGAGTTGGCTGGTTCAGAGAGTAGTTGAGGGTCGCAGGAGCACAGTTAAAGTAAAGGTTGTTTTTAAGTAACTTTTTTTTGTAAATACATTTAAATAATATATTTTTATACAAATAAATTATTTTTAATATTAATAAATTAAATCAATCTAAAAACATTAAAAATTTAATTAAAAAAAATTAAAGTTCATAAAAACTCCCATTCAACCATAACCCAAACACCCACGAAGAAAATGAAAACCAGTACTCAAGTGGGCAGATTAGTTGACTTATTTAGAAGGTGGGCAGATTAGTTGACTTATTTAAGAGGTTTTACTGTTAGGTGTATTAGCAATTATTTTTTAAAACATCATTATTTTAAGTTTTAGGATATCAAAATAATTTAAAAACACAAAAAACTTAAAGTAAAACAAATAAAAAAATAAAAATATTTTTGAAACATAAAAATAAATTGATTCTTCATATAATTTTCTAATAGGCTCTTTTTTAAAAAAAATTCAAATATAATTATATTAATTTATGCGTTAATCAAAGCACATACTATTATTCAAAACTTTAATACTTCTTCTTTTTTTTAAGTAAAATATAATTATATTAATTTATGCGTTAATCAAAGCACATACTATTATTCAATACTTAATTATTATTATTAATTTATGATTTAAAATCATCCATAAACAATCGTCATCGTCATTGTGGATAAGAATTAAAAAAAAAAATTCTTCGAGCAGATGCAGACTCCAAATTGATTAAGTACATTTTAAAGAATTTAATAAATTTCTTTTAGATAATAGTCTTAAATCTAAAAATTCAAGGAAAAAAGAATTTCTCCTTCATTACTAATCCACCCTCGTATCTCTTAACCTAAAAATCCATCTTCCAATTCATCCACATCAGATATTATATTTCTCATACAAATGCGAGTGAAATTTGACAAGGCATGAGCTATATGACTTCGCCAATTAAATGATTGAAAATTGAAACTATCCAATGTTTGCAGGGCACAAGGGTAAATATTTTGTTTTGCCTTTTCTTTAGATTGAAATCAAACTTCCAACCTTCACCATACCTTCATAAAAACCCGACTCAGAGAGGATCTTAATCTTCTAACTGCAGGAGCAGAACGGGGGGGCCTTTCGCTTTAAGATCAAGCCCCCATGCCCGATTGAGAGCTAGCTTATATCAAACATTAATGGCTGTTATTGCTGAATGGATGCATAAAACAACATCAAAAGTTGGAAAAAAAAAAAAAGGGGATATAGACGGGCTAAAAGCCTAAAACCCCCCAAAGGCTCAAGCATTGACAATTTGAAATTAGCCTGGCCCTTGGACATTTTTATAACAAGATAACTTAACCCCATCATGCATTACCTGGCACGACCCTCCAAGATATAAAAAAACTTCTCTCCCCATGTAATACAAGAAAGTCGAATTATTGCTTCAAAAACTAAAGAAAATATTAAAACACAGAAGGGCATGTCATATTTTAAATTCCAGTTTTTCAAACAAATGGCAATTGGCAATCCTTGGCTCAGATTCTTATATATGGCCTACATATATACAGCTCACGCTTTCCATTACTCATTATTCAGATTCGAAAACTTACATAAACTTAACTCAGGCCTGTCAGAAAGAAAAATGTCAACTACCACCTATACAGCTATACTCCTATCAGCGAATTCTGCTTGTCAGGAAGGAAGCCCTAATCTTCCCCGTCAGATTGTGAATCCTGGATTCGCCTGGCTGGGCCTTGAAAGGTGCCATTTGCCTGTCTTCCCCCTGGGCGAATCACATCACGAGCTATTTGGTTCACTGATCACAAAAAAAAGAGAGAACAATTTTATAAAAGACAATATAGACATCAAGAAGACCTGGACACAACAGATTATTTACCGATTTAGGCAAAATATGTTTGATAAGCACATATTCTAGAGTTGAAACTTCATTTAGAATAATAATATAAGGTATTCAATCTAAATAATTGCTTGTTCAATCCAAATCCATACCTGATGCCAGAATCTTCATTAAAAGTGCTTTTGCAAACCGAAATTCAGCTTGATGTGCACTGACAAACTTATTCTGCAAATCCAGAAATCCATCAGGTCACTTTCAATTTCTAAACCATAAGTTATATTATTTGAGTAAATTAGCAAAGTTTACCAATTATGCCAGTCCGACAAGGCACACAAAGTTTACCAATTATGCCACTTGCCATCAAGACTTTCTATTTACACAAGTCTTTTCAAACATCGAAAACTTAGAACGGGCTAATGTTTAGGATGAGCCAAGGAGATTCAGGCATGGAGCTGAATGCTCTCCTGCCCTTATTCTCATTGTGCATACCATGATGTTACCATACTAGACGAGGAAGACCCAGATTTAATAATCCAATTATTTTAATCACAATTAGTAATGGCACAAATTCTTACCATTTCACCATACAGAAACTCCACAAAATTATCAAGTCTGGCTTGATGCCTCAACAGGAATGGGCGTAGATGGCTCATATACAATTGCCCAGCTCCCTGTTAGATAAATGGCAAACAGTTATCAACATAAACTATTTTGTTATTTTAGACAATAAGTGATATACTAATATAAGATGGATTTATTAACCATACTCAAATATAGTTTCCAAAACACGCAGTACTAGAATATTCATTAACCATATCAATTTCATCTGAAAGCTAGTACTTTCACTCAGTTTACCCCTAAAAATGCAAGACATGCTTGAAGAAAAACTGATACACAAAGTAAAGGTGGAAAAATGAAGCTTACATTTGCAGATGGGAGCTGTAGCCAAACAAGAAATGCAAACTTCATGTGATAGTAAAGGGGAAACCTATTGAAAAAGACAAGAGCTTTCTGATTGTGATAACTCGTACAAATAAAGCAGGAAAACCATGAACCGTGACCAAATTAACTTGACAAGAAAGGGAAAATCATTGTCAATGTTGTTAAATGAACCCTGCATGCTTAATACATGTGCGAATGAGCTTACATGCTTACTGCAGAACTAAAGTAAAAGAAATGACCGACATCAGTAAGTCAAGGAAATGACTAATCTCAGCAAGAATAGATATAAGATCAATTTAAAACTGTCATCATTTTATGTGAGCTTCATTATAGAGCTTTTTTGTGGGTTCTACCACCATTAACAATTGGTTTTCAATCAACTATCAAACAAGGGATACTTCTGTTCCCTGCAAACAGGCTGTGTGGAGTTTGTAATGAACACAATCATGACTCCCATTCACATGCAAGCTTTAATAAAATAAATCCATCAGAGGTCATGATTTAGTCAAGTAAAAACAACATAACATAGTGTAAAACATTTAAACAAACAAGGTAATTGAATAGCATAATTTGACCATCCATGAGAGAGCATCACCAAGTGATTTCCCTAACACAATGGATACTTTCATAGCTGAAGCCCAAAAAGGAATCATGTTGGGCAGAACCATACCAGGAGAGAATTTTATCTGCAAAGACTTCCGCGAGGCTAAAAGATCCATAAGCTGCAAGAGGATAAAAACGCTCAATGATATCAACTTATCAGTATGGTATGGCAATCTTTTAATGATAACAGGAAAAAAAAAACGAGTCGGTACAAACCAGCCCAGTAGAGAAGCCATCGCTGTTGCTCGATTTGATCTTTATTTTCAATAGCCTTAAATGTTGAGTAAATAGGTAAAGCAATTCCAACAGAACAGCTGCAGAAAACCCATTATTCAATATCGAAAACATAACCCAATTAAGTCTAACTAGAATGCAAGAAAAAAGCGAGGTTTTTACCAAGCTGTCCGGACAACAATGTTGGAATTCAGTGGTGAAAGAAGCAATTGCAATCCCACCTACAAAACCGAAAAAAATGACTTTTAATTTTTGTTGTTGTTGTTGTTAATTTGAAGATCTTTACATTTCATGAATAACAGGATTAAAGGAAGAAAAAAACATAATTTTTTTACTCAAGCGAGTTTACTTTAAGAAGATAAAAGTATTGAAAAACTAGGAGTTAGAATAGAGCAGGAGTAGTAGAGAGAGATAAGAAACAAGTTTTGATGTATGGATTCTTACCTCTCCTGGAAACGCCATGGAAATTCTTCGATGATTTGCAGAGAGAGAGAGAGAGAGAGAGAGTGCGTGTGAAGAAAAAATATACAGAAAATGACAATTAATATAGTTTGTACTAGATTTTTTTTTTCATCCTTGTAGGACGAATTAATTTTTTTCTCGTATAAAAAAAATATTTAAGTATAATAAATTAAATAAATTCAAGTTAATTTGATTAATTAATAATTTGAGATAAACTTAAAAAATAATCAAGGTTATAGTTTAATATCTAAATATATAATAAAATAAAATAATAAAATAAAATCATTCTAATCTTCCAAACAAACAACTTTAACCATGAGACCAAAATGACCATACAGAACACAAAAAAAATCTTGACTTAACCATAAAAAAATTAAAAAAAAAATAAATCATAATCAAAACAATGAGAATCAAACCTAATATAAGATCTAATAAAAAATAATAATGAGGGACTTAATCAAAAAATAAAATAAAAAATAATTAAAAGAATAGGAACTAATGTTAGATTAAAAAACAAATTAAATAAAATACCGAGAGACAAAATTGAAATGAAAAAAAAACAAATTAAAAAAATAAAGACTAAATCTATATAAAAAAATAAAATAAAATGTCGAATGACAAAATTAAAATAAAAAAACTAAGAAAATGATAAAAAAAAAAACAACAATAAAAAAAATAAGTGCGATATTTGATATATAAATAAAATAAAATCAAATAGAACGAGATGAAATTAAAAAACAATCTTAAAAAAAATAAAAAACAAAGAAAGAGAATCATA
>Ga0307515_10006184_pt1 | contig 24044 bp, 4 predicted proteins | sample 17_EM_MG_FD_194513 | JGI IMG/M metagenome (GOLD analysis project Ga0307515, IMG submission 194513) | Populus trichocarpa ectomycorrhiza microbial communities from riparian zone in the Pacific Northwest, United States - 17_EM | ecosystem: Host-associated > Plants > Roots > Unclassified | place... | reverse complement strand
AAGAGTAATGCTATAAGTACGGCCTCCTTTATGCCATTTCGCGCTATTTCGTTAAGAGCTATAATAAGTATACCCTCCGACTGTATTGTAAGGTTTTTATATCTTTACGGCAATATATAGATGTTCTTTTTAGGCGGACCGTTAATATTAAGCTCTATATAGGCTTGCAGTTCCTCCTATAGCTTACCTAGAGCTATATATAGGTTTCCGCTTATTAGATATAAGACTTAGACCACCCTAACTATTAACCTACCCATTAAGCCTATAGATTGGATTTTAATCTTAATATCTCCTCCTATATTAATTACGTTGCTCGCCACTAGGGTTACTAGCTAAGGCAAAGGGATACCATATAGTAGGGTTGTAGTAACGTCTATAGGCTATGTTGTATATAGTAGCTAAGGTAGCGTTATTTTGTTTTATACTTTAGTCTTTAGGGGTAATATATATTTACGTAGAGCATACCTACTCTTAGAGGTACTTAGTACCCTTTTCGCGTAATTAAAATAAGTACTTTCTATAATTTTTAGGATTACCTATAGTTTCTAATTTGGTAGAGTATTAGTAAATTATAGGAGTTACTTATAAAACTCCTTAACGTGCCCTTTTTTTATTATTATAGAGTTACCGCAATATATTACGTGCCTAGGCTTAACTTTAATCGCGATATCTTTAACCTTCTCTTTTAGTCTATTATAGTTTTTAATGCTTATTCTAAAGCCTTAGGCAATATCCGCATCTTTAGTCGGCTTTAGGTTCGCCTTATACTACGCATTTAGCTTTACCTATAGTTGCGTTATTATTAAGTCGCTTATTTAGTTAGGTATATATAATATTACGGTATATATTAAATAGAAGATAACTATTAAAGTAGAAGGGCTTTATACGGTAGCTGGCTAGCGCTATACTAGTATAACTTTAGTATTAGACATAGTTAGAGGTTAGTTATAGAAGAGATAAAAGGTAAAGTAAGTAAAGTTAATTAAGAAGAGGTAAAGAGGTAGATCTTATAATTACCTACACATACCCATATAGAGGTAAAATTGGCTATAGTTTACCGCTACTAGTTAGGGTAAATACGGCTAGACTTAGTACTATATAGTTAAATAAGGGTATAATTATATAACTTATAGGAACTACCCTACCCAGCCTATTTAGGGCTAGGTGGCGGTTTAGTACTACTAAACTCTTACAATTTTTAATATAAGCGATTTATTAAGTGCCTATAAAGGGGTAACTAGTTATTACGGTATAGTAGACTATAGGAGGTTATAGGCGTTACTATATTTCTTATTATCGTATAGAGTTAGTATATATACGCGCCACTAGAGTTAAAGGGCTAGCCTATATCTATACGTACGGGCTCTATTATTATAAAGTGTTTGCTATATAATAGGTGGTATTTCTAGTAGATAGTGACGTATTATACTTATTATAGGCGTTATTATATTTCTTATTGTTATATAAAGTTAGTAGATATACACGCTACTAGAGTTAAAGGGCTAGCCTATATCTATATATGCGGACTCTATTGCTATAAAGTGCTTAGTATATAATAGGTAGTACTTCTAGTAAACGGCAACGTATTACACTTACTTTATAATCGCTAGTGTTATTATTATACTATATAGCACTTAAGGGCCTACTAGATAAGTTTATCTAGAATAATAATTATCTAGCACACGGGATCCACGTCTATATATAAATATTTAGTGCTTATTTAAACGCATGTCTACCGTAAAAGGTAGTAGGAGGTTTTATATCTTATATTATAAGTTTATACAATTAATAGCATTTTACGGCATTTTGCGGCATTTTGGGGTATTTTAGGATAGTAGATATATTATATATACTAGCATCTAGCTACTTAGCAACGTTAACTTATCTCGCTATTTATCTATTTAGTATTATATAAGAGGTTAGTATTCTACTATAGTATTTATTATATTAGAGTCTCTTAAATTTAATATTTTTATTTTAGATCTATTTAGAACTATATATAGTCTTATAATATCTCACTCCCCACCCAGTACTCTAGTAAGAGATTATTTAGTTAATAATACCTTTTCTCTTACTAATTAAGGGAGGAAAAGACTTATACTTTCTAGCAGTGGCAGGCTGTGCTTATTAGTGACATTTTAAATAGATTATAGTGTTTGAGTTTCTATTTACCTATAATGTAATTAACCTGCCTATAGTAAAGTGCTTTTACTTTACTACTCGCTTCTCTTTTCCTTTACCCTTCTATATATCTATATACTCGCATTATAAACTATAAAAGCTTAATAGTACTAGACCATCGCCTAGCCTATATTAAGAGATAGGCTAAATAGGGTAGTCCTCGTAACTTACACTATACCGCGTCTTCCTCTATAGGTTAGTCTTATTACTATAGATTTACCCTTATACGCGTTTAACCTGCAAAGTATATAACTATATACTTTACCGCCAAGGCCTTACTTATATAATTTTATTAGGGTACGCCTTATTTCCTTACCTTTACTAGTTAACCTAACTCTACTAACTACCTACCCTCACTCTTACCCTACTAGCATCTACCTCTACGGCTAGTACCTTTGTAGATCTATTTAAGCTATAGAACCTTATAATGTAGTAAGTTAGCTACTTTATCTTCGGCCTTAGCTATATAATAGAGAATCTATATTTACTAATACGTTTATATAAACTACCGCTTAACATAGCCTACTACTAAAATAGACCTACCTACTAATTATTTTATAACTCGCGACGTTAACTACGTCCGTAACTATAAAAAGTTTACTAAGGGCGTTGTGGTTTTTAAGATTACCTTAACTATAGCGACTACGGGCTCCGGTGTCTTATAAGGTAATAGTAAAAGCCCTATACTTAATAAGCCTCTTTTTCTAGAGCTTGGCAGTCTATACCTCTTAGTTAACGACACTCTAAAATACTATCTCTGTCTATTTACCGGCTATATACGCGCCGATTATCCTCTTAAAAAAGCTTTTTAACTTTATCGCGGCTGTGGTAAAGCTGGTTATCTTAAAGCTAACTACCTTAACCCTATATATAATAATTATAGGGAAGCCAGTTATCTTAAGAGTAACTATTTTAATATAACGTGTAACTAATATAGTGCCATAGGCTATAGAAAGCGAGACTATCCCTAGCTATTAGGTAAGAAGAAGCGGACTTACCTAAACTATAGCTCCCTAGACTATTAAACTATCTTCTATAGTTAGGTATATAAGAACTATAGAGTTATAGGGTATAATATTAATAATTATATAAGTGTTACAGGACACCCCCGTAATACCTTATACACGTCCACCTATTTCCACTAACTTAGCAACTAGAGACTGACCATGAGATGGCAATTTGCGGCAATCTGACGGCAATCTGCCATATTCTGCCATATTCCGCCAAGTTCCACTAAATCCTGCTAAGTTCTACCAGGACCACTACCTAAATCCTATTCTACTCTATATATATATTAACCAAGCAACCAAGCTAATAATATATACCCTTTCTTCCTATTTCCCTACCTTCTCTCCTTACGCAACGTCTTAACCTTATCACACAGTTTATATACATAGCTTAATAATATCTACTTCGTTATATATTATCACCACTTATACTTACTCCGTAACACTACATTGCGTTAACTACTTACACTACTACCCGAAATGGAAAACGCACCTAAAGCCCCCGTAACGGCCGCCAATATCATATCTATCCTCTAAGAATAAATAGCAAGTATATAAAAGTCCTTTATAGAGGCCCTTAAATAATAATAAGTTACCCTAACTTAATAACAAGCTAAATAAGAAGCACGGCATTAAAAAACAATGGAAGCCCTCTAAGAAGAAGTCCGTACCCTTAAGATACCTACGCTAGAACCCTAAGACTGAACACTATCTTTAAAGTTAAACACGCGGAACGCAAGCCCCGAACCCGCAATAGTCACTTACCCTAAACTGACTACTATACCGTAACGATCTAAACGACTACCAAACCCTTTAATATTTACTAGCAAACAATAAGAACTCCGATCATTTCTAAGCTAGCTTAAAAATAAGCTAACTAGTAATACTGACCGCTACCTAACCAAAGCCAACCGACTCTACTACGCCCTAAGTTGACTAGGAGGAGACGCAGCTAACCTTATTAAACCCCTTTAACCGAACTTAGTACCAAGTCTAGTTGTACTTCTTAAAGCTATATACAGTGACCTAAACCGCTAAGCTACTACTTAGAGAAAGATAAACTATATAACTTAAGGAACAAAAAGCTTTCCAGTATACTTCTCCAAATTCAACCGTTACGTAAAGGAAATAGGCTGGAACGACTCCGCACTAATTAACAGCCTTATTAAATCCTTAAGCTCTAAACTAAAAACCTCCCTAATAGGCGTAGACCTACTAGGAGCCCTTAATGCCTACGCAAACGTTATTAATAAACGGTATAACGATATACTACGCCTGACACCAAAGCCTACCCCCCAATACAATACGACAACCCCGCGAACGTCCACTAAGTCATTATCTTAGCCTAAGCACCCCAACGCCATAAATATTGACACTAAAATTCTAGATTACGCCCTACTAGGGTCCTCTAAACAAAAACAACGCCTTAAGCTAGGCCTCTGCTTTAAATACAGAAGGAAGGATTATATCTTAAAACACTGCCTTATCCCCCTACCTACGCACCAAAATAATTTACAAACGGCTAACACTAATAGCCGTTTACCGCATCAATCTTCCGGTTACCGTCCCTAATCTTTATCTGGTTCCAGCCCTACGTCTAGTAAGTACTATTCATAAGAACAAAGCTCTAACTAACGCTCTATAAGAACCCCGCCCTAATTACCTCCAAAAGGAAGGTCCTAGAGCTAAGTCGCTCTCCAGAACGGCTTTACCTTAGGATCTCGTTAAACACATTTAACGTTACGAACTCTAACTCTTAGGACTGTAGCATAACTATTAACTGCCGTCTTTAGCAGAATAGTTAATAGGCTAATACTTAAATCCTAATTGATACAGAAGCTAGCGGCATAGGATTTATTAACAAGATCTTTACGTAAGATAATGGTTTCACCCTAACCCCCCTTAACCGGCATATTGATATATTTAGATTTAACGGCAAACGCACCGTCTTAGGCCGTATTACCTACGTAGTAGCCCTAAGACTCCGATACCTAAACCACAAAGAACTAATTAAGCTTTTTATTACCACCTTAGGTCACCTAGTAATCCTTAGACAACCTTAAATAAAGCTATATAAGGTGACTATTGACTAGGATAACCTTAAGCTTCTATTTACCGCCTCCTATTATAAGTAGAAGTGCCTTATAACTCGCTGCCCTAACCCCAAACTAAAACCTAGAAAATCCACTAAGATCTACTAGCCTAAGATTTCCACCAATATCCACCCCGCGGCCTAAGGAATCCACCAGATTCTACCAACCCAAGAATTCCACCGAATTTCACCAATATAAGATTTCCACCAATATCCACTAAAGATCTGGAAATCCTACCAAACCCCACAAACTAACCCCAACTACTACACCACCCCAAACTAAGTAGAAGCTTAAGCTTAGTATATAGGAGTACCAGAAGAACTAGTACCCTATAATAAAAAGAATACTTAAAGAACCTAAACCTAAATCTAACACCGACTCTATACCTAATACTAAATCTAAACCTAAACAAGAAACTATATAAGAGACTATAGACGATCCAAGAGAGCTCGACACCCTAGATATCCGCATAATTAGAGCTACTCCGCTAGCTTAGCTTGCTAAGAAGCCTAAATATACAATTTTCGCTGTCACAATGGCTGATATTAAGAAAGCCTTAGCACTAAAAAAGTACACTAACCCTATTATAAAGGTACCAGCAGAGTACCATTACCGCTTAGACGCATTCTTATAAAAGGAAGCTAATAAGCTACTAGAACACTAACCATATAACTACAAGATTATACTTAAAGAAGGAAAGCAGCCTAGATTTAGACCCCTATATGGAATATCCCAAAATAAACTCTAAGTGCTACGAAAGTATCTAGACAAGAACCTAAGTAAAGGATTTATTAGAGTAAGCTCTTCACCTATAGCCGTACTAGTAATCTTTATTAAGAAACCTGGCGGCGGTCTATGCTTCTACGTAGATTACTAAGCCCTTAACGCCGTTACTATTAAAAACCAATATCCGATCCCGTTAATATAAGAGATACTAAACCGACTAAGTAAGGCTCGCTACTATACAAAGCTTGATATCATCTCTGCATTTAACCACCTCCGTATAGCAAAGGGAGATAAATAGCTTACTACATTTCGTACTCGGTATAGATTATTTAAATACTTAGTAACGCCATTTAGCCTCGCAAATGCTCCGAGCTCGTTTCAACATTATATAAATAACACCCTACGCCCCTACCTGGACATCTTCTATACTGCTTATATCGACGACATCTTAATATACAGTAATAACCTAACTAAATATTGGAAATACGTTGACCTTATCCTATAAGCCCTACACGGAGCTAGTCTACAATTAGATATAGATAAATGCGAGTTTTATAAGACGGAAGTCCTATACCTTAGGCTTCTTATTTCTATAGACGGCATATAAATAGACCTAAAGAAAATTAAAGCAATTATAAACTAGCAAGAACCTAAGAACGTTAAGGACATAAGAGCCTTTATAGGATTTGCCAATTTCTACCAACAGTTTATTAATAACTTCTCCGCCCTAGTTTTACCCCTTATAGCTCTAACCTAAAAGGATAAAGCCTTTATCTTTAACAAGGAATGTAAGAAGGCCTTTACTTATCTAAAGGTTATATTTACTACCGCGCCTATACTTTAATACTTCGACCTAAACCAAATGAGTGTTGTAGAAGCTAACTTATCCGACTACGTCACTAGAGGCATCCTGTCTTAATATAACGAAGAGGGAGTATTACACCCCGTAGCATATTACTTAAAATAACTAAGCCTAGCTAAATATAACTACGAGATCTACGATAAGGAACTGCTGGCTATTATCAGATGCTTTAAGCAATGGCGACCCGAACTAGAAGGCGCTAGATTCCTAATTAAGGTCCTTAGCGATTATAAGAACCTATAGTACTTTACAACTATAAAATAGCTAAGCCACCATTAGGCCCGCTGGTTAGAATACCTATCTCGTTTCTAATTCTTAATTATATACCGCCTAGGCGTTTAAGGCTAGAAGCCTAATGCCCTAACCCAACGCTCGCAAGACGCGCTAGCATTAAAAGAGGTACGTTCTTACCGAAATCAGACCCTACTTCGCCCTAAACTATTTAACCCTCCTACTAAAGATCTTACGGTATAAGTCCTTGAAATAACTAATTAATTAATTAAACAGATTATAACTAATAAATACCCAAATAACGAGTTTATCTAAGAGATACTTAAGCTAATTTAAGATAGCGTTAGACGCTCTAAGAAGATCTCTCTAAGTAAATGTAAAGCTCGTGGAAACCGCTTATATTACCAGAACCGTCTAGTTATCCCTAATTACAATAAACTTAAGCTTAAGCTCCTTAAACACATATATAACCTACTAATAGCCGGCTACCCAGGCCAAGGAAAAACCCTAGAGCTACTCTAACGGGAGTACTACTGGCCGAATATATATAACATAATATAAAGGTATGTCTCTAGCTATCACATCTGCCGACGAGCTAAAGCTTCGCACGAGACATATAACGGCCTTCTAAAGCTACTGCCTATTCTAGACTGAAGATAGAAGGACGTCTTAATCGACTTTGTTATTAACCTCCCTATAAGTAAGGGCTGCACGAATATTATAGTAGTTGTAGACCAACTATTTAAGATAAAACACTTAATCGCCTGCCCTAATATATTAACACCTACCATTATTTAACTATTCCTAGACTACGTATAGAAACTCCACGGACTCTCTAAAACGATTATCTCCGATAAAGGCAGCCAGTTTGTCTCTATATTTTAGAAAGAACTAACTACCCAACTCCGCATTAAAGCACTATTGTTTATAGCATACTACCCAGAAACGGATGGTTAAATAGAACGTATAAACGCTATAATGGAATAGTATATTTAGATATACACGTTATACTTACAAAATAACTGGATTAACTGGCTTATATTCGCCGAGTTTACTATAAATAATTCCGTTTTGGAAACTATAAAGGTCTCCCCATTCCTAGCCAACTACGGCTAGCATCTACAAATAGGTTTCAAACCCTTTAGTAATGTTCCTCGCCCTACTTATTACGCCTTGCAAGTTGCGGAAGTAAATAAATTTATAGAGAAGATAAAGGAACTATAATAGTTCTTTGCTGACGAAATAATATAGGCTTAATCTATCTATAAAGCCGCAGCGAATAAGAAACAAACCCTAGCACTAATTTACTAAATTGGTAACTTCATCTGGCTAGATATAAGAAATCTAAATATAAAACAACCTGTTAAGAAGCTTAATTGGAAGAATGCTAGCCCTTATAAGGTTAAGAAGGTTATCTCCTCCCACGCCTACTGACTAAAGCTCCCTAATACGGTTAAAATCCACCCTATATTCCACACGTCAGTCCTCTACCCCGCTACTCCTATACTAGATGCCCTGCCCGGACAGATACAAGACCCTCCCCTACTAGTTGAAGTGGATAGTGAGAACAAGTACTTTGTTAAAAGAATTGATAACATTAAGTATAATAAATAGAAACGTTAATATATATATCTTACAAAATGGAGAGGCTTTACTAAGCCCTTATGGGAACCTGTTAACTCTATAGGACTTACACAAGCCGCAGAAGACTTTCACGAACTCCATCCAGAACTACCACAGCCCCATCTCGCAGAAGCTTGAGTTTAAAGGGGGGGTACTGTCACGGGACACCCCCGTAACACCTTATATACGTCTACCTGTTTCTACCAACTTAGTAACTAGAGACTAACTATAAGACGGCAATTTGCGGCAATCTGATGGCAATCTACTATATTCTGCTATATTCCGCCAAGTTCCACTAAATCCTGCTAAGTTCTGCCAGGACTACCACCTAAATCCTATTTTGCTCCGTGTACGTGTTAACCAAGCAACTAAGCTAACAATATATACCCTTTCTTCCCGTTTCCCTACCTTCTCTCCTTACGCAACGTCTTAACCTTATTACACAGTTCATATATATAGCTTAATAATATCTACTTCGTTATATATTATCACCACTTATGCTCACTCCGTGACAATAAGTAGACCTACTTTAATTTGGGTAATAGATACCGTAACTACTCTAGGCAAAGTAGATACACTAGGTGCTACCGCTTTAAGTATAGCCACTACCTCTTCGTCACCTAAACCTCTTAATATAGCCGGCTTTTATCTAGTAGTAAATAGCCTAGTAGATAATCCAGACACCGATATAAAGGATAGTAATTCCGTAATAGCCGAACCTTTAAATATACTCTAGCTTCTAAATAACAACCACCTTATAGTTTAGTTTATTATGCAAATTATTAAAGAGCACATTATAGCATGTGGTATTATATTTTAGGTGTCTTATAAAACCAGTAAAATGCCTACTTATTATTTGTATAAGACGGCGTCTATTTAATTTACGGATGCTAATATTACTAGCGACGTTAAGGTTAATACTGCTAATGCTACTTCTCTAGTTACTTAACGACTATTATATCTAACTACGCTTAAGTATCTTACTCGCATTCTCCCGCAAGATGCTATAACCCTATAACTTTACTATATTAGGTTCGTTGTCGCCTCTAATAAACTCGTACTAGGTACGCGTATGTTGCTTAATAAGTACTTCTTTATTAATGGGGACTTCGGCCCATTTACGCTATAAATCTATAAAGCTCGGGATATACTATTAAATAGTCCTATAGTTATTGTCTACTTCTTTATACTAGGCACTAAATAGCTTAATAGTTATATCGCGAGCCTAAATACGAGCCTATAACAGCAGAGCGTTAATAATCCTTTAGGTTACTAATAGAAGAACTATAATATAAATATCTAGCTTAGTATATAGCTCTTAGTAGAGAACCAACTATTGTACAAAATCCCCGCGAGGTATTAGTTTAATAGCGTTTTTAAGTATTTTACGGTCTAGTTCTATACCGCAGTCGCGAGCCTTAAGGCCGTTAATTAGAACCCCTAAGTACCCACTATTATTCGTTTTATTACCTTTTTAGGTAGCGCGGACCGAGTCTACTACGCTACCATCTAGATAGTTAATAGTCTTGCCCTTTACACTAACTCTATTATTGATATTTTATTCCTAGGTAAAGACGTAGATAGCTAGGCCAGCTGAAAAGAAGTTATTATTAATACCACTCCCTTTAGCTCCGGCTATAACTATTATACTTTCGTCTTTTAACTATAGGTGGGTTATAAGTTTATATTAAACCCTATATTCGCTCTAAAGTATATTTTAAGCAGCGATAACTTTATAACAGTTAGTAACCTAAGTAAGGCCCTAATTACGGCATAGGGTATTAAATGTCTTATAACTAAGCGTATCCCTAAGGTTAGAATCTCCTAAGAAATTAACACTCTACGCTACCTATGGTAAGGAGGCGACAGTTTCTATATTAAGCGCTAAATTATACTATTTAACAACTTTACAGATCTCCCGCGTATTAATTACTTTGACTATAATATTGCTAAGTATAGGAAGAACTCGGTCGATAATGCCCTTAAGGCTATCTTGCTATTACTAAATAAAGAGTAAATAGGTGCCTATACTACGCTTAAATATATAATAGGCGGTATTTTGCTAATATAAGGCCCCGGTAGTGTTGGGAAATTAACCTTCTTAACTATCTTAGTACGATACTAATATTAACTTAGGTTATCTTAGTAGGATCCTACTAAAATCTAGGTCCTATTGCCGCTTAATTACTAACTAGATATACTAGCTAAGACGATTAATAATGCGCTTATAGAGGACTATAAGGCACTAATTACGTAAGGCCGTCCCGCTAAATTTCCTATTGTCCTTTGCCGCTATATATACTTAACGGAAACTAAGGTCTATAAGTAAAATACTATTGTATAGCGAACAGTAGCAGGTATTAATACTTGTCCTAAGTATTTTAAGGAATAGGATAACTATGCTATGATTAACGAGGACGCGTTTATGCTAAATATAGCATTCCTGCTTTACTGTACGTTTAAGGCTAGTAATGCCACCAGCTTTAATAAGCGGTTATAGGTTATAGATTTGTCTAAAGGTTAGTGGTTATTATGCCTTATAGGTGTCTTAAATAGCAACGAAAACCTATATCCTATTATAGACCCTAATACAACTAAATACGCCGAATTCCGCTAATACTTGCACTAATTTGCGCTTGGTAATAATATAATATAAGATAATAAGATAGGATTAATACTTGTGGCTAATATAGTCATTATAGACCTAGCTAAAAAGGCTGATATTATTCTTATAACACCTAATATGGTCTCGTAGACTTATATATATTCCATTAGCGCTATATGCGTAGTTTTTTATAATGAGGCCAGGAAGGCGTCTAAGCTAGGTAGTCTTACTAGGTTTGCCTAGAGCAGACTATATTTAATCTAGGAAGGTTTATAGATCTAGGCTAGCGACCCTATACCTTAGGTTTTCCTTAGTAATATATACCAACTAAAACCAATTCTTAGTCCCGATTTCGATAATCCATTCTACTATTAGAAATCTATCTCCCTCTATACGTGTCTCCTTACGGCTAGTGTGGATATAGTATAGTTCTTATTATAATATCGATTTATTAAAGACATTGCATATCTTATAAATGCCGTCCTGCTGTATAGCTAGCTTTAGACAAGCCTAATAGTTAAGGACTAAGAGCAGTTGAAGCTGGCGGCGAGCTTTTTTAAGGATATGCTGCGCTGTAACTACCCTGTCGCCTTCCTTGCCGTTAATAATACTATATAGGTAAACGAGCTTAGCCAATTAACGTATAACCTGGTCCACGCTTAACGCGTATTTTAGGTAGCCATGGCGCTAATAAACTTTAGATTTAAGCTATTAGAGGTTAGCCTTACCGTTCTATATATAGCCTAACTTGCCGTCTACTCCGCAGCACTATATGCGCTTAAAGAATGGTGCTACGCCTAGTAAGATGGCAGTAAGTGGCGGGAATTTGCGCTAGTAGTTAGCGAGATTAAGGTCTTTACCGTTGACGGCATCTAAGGCGGCTAGGTGGAGTTATTAGTATATAATATAACAGTCGCCGGTCCGCTAAAATTTATTTAGGATATAGTAAGGAACCTTTTTATAATTACTAGACCATGAGCGGGCCTTATTATTATTAGTAGTCCCTAGGTAGTCTATAATTATTATACCGGCAATAAGACCTTTATAAATACCGCGTATTATAAAATTAAGAAGTAGTATAAGGATAATAAGGTATTTATTAACCTTAAGAATCTTAAGCAAAAAGAGCACTTCTAGCAACTTATCGCCCTATTTAACGTTAACGAAACTATATAGTATATCTACCGCTAGCGTACAGCTAATTATACGCCTATTTCATATAGTATGGACATTAACTTTAATATTACTATCCCTGACTTTACGGGTGCAGTAAATATTAGCAGCACTAGTAATTATACTAAAGCATAAAATAAGGCCGATAGAAAGGGCGCTAATAATAACGGCTAGGGCGGTGCTAGTAATAATAACGAGGATAATAATAATAGAGAGGATGTTAGTGGCGTTGGAATATAAGGAGGGTAGTAAGGATAGATATTATAGACTTTACTAGCAGCGAGACCCTTAAATAGGGACACTAGATAGAAGTTAAGAGCGGTAGTAGCTACAGGCCTTTAATATTTGCAATTTTGCTACAGCACTAGGTAAAATACGGCATATTGCGACATTATATATTATAGCTAAATAAGATAAACTCTTAATAATTATAATCTCTAAAATAGATAAGCGCATTATGGTAAAGATAGCCCAATTTATAAAGCCTAGTAATCCTAGTTTCTATCCCTTTTAGGCTAGCGGTTAATTAATGCTAATCCATAATCTAGATTTTAAGGGGTTATTTAGTTATAATCTATTACTTTTAAATCTAAACTAAAAGTCTGGTAAAAAGAACGCGTTCCTTCCTAATTTAATACGCGTTTATAGCTCTATAGGTTATATAAATGTATACAATCTAAAGCCTTTAGATTTAATCTAGAGTTTAAATAAGGAGCTTTAAGCTCCTGATTTAAACTGACGCTAAGACCTTAGTTTAAATTCTATATATAGTAAGTTGCTAACTTTTTAGTAACTTTTAGCGTGTTTTTTAGAACATTAAAAATTTATAGCTAAAGTTAAGTTAAACTAGAATTTAACCGAACGGTTACCTTAGAATTAGATTAAAGCTTTAGATTAACTTTATTCTAAAGCCCTTATTCTAATCTAAACTTATAACTAAACGTTTTCTAAGTACTTAACTAGTTAGATTGTAGTCTAGATATCTCGCTAATAACCGCAACTATTATTAATTACTCTCCGTATAGTATAGGCCGCCTCTATTTTCGCTAAACTATAATAACCTTAAATAGGATCTAATCCTTTTCTTGCTATAGCTGCTGCTAAGGCAATATAACCTAACGCCCTCTCCTACTTATATTGGGTATGCTATTCCTAGTATTAGTATACTATTACTATATCTTAAGAAACTTGTCGCTAATACTATAGGCCCTTAGAATAATACCTGTCCTACTATATTAGCTACTAGCTAGTAAAATATAGGACAAATATAATGTCTATATAGTTGCCCCTAATAGAAGAGCCTGTAGTAAAGGCAATTTGCTATACTATGTTTAGATAACCTAAGATTATATATATAGGTAATAATCTTAGGGCTTCCTAGTGTAATAGGAGGTCTTGCTGTAAGGTAAACTTAACTAAAGTTACTATCTCCACGTAGATTAAATTAACTATAATTAATTAATACCTTCTAGCCCGCCTAGTAAAATATATTGCGCTAAAAATAGGGCTAGATAAACGTTAGTAATATATTATAATTATAACGGATACCTATATACCATTTTTGCGGATAGCCGTAAATATAACCTAGCCTACCCTATAATGAACTGCCCTTAATAGAGTAGCCCTTAAGGCCCTATTGTTTTAGATAGGCATAGTCTCTATATAGGCGGCCTATATCCACTCCTTATTATAATTCACCCCGGCCTTTAAAAACATCTTAACTAGTAACTAATATTCGACTATGCGTAGGTCTTAAGGCGTATTAGACAGCGATACTAGACTTAAGGCCACGTTTATACTTAGGACTAAGTTTATACTATCTAGTTTCCGCCTATAAAGTAGTATAATAAGTCGTTTAAGATTATAGCCGCAGTTCTGCATATAGTTAAGCTGGGATAAACTCTATAAGTTTATAGTAGCTGTATGCCCCCTTTCTGTATCTACTATATAGTTAATACCAGGCCGCCCTAGCACCTTTATCTTCTTATATATATTTAACTATGCGCGGGCTAGTATATTCTATATAGCCTTATATACCTATAGTGCTAGTACCTTCTTATATTCTATTACCTAATAGATAACTTTTTAGATTGCCTGCTTGCGCAGTAAATTATTTAGTTGTCCGCGAAATAAAATATATAGGATGCCGTCCTTAATAATAACCTACTTAAAAGTCCGCTTAATAGTATTAAGTCTCTCTATAGTGATGCCTAAGCTAGTAATAAGCTATATATCTTTTTATAGGTCCGTGACGCTTGCAGAGTTATACTATACTATATTTATAGCATACCGCTGTTATATATCGCGTCCTATTGTAAAAAATAGTCTAGTATCCTAAGTAGGGAATAGTAGTATTTAGAATCCTGTACTTAGTATAATAAAGAGGCGGCGCGACGTTAGTAATAAATAGAGTCTCCTAGCCTAATGTGATATAATTTAGTATAAATTAGCGTAAAATGTAACGGGTTGCGCTATTTAGCGCGTTAGTGTTTACAGATATCGCCGTGCTCTTACTATACTCCTCCTATTTTAACTGGCTTATAATATAGCACGAGCTATAAATACTACTTTAAATATACGGTTCTATATAGATATTATTTTTAGCCCCCTTCTAACTAAACTGCAGCAAATTATAGCTTAATGCGGCAATTTATAAATAAGCTCTATTTAGCGGTAATATAGAAAGTGCGGGACTAAAGTAAAAAGTATAGATGGTCTAACCTATTATAAATAATATTATCTAAGACAATAGAAACGGAAGAAGGGTAGATACGAGGGCGTTAATATTAAAGAGATAAACGATAATGTACCCTTACGCTATTAAAGCTTAGAGGAGTATTAGATAGCCTATTATAGGGCTGAGCTAGAGTAATATAATAAGTGGCCACTTATATAATATATGGACGATAATGCACTATTATACTATTAAACCTCGGAAGGGCATTATATAACTAATTATAAGGCCAAATTGGAGTAAGGTAATAAGTGGCCACCCGTATAAGCTCTAGGCAATAATATTGTTAATAAGCTAAATAATAGGGCTGCGGATGTGCACTATAATAATAATTCCGTAATATTTAATAGGGTGTATAACCTAGTAATAGTTAAGACCGATTAATAAACTTTAACTGGAATATCTATAGACGTCTTTTAGACTAAAATATTTGAAGAGGCCACTGGCCGTATTGTAGGAAAGCCTCTGGGACGGAACTAAGGAAATCCGCAAACTATGGATGATACTGCGGCAGTATGCGATATTATGCCGCGTATTAAGCGTACTAGCAGTGCACTAGATAAGATACCTCCCCTATTTTATCCGTTTAGTAGTAAGGTAGAATACGTATAGGTCTTATAGTGGGTAAGCTATAGAACTTCTAACCGCGCTATTAATGAGTGGTTTAACGATATTAGGCTTTAGGGAGTGTTTACTAACTATTTTTCTTGCTAGAGTACTAATAATATTAAAGTAAAACTATTTTTAAAACAGATGTAATCCAAGAGTAATTAACCGCAGTAGATTAAAATAATTGTAATTGTAGGGGACTAGTAGCTGCTGGTATGTTACCGAAATGCTTTAGAGATTATATCCTTCCTTATTAGTTACGGCCCTTTCTAAGGAGATATGACTTTCTCGCTAGTAAGGTAGTACTTATTAGTAGGAATAAGAATATATAATAAGCTTAATATGGCAGACTAGTAGTGGGAGATATAAGAGTAGCTACCGCTTAGCGTAACTATAGTGCCGATTATATTAGCTAGCGATAAGACCTAACTAATATAATATGCCGGCGGCAAGAAAGTATAGCCGCTTTATATTTTAATTAGAAATATTAAACTACGTGTTTAATAATCCGTAAATTGACTAGCCCTATTGCTGCTTATATACCTCCTAGTCTATATACCTAGTAACTAAATAATGCAACTAGCGGTGCAATATAAGACCCTTACGGCTATCCTTAAATATATGCTTTAGCGACAACCCTGCTGTTAGTATAGTTATGCTAATAATGCCTATAGCGTTAAAGAAAGCTAGTAAAGAAAGAGTATATCTCCTATATGTGAATAGCTAGAATTAACACTGCTTTCCACTTCTAGCTATATTTATAACTAATTACGAAGAATAGGTCACGCTTATAGGTATTAAGAGTGGCCGTAAATATTTAACTTGTTATATATATATAAATAAACGGTATAATCTAATAACTACCATCTAGCGACTGTGGCCGTTCCGTATATACTAATTAATAAAAGACCAAATATAAATATAGTAGGAAGGTTGCGATACTAATAAGAAGGATAACTTAGATTATATTTAGCTGTTCCGCAACTTTATATAGGGCTATAATCTATCTAATATCTATAAGATAATAGCGCCTAATTTCCTACACTAGGTGCTTAAAGGCCTTACTAGTGAATATCTTATATACTAGATTAAGGGGCTTATATAAAGCGAAATACAGGCCGGAAAATATTAGGGCCTTGACATCCCGCGTATAAATGGTTACGGCTAGGAGATGTCAAATATTAATATACTTATTACCACCTGCTTTGTATAGGTGGAATGATTTACCGATATAATAGTATAGGATAGCTAGGTAAATATCGGCTAATAGATAGGAAAGATATATAAATCTCTATTACGACAATTAGTCCCCACTATAGCACCCTTACTAAAATAGAATAAAGGCGCTATGCTATTTATCCGGGCGTTTATAGACTTTACTATACTATCTTAATATATATTACACGACGAATTAACTATCTGGTACCTAGTAGCAGCTATTTATAGAATAGATAAGATAAAGGATATATTCCTTCTGTTTTAACTAAGTAAGGTAGGACTATTATACTTTAATATTCCTAAGCTATATGCTATTATCTACTATCTAAAGAGTATCTAGTAACTAAAAGTAATTGGAGGTATAGATATAGAGTATTCGGAGCAAGTATATAAGCTGTAAAAGGCATTCTACTATAGGACTAATAAATAGAACAACTATAAAAAGTAGATGCTATAATATAATACTATATATCTTAACACTATACTTTGAAACAAACTTAAGCTATAGGCGTTAATTAATATAATTAATATAGTAGACCTAATAAGCGTAATATAGACAATATAACTAGGCCCTGCAGTTAATATATACGCACATCGCTCGTATATATGGAACTTTAACGACTATATAACTTAGACACTTTAAGACTAGAGAATTAATATATCTATCTAGCGTATGGTTAAGGAGGTATAGTGCTAGATAGAGATTACCGACCTTATATCTAAACTAGCCCCCTTTATAAGGGAATGCTATAAGTAGATTAACGGAATCTAGTAAATAGACTAGGACGTTAACCGACTAGAGGCCGATAATAATTAGGTATTAAAGATGCCCTTAAGTATCTATTATAGCGTTATATGCTATATTCGCTTTAAAAAGGATGCCACTAATACTAATAAGCTTAATAAGGTGTTTGCTTAATGTACCCCATTATAGGCTAACACTAAAGCCCCCCGCTATAATGCTGTAATAGTGCGAGAATATAAGCGGGCAAATGACAGCCTCTATAGTAATAAAGTAGGGAGGCTTTATCTGCTACTTACAATCTAGAATACTAGGCGATTAGATAGCGAGGGCAAATACCTAAAATACGCCGGTGCGTTAGTAGAGACCCTCTAAGTTTATAATAGTAGTAAGATTAATATAAGAACCGGAATGCTTAGAGTGTAGAGTATAAAGCTATTTAATAACAGGACAAAATGTACGCTAGATGCCCTCTAGATATATGACATTAACCATATTATAAGGCCTATCTTACTTATGCTAACGGATATTAATATTATAAACTATTTCTTTATAAATAATTATAGCGATTGGGATATATATAATACTATATATAATGAAGATTTTAAGCGAATAAATAGGGCACAGGTTAATGCATATGTAAGGAAATAGGCTTATACTAGGCGGTAAGTTATAACTAGCGGCGCCGGATTGCAATAAAGGGGCAAATTACCGCGACTATAATAAACTAGAACACAACACTACTATATATTACCCTCCACGCGCTAGCTACCCTTTACATCCTATACACCATACTATCTACCTTAAGAGTAGGCAAATATCGCGAGGAACTAGGCTTCTATGCGGTATAGAAAAAATATTATATAAAGTAGGACCTTACGCTATAGCAAGGTAATCTAATTGCCCCGTTATAAAGCCTAATAAATAGTTAGGCCGCCCTCCTAACTTATTATTATAAGTTTATTAAAGCTCCTTTTTATACACTTGGTAAGAAATGCCTAATTTATATTATAAAAGTTAACTAGGTTATTATTTAAAGTATATTAGGTATAAGACTCTAAACTATCTAGCGTCTTCTAGGGAAGTAAGGTACGTATAAAAGCTAAATAGTTCTACTAAACTAATATACTTATCCTCTATTTATCCCGTAGAAAAGTAAATAAAGACGCCGCAAGTTAAGTAGTAGCTCTTAAGATAATCTAGATCTTAAAGGGGATAATATTAGGCTTTATACCGTAACTGTCTCTATTAAAAGGTAAGGCTGTTATTAATATGCTACAGTATAACCTATTATCGTTAATTTTAATAACGTTATCTTAACGGACAGTCCCGTTCTTATTAGATAAAAGCCTATAAACCCTAAGTAGCTGTAAGATATCCAAAACCTACACTTAAAAGAAATGTATATATTACTTAAATAAACAACCGCTATAGGATGACTTTAGACGACGTATAAAGCAGCTACTTAGCTTAGTTAATATAAAGATATACGGTATCGCTTAAACATATCTTATTATATAAGTAATAATAGGCTCTATACCTAAAGAGCTCTATTTCTTTCCCTAGCCAGAAATAAATATAAGCGGTCTAAACACACTAATAAAGTAAACGTAAAAAGAGGCGATTGCTATTATAGACTGTTATAAAAACCAAATAAATAGAGTATTAAGTATACTACCGGGGCCGGCGGCACGCAAGGTTCGCGGTCCTTAGATTTAGTAGCACTATACTAACTAATTTTCTAGCTATACAACCAGCTTAGCGTATTTTAGTGTTATATAATAAATATAGTACGCGATACTATTGCTAAGAGCTATAACTGTCTTAAACTAGATACTAAGGCTATAGTAAAGAAAGTAGTAGAACTACTTAAGGATAACCGCTTTACGCTTAGTGGCCTAATTAGTACTTTGCCTTTTACTATACCTATAAGGGATATTATTGCAGACACCTTAGGTTGCCCTTAGGACAACCCCCGGACGCCCCTTAGATGGTCGCCGGTTACGTGCTAGAGGCACGTGCCCGTAGTATATAGTCTCCACAATCCCAGAGGCCTTACCTCCTTAAGGATTCGTCTCTCTTACCAATCTATCCTGTTCTAATTGTGTCCTTATAGCCCCCTATCTACAAGATCCCCTCACATTTAAATCCTTCCTACTCTTTTTTAGAAGGGTAGTCAGCTTTAAGGACCAGATTATTTGTTTATATCTTTTATTTACAACTACCATCCTCCCTTAAAATCTCGCGATGACTTAAATAGAAACTCCACGGATACCTTATAGAAAGCTGTCGCGCAAAGGTAGGAAGGTCCCTCCGATAGCGAGAGATTGCGATAATATAACCCTCTGGGCAAGATAGCCGAATAAGCCCTAATACCTAGATGCTCTAGGAGCTCGAAGACTCTCGTATACCTATAGTCACCGCTAAGGAAAATGTAGATACCCTCTATAACGGTTATAACGCTGCTAGAAAGTAACTGGAACCCCTTTAGCCCCACCTAGGCTAATTAGAAGATTAAGCGCTAGAGGCAACTCTAAGATCTTCCCCTAAGCTAGAAATGCCAGAGGAATATACTAATGTGTTTAACTAGGGAACTAACCAGAACCCTCCCGGAAGACCACCAGCCTATAATTAGCATAGTAGCGGTATATAGACTGTTTATAAGCTAAGCGGGCCTACCCCTTTAGGTAATCTAAGCTAATTACTAACTTAAGACCTAAGCCTCATTGGGAAGCCTATACTAGCTACTAATACTAATACTACCTCTATAGTAGGAGCCTCCCTAGGCCCGAGTTCGGAAAGTTAAGAGCCCTATACTAATCTCCTTTAAGATAAATATTGGGAAGCTGTTGTAAGGCTCTTAGAAGCTATATAGGAGGAAGCTACTAATAAATATATTAGAACTCTTTAAGGGCAAATTTAAATCTAGTAGAGTTTAATCTAAGCTAGGTAAATTCTTTTATAACCTAGTTAAGGCTAAGGGCTTTCTAAAAGCTACCTAGTACCTACCTAAGGAGGTATAGAAGACTTAGAGAGTTATCTACGCTATAAATAGAAAAAGGATATAAACTAACTAGTTAAGGCCTTTAGTAGTCTAAAACTCCGCTATAGACCTAACGCCCAGCAGTTAGACAATTAGGTTTGTGAGGTAGACAACTTCTTTAAGATGCTAATAATATGAGATAATACCAAAGAGCGTATACGCTGGATTATTAGCAAGATTAAAGACCAATCGCTAAACTAGATTGCACTTAATTAGTTTAATAAAGAGCAAATCACTATATAGCTACAGCTGCAAACCTTCCTAAAGAAATGGACTTAAGATCCGTATATTATATAATACGATAATATAAAGCTATTCTAGAATGGGATACAGCTAAACCGCTATAACTTCCGCCAGTTTATAAACTTTATAAAAACCCGTGCTTAGCAGATAAATCTAAAGCCCTTTAAAAATAAGGACGGTAGCATCCGTAAGAAGGAGAAGATTAGGTTTATCTAGGCTAGAATTAAGCTAGTAATTTGTAACGAAATAAAGTACGTAGGAGCCCTATTATAGATTACCATATATATGGATTTTAAACGAGCAGTTCTAAACACTAAAGATATGGTAAAGAACTAGACCTCTTCTGGTAGGAAGCTAAGGGGTTACTAAAAGCGCGGGCACTTTAGTAGTAATATAGGGCAGACCTAACTTTTAAAGAAGCCGTTCTTAAAGAGAACTTTAAAAGGGTTAAAGTTAGGAACCTTAAATAACGGGAAATACTTCTAGGGTTAACCTAACACCTATTTGGTACCTTTATGGGAATACTTTAAGAAGTTAAAAGAAAACTCTAGAGGCAGATCCTATTGGAAAAACAAGTAGGGTAATAACCGCACTAATAATCTAAAAAAAGAAAAGCCTTAGTCGCGGACCTCTCCTGGCTATAACTAGGGCAAGATATAGAAGAAGAAACTCTCCGTATTGCTGTTAAGCTAGAAATAACACTCCCTATGGGTAAGGTATAATAGTTTTAAGCACTATATAATAGCGGCGCCAAAATTAATCTTATATAATATAATTTGGTAAAAGAGTATAAACTTATCTTATTGTAAAGGTAGCGGAAACCTATTATAGGCTTCCTAGATAAGCATTGGATTAAGCTATATAGTACCTATAAGCTTATAGTATTAATAGCCGATATACACAACCGCACTAAGGTAGTTGGCCCGTAACCCTTCTGGGTGGCTGACTTTATAGGTTATAACCTTATCCTTAGATACCCTTAGCTAGCGGAAGTAGATCCTAAGATACGCTTTAAAACTAGAGCCTTTAAATAGTGGAATAATAAAGATTTGGAAGGGCGCATATTACTAATAAGCCTAAAGGATATCCTAGAGAATATAGCCCTAGGCGAAATAGTATACGCTTTATACCTAAAGGAGTATTAGATCTAACCCCTATTTAATAGCAAGATGGGTATAGAGCCTAGTATAGGTGATAACCCCTTTATAATAGAGACCTTATAGGGAACTACCGGATAGGTCGCGGAGATATTGTAGGAAGGCGGCGATCTTAAGGATCTTATAAGATACTTTAACCGTTATGGGTTATTATGGCTTAAGTAATATACGGAGAGTATACTACGGCACCTTAAGCGCTGCGTTAAGGATTTCCCTACCCTTTACTGGCTACCGTATGAAATGGTGTAATGTACGGTAGTAACTATATACGAGTAACCACTACGGCGTATGACGCTGCCTATAAGTATTTTAAGGGAGCTCCGGGACCTACCTGACGATAATATAGAGGATAAACTCAACCCCAATTTATTAAATATTCTAGTAGGCCTAAGGGACTTACTAAGGGTATTTTTGGGTAGGAGAGCTAAAGTCCTACTATAGAACTCGGAGTACGATTATATAATTAATCTAAAAGAAGGCAAATAACCACTAAATCTTCTTATCTATAACCTCTCGCGTAAAGAGCTTAAGATTCTACGGGAGTACCTTAATAGGTTACTGGAAAAGGGGTGGATCTAGCCTAGTAAGTCGCCGTTAGGCGTATTAATCCTCTTTATTCTAAAACTAGATAGAACTATAAAGCTATATATAGACTATTGCGATCTTAATAAGATTATAATTAAGAACCGTTACCTACTACCACTAGTTAGTGAAATGCTAGATTGACTATCTAGGGCGAAGATCTTTATAAAGCTAGATCTACAAGACGCCTACTATAGGCTCTATATTAAAGAAGGGGATAAGTAAAAGACCGCTTTTAAGACCTAATACGGCCACTTTAAGTATCTAGTAATGCCTTTTAGGCTAGCTAATGCGCCTATAATATTCTAATTATATATTTATAAAGCCTTAGGGGGACTAGTCGACCGCACATACGTTGTTTATTTAGATGATATCTTAATTTATTTAGAAGACGAGGATTAATATAAGCAACACGTCCGCGAAGTACTAGAATGTTTAGATAATTAGGGCCTCTACGCTAAGGCGTTAAAGTATATCTTTAACACTAAGCAGGTTAAGTTCCTAGGTTATATCGTGACGCCTATAGGTGTAGTTATAAACCTAATACGGGTGTAAACGATCTAGGAGTAACCGGAGCTAAAGAGCTATTAGGATATTTAAGTGTTCCTAGGCTTTGCTAATTTCTATAGGCACTTTATCTATAACTACTCGGACGTCGCCCGATACCTATTTAACTATATTACAGAAGCTTCCTAAAACCCAACCCAAGGAGCAAAAAGCTTAAAGGCGGTAAGGAAGAAAACTAAGAAGGGACTAACTAAATAGTATAAGCTATAGTTATAGCCCGGAAAGATTTAGGAGGCCTTTTAGGAACTTCGCGTGAAGTTTATAGAAGCTCTATTACTACGGCATTTTAACCTAGATCAGCTATTAATAATAATCACTAATATATTAAACTTTGCCCTTACTAGTATCCTACTGTAACCTAATAGGCATCCGGACGCTACCCAGCTCTATTAGAGACTAGTAGTATTTTATAGTAGAAAATTCTAGGGACCTAAAGTTAGGTATTATACCCACGATAAGGAACTACTAGCTATAGTTAACTGCTTTAAATAGTGGCGATACTACCTTAAGCACGCGAGCTATACCACTTATATACTCTTAGATCACCATAATTTACGCTACTTTATAACTATAAAGGAGCTTATACCTTAATAAGCTAGATAGGCAGAGGAGCTTATATAATTTAATTTTAAGATTAAATATAAGCTA
>Ga0307515_10006183_pt1 | contig 24045 bp, 16 predicted proteins | sample 17_EM_MG_FD_194513 | JGI IMG/M metagenome (GOLD analysis project Ga0307515, IMG submission 194513) | Populus trichocarpa ectomycorrhiza microbial communities from riparian zone in the Pacific Northwest, United States - 17_EM | ecosystem: Host-associated > Plants > Roots > Unclassified | place... | reverse complement strand
TATATATATTTCTTTTATCAATATAATGGTATGTTTATTTATGTAACAGGTCCATCAAATATCTAGGGAGATCATTAGTTTAGGTCTCTATTTTGTCAAACTTATGTAAATATTTAACTTAAACAAAAGGGAATTTACGCGTTTATGTAGTATAACTGATGTATTTATAAAAGTTCAGCTTAGCATGTAGTACTTTAGTTATCTTGTAATTAACCCTTTTGAAATGTTTAAGAACACTTATTATGTTGTAATGCTTTCTTTGCATGTTAGTATTCCTTTTCCTTTTAAATTTTATGATATGATATGTGGGCTATGTTCATATTAAACTTACTCGTAGGAATTATATAAATTGTGAGGATTATATGAGGTGTTGAATTATGATGTTTGATATAAGGTCCGAAATTATGGGACCTTGTGATGATTGGTTGATTGAATAAATTGTTGGTAGTCGATAACTTGGGATGTCCTATATACAAACGAAACTCTGCCGAATTTTTGGTAGATAAAGAAAAAATAAAAAAAATCCCTCAATTAAGAGAATATCTTGAGATCTTTTAACATTGATAAAGTCGTACAGCCGGACTGTTACACTACTCCTTGTTTAAACGCCTTAGCAACTAATCTAGCCTTAATTTTTTCAAATGCAGTTTTAGTGTTACAAAAAATATGTTAACTATTATCAGCCAAAGCACTTAAAATTTTATCATTAAATAAAATATCTTTATAAGTAGAATCATCTTTACTACTAGACAAAAATGCACCAATTCAAGAAACCGCATTAGTTAATTTTTGAACACTTTTGTTTTTATAACCATTTAGAATCATAGAAAAAGACCAAATCCAGTAAGCCAAAATTTCATTTGTTGTCACCAATAAAGGAAATTTTGACTAGAAATTTTTTGAGGTTTGCTAGATAATGAATTTATAGTGTCCATAATAACAATCGAGCAAACAAATCATATTTTTTTTAGGTAAAGTAAGGAAAGTACCATTTTTTTCTAAGATTGTTAGGAAAAATCAAAGATATATGAGAGAATTAGATAAATAAATGTAACCAAGATTTTTGTTTCCTTTTTCAATATTTGAATTAGCAACTAGAATCAATAATAAAAACAAGAACTAAGAGTACATATGAAAAGGGTAAGGGTTTAGAAGAAACCTGAGATTGTGGCATGTATTAGTGCTATCTTTAGAGAGAAAACGCCCTGCACAAGGACAATTTTGCATATAATATGCTTCTCTCCAAGATACAATAATTTGTTAGAATTTTTTGATGCAACAAAAATTCTCAAAATCTTTAAATCACTTTTTTGGTCACTTAAATTAATAAAGTATAATAAAGCAAATATAATAAAATTTGAGAGGAATATATATATAAAAAAAGATCTTAAATTATGTGTAGAGATTTATAAGAGACTAGTAGATTATATACTTTTATTTTATATATATATATATATATATATATATATATATCAGTTACTAAATATATTTAAACAATTAAATATAATAAATTAATTCAATCATAAATGTCAATCCATTAATTATATTAATGCTAACTATTTAACTTTTATAAACAACTATTACGATTTAAATGACTAAGTCAATAAAATTTACTAATTACAAAAAATTAACTATAATTAATCATAATTTTAAATCAATATTCTAACAAAAATAAAAAAAACATAACTATAAAAAACATATAAGCTAAGTTTAGTTGCTTAGCTGTAATGTATACGATGTTTGATTCCCGCGACACTCAATATAGATAAAGCAAGTTTATAAAAGGAATTTCATCTATTTCACCCTATAAACATAAATTGGTATTATATAGTTGTAAATGCATGTATTCAAACATATGAAACAATTTATATATTCCAATTGTGTTACCCTCAATTGATTAATTATTGAATAGACTGAAAGGTCCTCATGGCCTTGAATTATTGGATAACATTTATAGATTTGGAGTTTGGGATTAGCCCATTAGATAAAAATAATGAAAAATCCTTTTCTGTTTACAATTAAAGGTGTTCTTCTTCTTACTTGTTCTTTCTTTCTCTCTTTCTTTTTTATTGAATTTTTGGGTATTTAACCAAAATTGCCATGATCCATTCCAAGGCAGTTGCTGTAGTATCAGTGCCAACATTTAGAAACTCGTTGCATAAATTAGAAATTTCCTCCTCATAAAGTTTTCTTTTATCATCAAGAAATTCCAGAGCTAAGAAGGTACAACATGATCATGATAAGTATCCATTTCCTCCTCTTGCAACCTCTTTCTAGCTCTTATTAAGTTTGGAAAAAATTACTTTTCCTGAAACAAACGAGGTCTAAATTGAAAAATACTTTTTGGACCTTCATAAATTACCAGGTATTCTCAGAGCCACTGTATATTCTTTATCGCTATATTAAATTGAAAAATACTTTTCAGACCTTCACAAATTATAAGAGTAATTATGATAGATGAGTTGCTTTTAATAGAATTAAGATGATATGTATTAAATGCTACATACAATTTATCTCTAATTAGATGGTAAAGTTGTATAGGTAATTTTGATCCTAATAGTCTACCGAAGAAAAAGGATGATCACTACTCAAAAGGCTTTTCACACCTAGGCATATTGGTGTCATCAAGGTGCTTGAGAAGGCGCAAGGATATAATGTCACAATTCAAACAAGGTTCAATCTTTTTGAGTGTGTTAGATCATCATTTATAAACCAGTAAGCATGTATGAAGGCGAGGGTCAATGAAGTTTGGGATTAATTTTTTAAAAAACTAACACAGCTAGTGTAAATTTTAGAAAAGTGGTGTATGTTGAAAAAGAATATATTTTGAACATAACCATGATTTGTATTACTGTATCTATTCAAAACTGTGATTTTGAATCATCGTTATTACATAACCATGATTCAGAATCATGGTTATATAACAAAATTATGATTTAGAATCACAATTATGATCAATATAAAAACCCAGCTTCACTCTCCTATTATTGTTGTTTTTTTAAAGAAAAAACCTTAAGAACAAAAAACAAACACCACCAAAACAACCTCCAATCCTCCACCAAATCACCAAATACCCTCCCCTCGTCTTCATGTATCTGCTTACTATTTTTTCAAAACAAATCACTGGCCCAATCAGCTTGATTCAGCTTCCCTACTATGACAATTGATAGAAGCACCCCCTAGCCATAACATCAAATAGGTTAAAATCATAACAATTAAGGTTTGAATTGAATTTTATAAAAAAAATGCTATAGTTAGGGATTTTATTCCAATTGAAATCATTTAAGTTTTAATTGTTGCAATTATTTATGTTTTCATGCAATTGAAGTTATTACCGCACAACCTTTCATGATTAGAAACTGAACTATATCAGTCATATAGCAAGCCAATAATTTCCCAACCCATCACATTCTACACATGCCTCTAACTCTGTCCAATCTACACGAGACCAACATTTCTCTCTATAATTAGCATCATAATCATCATCACTTGCCATATTTTTTTCGACATCGTCATTTTTTCTTAATGTTTCACCACAACCAATATGGCCACCATCATCCTAATTTATTTCCATGTTTTTCTTATGTTAATTAAAACAAAAATTTAGCAAGAATAAAAAAGAGCAGAGAGAGAAAAAGTAATTACCGGCCTAAGAGTGGTGGATGAGAGAGGTGATCTTGAGAAGCGTGGCCTGACGCGTTAGAATTTAGTTCTCTGTTTCTTTCAGGAATTAAAGCGTTATTTGAATTAGGGTTTATTTCTGTGTTCGAGAGTGGACTGAGACTGAGAATAGGAGGGAAAGGAAAGGTTGAGAAGAGGGAAGGGGACTTTCTTTTTTACTTTTGTTTTTCTTAAAAAGGGTATTTTGAGAGTGATAATGATTGTTTTTCAAAGTGTTTTTTATTCGAAAAAACATTAAAATAATGTTCTTTTATTTTTAAAACACGTTTTTGACATCAACACATCAAAATGATCCAAAAACACTAAGAAAAAATTAATTTGAAGTAAAAAAAATTAAATTTTAACAAAAAGCAGGTTGAAACTCATTCTCATACACCCCTGAAGAGCTTTGAGGGACTTATGTTATAGAATTTATCATAATCAGGTCCTTCATCTTTGAAATTTATTAATCCAATTCCCGTACTATTGGACCTCATTAAAACAAAATAGATAACATAGGGACCATAAAGGTCACTGACCCATGCTAGAAAAAAAAGAGGGGAATATATCATTTGGAAAGTAAGGACTAAATGATAAGGATTTTTCGAACATGCCCCTTAGAGTTTATGAGAGTACATTTCTATGTATATATATGAATTACATTTCTGATGATAGTAGAAAACGAATGATATTGTCCATGAAAAGTAAGTTGTATATATGAGGTGTTTTCTACTTGGAGCTTATGAGAGTACAGAAAGGCCACTCTCTAAGGAGAAACTATATTGATTATTGTTTATTTATTATGTCAAACTGAATTTAAAATTTTCCTCTATAATGGCTTCATTCGATAGAAATAGAAAGGAAGAGTTTCTTTAGAACATTCGATCATGGAACCTCCTCCCCCTCTTTCAGTCTCCCTCTAACATGTACATAGAAATAACGCATCCATCAAGACAAATCAAAAGTCTATGATCAAGGACATACTGCTTTTTAGTTGCCGAATCGGCCCTCAATGATTTAGTTATACAACATTGCTCAAAACAGAACACATTCAGGGCAGTTTTCTTTACTTCCCCATCTCTTTTTAGTATGGTCATTGAGGACAATTTCCATATTAAGTGTGGGGGGATTTATGGGCTGTTGTTGGTGGCATTATGTTATGTTTTTTAGCATTTTTATGTTGGTGGCATTATGCTTTGCTTTGACAATTCTAATATGCTTGCAAACGTAATTTTCATATTTATGGGACCAAAATATTTTTTTGTGGTGGTGCTATTTCAATGCCGTGATTGTTAATATCATTAATGAATTATCAATTGAGCTCGTAAAAATATCATAACATGATTGAATGATGTTTTTTTTAAAGATTGTTTAGTCAAGCTATTTTCTTTAAGACTAAAGTAAATGAATTTAGTAGACACAAGCCTATGAGACTTTAAGCCTTATGACCGACACATCCATATGGGTCTCTATTTTCCTTTCATGTGTGATTTTCTTCCATTGGTTTTGTTTATCTAGAACTTGCTCTGATTCTACTCAAGACCATACTTTTACATACATACATGAACATAATTAAAGCATTCTTTGTTATGTACCTTATATAGCCTAGCAACCCATATTTGGATAAATTCTCCATTTGAGACCCCTTTTGAGCTGATAAAATTTTTCTTTGATTATAAACTCGCATTACAAGCCATAAATCAAACAATGTCTTACCCAAACCATAGAACTAATGAAGCATTATACATAATTATACAAGCATGAGAATACATGAAATAAGTGCGGGGGGTGTCTTAAATTCAGAAGTGGATATGTTATGTACGGGGGAACAAGATTTTACTTTGAAAACAAAAACGCAAGCCACATTATACTGTGATGGCAAATTGAGGAATTTTTTCTAACTTTTATATCTTTGATTCCTCAAAAATAAAATAATTCTAATGAAGGTTTGAAGTTTTAGAAGGGAAAAAGATTGTCTTTTAGTTTGAACCAAAATTTTGTTTTATTGAATGATCAATTTTCCAATGAAGAAGGGTAATGTAGCTTTAATGTTCGTCAAGTTCAAAATGGCTAAAGAGTGTGTTTAAAATTTTATGTCTTTTTTGGGTATTTTATTCCATTGGTTTTGACAGCTTTTAAGCTAACTTACCAAAGATTTCATACCTGAACCAAGCCACATTACAACTCTTTGAAAGACCTTATGATTTGTGAAATGCATGTTATCTAAATGGTGGAGAGTGAGATGATTCACAAGCTTATGGTAGATCATTTCCATTGGAATGAATTTGAGTGAAACACTAACCTTTCAAATACAAAAGAATTAAGTGGTCATTCCTGTGAGGTCTATTATTTGGTTGTTTTATTCTAAAGTAAAAACGCTTGTTAAACAATTTTAAATTGATTGGAATGTTATTCATGATATATTATGATGGTTTGAGAGTTTAATTGTTGTTCATTTATGGCATTAATTTTTAACATTGGACAAGAAAAATTGAAATTTTGCTTGAAGACGTGCAAAAGTTAAGTGTGGAGGAATTTAATAAGTGCAAAATATACATATGTTTTTATTCCTTTTATACTATGTTTTTTAATGTATTTTGAGATTATTTGAGTTTATTGGAAGTTATTTGTATGAGTTTGGCATGCTTAAGAGACTTTATGAATTAATTGCTAAAAGATAAGAATTTTTGCATTTTATATTTCGAACTTTGTTTCTCGTGACAGGTTTTTCACCGAGTTATCATTTCTGAATGTGAATGTGGGCTAAATCAAAGTTAAAGTACACATATCAAGCTTTCTAAGAAGATATTATGGGCAAACATCTGAGTTCGTTTGGATTTCTAATCAAACTTGTAAAATCGGATCGAGATCCTACTTGCAACAAGATTCTCTACTTCCACACTACAGATTCAAACATGCGTATCTTGAGACTCGGACATCGAAATCATGCGATTCAAAAGCTCAAAATCATGTACACATCCAGGATTACAACTTTCATGTAGAATTACAGGTCAGATAAAATTTTTTTGAAGGCAAAAATCCAAACGCAATCTGAAAGATGAGAATGGTCTCCTAATTTGATGAGGAAACTAACGGTGCCGAGCATCCCACTACGTCTGTGAGCCTGATATAGAAATGGTGGGCCTTAGGATCCAAGAAAGGTGTAAATCAATCCTATAACATTCCGTGAATGAAAGAATATAGTTTGGATGGTCGGATATTGCAAGAAACCAAGTCAGAAACCAAGTCTAAATTGCAACAAAGTCTAAATTAGAACAGAGTTGTGACATTAACAGAGTCGGGTTTCAACGCAAATTATGAGGGATTTCAACCTTGATGACCAAATAAAGAAGGAAGGAATTAAGTAGCATAAGGACTTTTAATTAGCCTAAGAATCTTAAAGAAATTCGACAGCTAAAGGAGAGAATAAATAGAGCATAACACGACTGAAACATGAGTTTTGCAACATTATGTTCTTCTCTATTTTTGTCAAATTTCCAGCAGCTATTAACTAAATTTTGGCTTTTAGTTCAGGGGAAATAGACACAATCTTCATTATTAAGTTGTGAGACGTAACATTATCATTGTAATTCTTTCATATTCAACTACTTATTTATCCTTATTTAAGAATTATGCTATTAATTTTTATTCATGCTTATTGAATTGTTTTGAGATGGTATATATATGCTTTCTAGTTTCTTTTAATCTGTATTTGTTGTTTAGGACTAGAATAAGAAGCAAATGAGTTAACTTGATTGTTGTAACTATCACTTTAATTTATCACGGAGGAATAAGCTAGGTTAAAATGCTCAAGTTTTTGAACGGTTGCTTAGAATAAATTTTACAGACTTTACTCCTAAGACTATTGCTGAGTGAATTAACATTGCTTTTCAATATTAAATTCACTTGATGGTAAGAAATGGATTAAAAAGATTTATCTAATTAATATACTCATAATCTCATCGATTCTTCTTAACTTTAAAGGATATCGAATTTATTTGCTTGAATTGAAAGGATATTTATTTTACTTCAATGATCAACAAATATATAGGAATGGAAGTCTAGATCTTTGAACTAGGTTAACGACATATCAATTTATTATTTTTATTTTTATAATTTTGTTTCTTTAATTTTTTATTCAAATTCCCTATTCTTTTTTATTTTAGTATATTGTAGGAAAATTAAACGAAATTTCCCTTGGGTTCGACCTAGTTTTCACAATCATACTACGAATTTATTTTATTTATGATGGTAAAGTCAGAATTATATTTTGGAGGTTTTGATGACCGACCATCCATCACCTTCTGGTTCTTAGAATTCCTTATAAAAAGGGGCTGGAAAACAGTGTTTGGGGTTGGTTAATTTTTCATTGTTTTGATAGAATTAGACACTCTTCTTCACCTTATTTTCTTGCATTACTCTTCTGGTTTAAAACCCTTATTTCCTTTCAAAATGTCCTTCTAATTTAGAGCTTAGATTCAGTTCTTGTAGAGGGATAATTGAATTCTATTTTCTTGGTTCGTTGGATTTGTTTAGGAGTACATCTAAACAAGATGGTGTTGTTGGAATCCTAGGAGGCTTATTAAATAAAGTTCTTTTGCACCAACCGAGGAGCAATTATAAAGTTTTAAGGATAAATGATTAATATTTGACAACAACAAAGTTTGATCAATTTTAAAGTATTTTAACAAGTAAGTACTTTTCTTTGATTTTGTTTTAAATTTATTCAAAAATTTATTGTATAAGTATGCAAGATCGAATATATATATATTGCAAGTTGTCGTATTCTAATTATATTCCATGTTTATAAGCTAAATATATTTTCTTCACTTGTCTAATTTTATTTATAAATCTTGGACAACAAATAATGCATCATCAAGGGAATGCAACTTTTGTTGACACTTGACTGCTTTCTAAAAGCAAGTTTTCCCTCTTCCATATAAACAATAAATTTACTTCTCATTCTACTTTGTGAGTTGATAGCTCCTCTATGAACCAATGAACATTAAAGAATGAATGATCCAATTTGGTAATCTCTCTTATAATTTTTAGTGTCATTTGAAGCTCTTAATAAATCCTGGCGGGAAAAGTTAGTGCCCTACGGTAGCTAAAAAATTAATTACATTAGGATCATTTGTAAAAGAATTCTCTTTCCTTGGATATGGGTATGTAACTTCAAAGTAAGTAATCAAATTTATAAATTGTTGCAACCAATATTTCTTCACTTATGATCAATGTGACTTAGGTATAAAAAACACTGCTTCATATAAAAAAAATATCGAAGAGTGGATCATTCTATTAAGTGTTGAGCATAGTGGGTCAAATGACCCTCAAATAAAATGGTAAAAATTTATTTAAGAACTTTTAAATAATATCTCCATATTTATTACTTTGATCAAGTTGATTGTGTAGAGTTTGACTTAATCAAATTAACTATTAAGTGGTTGCACTTAATTGAGATTTTATGAGTGAGTGAGGACTTTGTGGGAGATAAGGTAACTGATTTTTAGGAGTATTAATGTTAAAAATAACGTTAGTTCTCTAAATATTTTGCATAGTGGGGTAACAAACTCCTATATAAAATATAAATCAAAAGCTACCAAATAAAGACAAGCAAACCCACATAAAAATATTTTTCTTTGGATCAAACCCAAAATCACTCACCCACTAATTGGAATAAATTCTTTTCTTTTGTTTAGATTAACTTGGTTTTCTTACAAAACCTATAAAAATTATCACTAAAATGAGAGTTTGGTTAAGGTTTTTATTAGTCCTCATAATTTTTATTTTGTCTCATAGACTATTAACTTGGAACATTTTTTCTTCTCTCTCAAGCCATCATTATGGTTATCATTTCAATCTTTCTTAAGGCGGATAAGCATTAAGGTTAGTCTCTGTCACACTTCAATAACACATTGGTGAAACAATGTATATATAATTATATCAACGTCCTCCATTATTGGTTAGTTGTCTATCTTATTTTTTTATATAATTCTCTCAATGATGGCTAATAAGGCTATTAGTCAAGAATTAAGCAAAGATAAGAAGTTAAATGCTTCCAATTTTCCTATTTGGAAGCATTGAATTCGTCATATTCTTTTTCAAGACAAAGTTGATTATATAATTAATGTTGATGTTCCATTTCCTCCACCTGAATGCTAGCCTTTTTATTAGAAAGTCTTATGAAAAATATATGGATGATAATAGGACTACTAGAGAAATAATGCTTACTTTTATGGAACCCAACATAAAGATTTTGTTTGAGGAGCGATTTTTCTAAAAATATATTTGCTTCCATCATTGATGCAAATGATAGTGTTTTTGAGACACATATTCAAATTTTAATTGAAAAATCTAATGGTACTAACATGAAAGAAAATAAAAATGTTATTGAATATGTGAATAAATTAGTTGCCATTGCTAAAGAGATGGATGCCTTAGGAAATTCATACAAGTTTCAACCATATTGCATAGTTTGCCTAGTTCATTAGAATCAGTTGTCATATCACTTAATTACTCAGGTCAACTAATTACCATTAAAAATTTACCACCATTATTGGTGTAAAAGCTGAAAAAGAGCTAAAAGAAATTGAAATGCATCTTTTATGTCTATTACATCTAGTAGAGCACCATAAAAATAGGTAGAAAATATTTCAAAAAAAGAAAGGGAAAGAATTTCAAGTTTTCTAACAAGAATAAAAAAAAAAAGGTAAAGGAAAATGTTTTAATTATAGAAATTTTGATGATTACTAACTTAATTTTTCTGAAAAGAAAAATGATAACAAATCTAATAACAAAGGTTCCAAAGATATAATCTGTGTTGTTACATAATGTTTTCTAACAAATGATGATAATACAAATTGGTGGGTGGATTCTGTATTATCACGTCAAGTTGTAAAGATAAGAATTTTTTTTGTTGATATGAAAGAGGTAAAACTAAGTGACCATCGTGTGTATATGGAAAACAACTCCTATTGTGATATCACTACCAGAAAATAGCAAAACCTATCTGAATATTATGTCCCAATTTAAAGCCAGATTCCATCAGAATTACAATTACCTACAGAATAACAGATGGAAAAATATCATAAAAAAACATATCGTTGGTGATTTCTATTTCCTCAATCATTCTATTGAGAATATAATCACCGATAGATTTACCGATGAAATTATCACGCCAAACAAAAAAATACTGGTAATTATTCCACCAATAAATCCATTAGTGATTATAAGATATTACCGACTGAATAAACTGATAGTAAATCCATCAGTGATTATATGCATATTATTGATTGAATTTGTTCATCGAAGAATTACATCTAACAGTGGCAAGTCTTGTAAATTTTTTTCAACTCTCTAAAACTCTCTAAGGGACTTAGTCTGTCCGAATTCCATTGGTATTTCACATTACATCGGTAATTCTGTCAGTATTATATGTAATTATTTTTTTAAGAAAAATTACAACAAACAATAGAAATAAAAAATAAAATTAAAAAGAAAAGTTTTATTATTAATTTAAAAATATTATTAAATACAATTTATCTATCTAGTGGACAGAAATTAAAAAGGAGACAGAGACGAATCTTCACTAGAACCAAGAGGGCAACGAGGTGGAGCACAGATACCAGTGAGAGTTGCTAATAGTTGCTCGAGGAAATTCACTTTATCCCTTAATTTGATCGTCTCAACCCTAAATTGGGTCATTTTAGCTTGAACATGTTGTCGTACGATCTCATAGACAGTCGGTGATTGCTGACTCGAACGGGATTAGGAGAGAAATAACATTTCTTGGGGGTACGAGCAAACATATATACATGTTAGATGAAGTTGAATTGGGAGATAAATTGGTGAAAATCCATGGGTGGCCATTGAAAGGAAACTTAGGGAGGTTTGGAAGGTTGATTTTGTTTTATTATTTAATGTAGTATTGAAGATACAAAATAATTTGTATAGGAATATAATTTATAGTTTATATGAAACTCAATATTTGTAATATTGTAAATTGATCATCTAATAGCTGTAAATCATGGTTAGCCCCGTATAGACAATTTCTTTACAAGCTTTCTACAACTTATGATTTTTTTTATTTATCATAATTTATAGCTTTCTTTAGTTTATCTTTATTGTTTTTCTTCTATTTTCACCTAATTTTAGATTTCTTGGCATTATCCTTTTACCTCTGAACCTCTTAAACCAAGTTAAGAACTCCATACTTTGTTTGATTTGTGATGTTGTTACATGCTCTTTTTTTTTTTTTTTGATTAAGTGTGTGTTTTGTATTGTGATATTTTTTACAATTGTATTTTGAAAAAAAGTAAGTTTAAGAAAAGCATTTTTAGTTGCTATTAATTGGATTAAAATAGGTGTTTGGTTTAAACTATTATTGAAAGTGGTGGTGATAATAAAATGACTAAAGAAGACATGTTGTAATTTCATAAATTCAAATTATATAAGAAATATGTGATTATTAATACATGAAAATTATAGGAAAAAAATATTAAGGTCCTAGTTTAGAAAAAAGAAAATTACTTATAATTAATGTATCAATTGCAAAGTTGGTTTAAGTCAAAATATAAGCATTATTATTATTTATACATGTCCCAAAATATAGACTAGTTTTATTTCCCTCATTAAACTAGCTACAATCTTATCACGAACATCATCCATTCAAGATGATTTATAGTTTGCATGATTATGTGAACGTGAAATAACAATATCGGTTAAAATCTTATTATGAATAAAATTTGGATGGTGATTAAATTTTGCAAATGATGATCATCTTGAGACTTTATTTTAATATAGTTATGTAGTGTCATTGATATAATTACAATTTGAACTTGTGTTTTGTAAGTACAAGCGAGAATAATTTATAAAATTCTCTATTTGTTTTTTCCACACTCCAAAAATATGTTCAATCATACTATGTATTAATGAATTTAAATGATTAAATACTTCTTCCCAACTTCTTGGTTATACTCCCTGTCAAAAATATATGATGGATATTATGTTCGTAGAGGAAGTTGAAGGTGGGAGTGGGTACGCCTTGTAACATTCCCAAGTCAATCAATACCATCCTCTGTAAACCTGGAATATTTCTGAGGAATATTTCTTATGAATGATTGATCTTTTGACATCCTCAGAGCATCGGATCAATTAGAGATCCTACGCATGCCAACGAAAAAGGCAGCTAATTATCCACAGGAACATCACAGAATTGTTCCTGTGATTATCAGATGCAACAAACAAGGTTAAGATAACAACGTTATGCGGAGGAAAAACCAAGTAAACTCCTTATAAAAATAGAGTTTTCTGTTTCCTGAGAATATTCGTTATCGAATCTAGCAATGGTTTAATTCTAATCAGGACCATGATCACCTATAGTATCCAGGTGTAAAGCCTGTCCTTTTCGGCCAGACTAGAAGGATACAACAGAGTCCAGAGAGAAACAAAGAACACAATGCACTATGATATTTTGATGTTTACGTTGCAGCAAACCAATAGGAAAACAATTTAGGAAGGTGGGAGGAAGCCTTTTTCATCATAGGAAGAGACCAGGAAGTTTTTTATGCAATTGATTTTCGGTACGTGTATATATATTACAACCGTCAGAATTAGCGTCTGAAAGTTTAAAGCGTAATTAACTACCTAGTAAGGATGGAGTCTTCGGGAGCCGCTGTGATCCTCTTTTTTGTAGTGATTTCGATTACGGTTTTTTGCTATGCTTGCGCCCGCCGCAATCATGGTGAAGGGATCGATGCTGGTGAAAACGATCAAGAAAAGAAGGATGCGAACAAATGCAAGGTCGAGATCTCTATCTATGGTTGTGGTGGAGGTTGTAATGGCGATGGCGGTGGTTGTGACAGTGGTGGTGATTAAAAGTAAGAGAATCGCTATCAGCAGTCTTCATATTACATCGACGATTTTTGTTATCATATTTGTAAAGCTAGTGATCATCCATACTGATCACTCCAAGCTACTCCATTGCTATATATCATTTTCCTGCTGTTCTTAGGCAGGCCTCTCTAGCTGCCTTTGTGTGCGTGTTTTCCTCCAAGCTTGACTTAGCGCTTAAGGAATTTATCTTGCTTTATTTTTCAAAAATAAAATAAAAAATGCTATATCATCATATCAGGCTTAATCGAATTGCGTCTTTAAATGATTAGGCATAACATTTTTAGTTTTCTGAAAATATATCACCTGTATTTAGAAATATTGTCTTTGAGCATGAAGAAACAACTAAAGAATGAGTAGGTGATAGTAAACTAAACCAAGCTAAACACATATATTAAAAGAGCAGGAAATGATAGTAACTAAACCGAGCTAAATAAAGAAAAAATTGAATATGATTTATTGCAAAAAACTAAATGTTTGCCAATATTATAAAAGATGTCCTCCCAATATTCTTAAAAGGTCTTTATTATGTTATTTCGTAACATAGAAAAATAATTAAATAAGAACATGATAACTCTATAGAAAACAAAATGAAAAAAAAAATAAAAGTCTAATTCCTAGCAAATTAAATGTTGATGTAACATTTCCATTTCCGGGATCAAACAACACAATTATACTACCGAATTTGTGGGTAATTTTTTTTTTCTCATTATTTAAGGTTTAGCGAAATTTCCACTAAAATTTCGGCAGAGTCTTCCCTAAACCGGGAAGTCCCAAGTTATCGACTATCATCCTGTACACATCTTATACTCACATCTCAATCATATCGCAACCACAACAAGTCCAACTCAACAATATATTCAAGAACATAGATATGACATTTTATCTACTCAATTTCTTTCACATTTAACATACATAATTTAACAACTAAGGGAAGCATACAAACATTTGAATTTCAAATACAAAATAATACAATCCAGTATTCCAAACATAAAATTACAAGGATGACACTATTACGTTCCGAGTTACATGGTCACTTAAGAACAAAATACATAGGTAATTCTTACATTCCTAATCCATGCAAAAGAAAACTAGGGGACCTAAATACTACTCCTAACATGAGTGGGAAGGACCTACAATTTATAATTTTCAGAATAAATAAAATACGCATACAATAAAATAGAAAATGGAAATTTACACAATACATGCATATATATTTAATCATATACTAATGCATGCATAACAATAGCTCTTGAATTATTAATTTGCCTTCTATGATTATGTTCCTATTTATTCTTCTGAGGATCACCTATTATTTTTCATTTCATAAACATCCCAAATTTCATCGGGAGCATATCATTATGCCACTTTTTCCCAATTCGGGAAGATCATTGCCGATACTAATGACTCACATTAGTATCTTTAGTCGCCCATTCTGGAATCGACCAATCAAGTTCGTGGGAATGCCAACACCAACGGAACCCATTCATGTCATTAACTATTTTCAAACCAAAATAGTTAATCAGTGTTCCATATCACCTTGGAATATCCTCGGATATGCCGATGTCAAGAATTCTTGACATGATTAACTTTCACCTCAGGAAAGCTAATCAAGTTCCATGAGTTTACCGATACCGACGTCAACTGATGATATTATTAACTATTCTTAACCTGAATAGTTAATCAAGTCCAATGTTTCTCCTTCTCCGTATTGGTCATGTCGATGTTAGCCAACCTAGCTAACATCATTAGCCTCCCGTATTTGGGACCGATTAATCAAATCCAATAGACGATTATCCATGAAAACGCATTATTTTCATCCATTCTCTCTGAAGAAACTCATAAATCAAATTTGGTTTCCCGGTTCTCATTCATGTCATTTCATCTTTTCTCTTTTTGGTCTCATTCATAGGCACAAGATTTATAATCCAAACAAATAACTAGAATCGTATTAACTAAGGAAGATATAGGTGTAGAATACCTACTTACTATAGAAGCTCGACTTGCGTTCCCTTGTTGTTATTGTACGCCTCGTAGGATTCCTCCTGAATCCACAAGTACCCATCATTATTCCATTCTCAATCACATTTCGCAACATAGTAATAAAAATGGTGACAACATTTGTTTCTCTTTTACCATTATTTTTACATTTACCCTCCCATTATTATCCTTTAGGATTTCAATACATTAACAGTCATAACAAACATCACTAATTCAATTTCAAATATTGAATATTTTTTTTTTTTTGGAAATCAGGACATGATGCTACACATTTTACAAAGGGGGGAAAACAAATTCTATTCTTAACATGGCTAAATTTTGCCATTTTGTCAACTTGGCCGAATCTGCCAGCAGGAGTGACTTTTCGACCTCCCCTCAGATGTTTACCTATATTTGGAGCTCTGGAGCTCCAAATTAAGCGAGGTCGGACTTGTTGGAAAGCTAACATCTCATACTACAACGTCTATGAAGTGAAGTGAGATACTCTAGATTATGCCTCTATCTATATCAATTCCTGGGTGCAAGTTAATGAACATAACAGCCCAGATTTTCTCCTGGTTTGGGTGTTGAGCACACAAACCATCATTTTTCATGCATTTCTTTTCCTTTCTTTATCCACTATTACTCACAGAATTTCATCTTTTTCTCACGTTAACAATCACACATAAGGACATAGTTCATTTAGGGATTAGGCTTCACAAGAATATACGTAACAAGGTTGTTCATATGTTTTCAAAAATCAGTATATCAAAATTTTATGAAATTCAACTTTGTCTCTCAACATGCATGCTTAATTAGCATCATCATATTTCTCCTTCTTTTTTGTTCATATTTGGTCGAACCTTCCCCTAGTTTCTTTGTCCTTTAGTTAGGTCAAGAATATCACTTAGCATTTCTCTACCTGTCCCCCACATTCATCCTTACCTTAACTTACCCGAAATTTTCTCAAGAACTTAACTTAGGGCTGCTGTTTTCTTGCATGCAACTTACCTATAATGTTTGAAATTTCTCTAGGAAGGTCTTAGGTTTGTCCTAATTGTGTTTTCTGGTCCTTGGAACCCCTTCTCTCTCGAATGTTTCGATTTTTCTTCTTCTCTTCCCTTGTGTTTTGATGTCTAAATCTTCCCTCGCCCTCCCAGTTTCCTCTAATATGATGGATTGCATGTGGTTCTCTTTGTTTGTTCTTGAGAGAAAATGAAGAGGCAGTGAGTGACTTTTCTTCTCTCTTTTTATTTCTTTTCTGTCGTTAGCTATCCTTCTTCAAGGGATGGCAATTTTCTTCTCTCACTCTCCTCTTTTTTTTTTCTTTTTTATTATCCCTTATTTATTCATACCTTTTAAATCTGGTCCTCCCCTCTTTGTTTCTTCCACTTTCGGTCTCCAAATCTCTCTTTTCTTTTTGTGTAGGTTGCCGACTCTCTTCTTCTTCTTTATTTAATTGCACTATTATTATTATACTCATCATAATGTTATATATATATATAAGTGTGTTTCTCGGGGTTTAACAGTTGAAGAACAAAATTAAAAAGAAAAAAAGCAATTCTAAAAAACGATAAATAACCTAACCTGAGTCAGCTTGTCAAATCGACGACCTAGTCATGAAACTGAGATAACCCCGTAAAAAGTTAAATTGAATAAAATCATAAAACTCAATTCTCAAACCAACCTAATATTGAAACGCAGAATTGGAAAAAAAACAATTTAAAAAAACAACAAAAAAACCCGAGTTAACATGGATTAACACGCCAAGCCCGCGACCCGGACATGAGATCGAAATAACCCCATAAAAAGAAAAATGAAAAAGTTTACAATGCTCAATCCCCAACCAACCCTATTTTGAAGAATAAAATTGTAAAAAATAATAATTTTAAAATTCATGAAGAAAAATTCTTAATCAACCAAATTTTGGGGGAATGAAATTAAGAAAAACATTAATAAATAAAAAATGGATCCAAAACAAACAAATAGCAATAAAAAAAACAAGGGCTAAATTTGAAAAAACAAAATGAAACCAATTGATGAAGGAAAAAATTCAAAACAAAATCAATTAAAAAAAAGATCCAAAACAAAACAAATAGAAATCAAAAGAATGACCAAGTTTGATACAAAATTTTATTGAAACCAAATGTTAAGTGATGAAATACAAAATAAAAATCATTTTAAAAATCGATTCAAAAGCAAGAAATAACTATATAAAAAAATAAGGACCAAATTTGAAACAAAAACAAAATGGTAGGAACCTTGTACTTTTACTTTTTATTTTTGGTAGAGAAATGTGAATCTTGAAGAGAGAAGAGAGAAAAATAAGAGAAGATAAGGAAAAAGGAAGAAGATAAATAAACCACGCATTTCTAGTTGGTACACATGTCGCCTAAACATGAAGAGCTCACCTAGGCGCATCTAATGCAATTATGGACGATCGTGTTTCGCTGTTGGAATTAGTCGCAAGCGCCATCAAAGCATGGTGGCTAATCTCCAAACGTTGGCGCGTGTACCACACCTACCAACCAATTGGACTTGCCCATTTACCGTAGTTCCCATATTTGTTTTAATTTTAATTTTGATCTCTTAAAACTTAATTGTTCTAAATCAATTGATTTTTTTTTTTTTTACAAAAACCAAGCATCAACTGAGCATAGGAAATTTCTCTTGATATTGCAAGATCCTAGCATTGTGGAAACTAAAACAAACAATCAAGTCAAATCCAAAATAAAGCCAATGTGAAGGGATTGAATTGAAGAAAAAAAAAGACGTGTTACTGAATTTAGAAGAAAAAAAAAGATGTGTGAAGGGATTAAAAAAAGATGGTATTAATTTAAATTTCAATAAAAACAATAATGCAAAGTAAAAAATATATAAAAAATAAGGGTATCAATTAAATTTAGAAAAAAATATAAAAATTATAAGGAAAACAAACCCAAAAAAAAGGCAAGTGTTGTTGGGCCTCGCAGGCCAGGCTCACGCACCTAGCTAGTTATCGAAGAACCCAGACACACCTAGACCTGGAAACTTTTTTTTTTTTTTATGGAGAAAACAATGTGTTGTCTTCTTTCTCCCTTTCATTTCTTTTTATAGTAGACAACAAGTTGTTTGTTGTGGCAAACAACTTGTCATCATCTCAAACATTTTTAAGTCATCTCCGGTGATCAAAAAATCAAGGTACGAGTTTTGGGATCTCAAAAACCCATTTTTCAACTAATTTTCACTTGAAAACACCTAATAAATATCCTTATAATATTAATAAACTAATCACTTAACTCAAAACACACCTAAAAACACTTCTCAATCCTCGATCTATTTTTTTTACAAGATAAAGGGTAAAAAACACCTTAAAACTTTTCTCGTCAAATGAAACCCGTTGATACCAATATTGACTTTCTCTTTAAGGAATGCAATGGGTACCCACAAGTTGAATTTTTTGATATCCATATCCTACCTATTACTACTCGAATAAAAAATTTAAATATCTCTAAACTATCATCTATCATCTATCAAGTTTCGAGTATCCATTATCTAACTATTATTTATTATTCAATAAAAAAAATAAAATAGTTAATATATATTCAAATTATATATATATATATATATATATATATATATATATATATATATACACACAAAATTATAAATATTATACATGTACATGCATATTAAATTAAAAAAAAATCTAAATATTCTACAAATATATGTATATCATATAAATACATATTTCAGGTAAGGTTCGAGCAAGTTTTGTGCCAGGTTTCACAATACCTATACCTTATCCATTACTCCTCAAATAAAATAACTATCCAAAAAATATTCATTCATTCATGTCAGGTTGAATTGATATTCATCAAGTTCAGATTAAATTATCATCCATATTTCTCTCTCATTCATTATTTTCCAGTGACTTTCTCTCTTTTTCCTCAAACATAGAAACTGAAAAATAAAAAATAAAAAATAAAAATAGACATTTAGACTAAAACTAAAATTCCAAAAACTATAAGGATTGTAAAGGAAGGAATATAAAATAGATGGACTAAAAAGAACTTTTTCGCGCGAATTTGAGATTGGCCACACAGTTTTTCCTTCGTTTACAATTTATCCTCTTTCTTTTAATTTTATATTTCTAAAATTTACCAAAAATATAAGGGTTGTTGGTTTTTTACTTTAGTACTAGACATAAATTACTATGGATTACTAGAGTGAAATTATTTTTTTTTCTTCCGTGAAAAAAATGAAAGCCTTAGTGTTATGGGGAATTTGGTTTTTTCTAATGGTCTATTGGACATTAAAAAATTCTTAGAGGGCATATTCATCTTTTATAAATTTTTTAAATAGTACAATAACTTAGTGTTAGGAAGAATTTGGTCTTTTCTAATGGTCTATTGGACATTAAAAAAATTCTTAGAGGGCATATTCATCTATTCTAAATTTTTTTAACAGTAAAATAACTTATTTACCCCTGAGGTCAAATCAATTTATCTCACGACAAAAAAAAACATATTTATTTATAAGTGTTAATTTTTATTCGGTGCAATTTTTTTATCTTTTTTTTAATAGGGTTTACATTCTTCCCACCTTTAAAAATTTCACCGCTGAAATTCAAGTCATACCTGGATCTTAAAATAATTCAGGATATTTTATTCTCATCTCTGATTCCCTTTCCCAGATCTCTTCTTCTATTTGAGAGCTCTTCTATAGGATCTTAATCATTGGTATCTTTTTATTCCGAAGTCCTTTTCACTCCGGTCTAACACCTTCACTAGTCTTACCTCCATAGACAAATCCTCTTTAATTTCGACAGGGACCTGTAATAGCACCCGAGATAGGTCAATTTCTGCTTTACGTATCATGGATATATGGAACACGTTATGTATCTTGGCCAAGTGTGATGGCAAAACGAATTTGTATGCTACAGGCCCTATTCTCTCTATCACTTCGAAGGGCCCAATATATCCCGGTGCCAATTTTCCCTTCATACCAAATTAGAGCATATGCTTCTAGGGAGCAACTTTTAGATAGACCCAATCTCCCACCACAAATTCAAATGGCCTTCTCCGAGTATCAGCATAGCTTTTCTACCTATCTTGTGCTACTTTCATTCGATACCTTATCACTTTCACCTTTTCTATCATGATTTTAACTAATTCCGCCCCAATGATTTTTTTATTGCCAACCTCTTCCCAACATAATAGAGTGCGGCATTTCCTACCATATAATGCTTTGTAAGGAGCCATTCCTGTAGTGGCCTGCTTTCAAGCCATCCCTTCTCATTTTCACCTTTTTTGTCATGATTTAACTAATTCCGCCCCAATGATTTTTTTATTGCCAACCTCTTCCCAACATAATAGAGTGCGGCATTTCCTACCATATAATGCTTTGTAAGGAGCCATTCCTACAGTGGCATGATAACTGTTATTATACGTAAACTCCATTAATGGTAAATGATCTTCCCAGCTGTTGCCAAACTCCAGTATACAAGCTCTTAGCAAATCCTTCAATGTCTAAATCGTTCATTCAAATTAACCATCAGTCTAAGGGTGGAAAAAAGTGCTTAGATTCAACCTCGTCCCCAAACCACTCTGAATACATGGCCATAACCGAGATGTAAATCGGGGATCCATGAAGTCTTATCTCTTCATTCACATATAGCCTCGCCAGTTTATCGACTGGATATGTCATCTTCATGGGCAAAAGAAGGGCAGACTTTGTCATTCGGTCTCCTATCACCCAAATTTCATCATTACCCTTCCTTCCTCTCTGTAATCCTAACACGAAGTCCATTGTAATATCCTCTCACTTCCAATGAGGCATCAAAAGTGATTGTAAAGGCCCAGATGGTTTCTGATGCTCTGCCTTTACTTGTTGACAAACATTACATCTAGTCATATATTCGACTATATCTTTCTTCATTTTCGGCCACCAATAAAATTCTTTCAGATCCTTGTACATCTTAGTGCTTCCTGGATGTACAGTAAATCTAAACTCATGGGCCTCCTTAAACACTTCTTCCTTCAGCACTTTATCTCCAAGAAGATACATTTGCCTTCCCATCACCACCATTCCATCATTCAATATCTAGAAAGGAGTTTCAACTCCTAATTCTACTATTATCGCTTACCTTTTTAACCTCAGCATCCATCATTTGCGCTTCCAGTACTCTATTTAGGAATATTGACCTAATTTTTAACTAAGCTAACAAAGAATCCCCAAGCCCAACTTCTATTTCAACATTTATCTTTATCAGTTCTATTAGCTCCCTATTATCACATTCATCTGAATCTGCTACAGCTTTATTATTGCGACTAAGGGTATCTGCAACAACATTAGCTTTTTCCCGGATGGTAGTCTATCACAGTCATAATCTTTAATTAACTCTACCAAACATCTCTGTCTCATATTCAACTCTTTCTGAGTCATCAAATACTTCAAACTCTTATGATCAGTAAAAATTTATACTTGAGACCCATATAGATAATGTCTCCACACTTTCAAGGCAAACACAACTGCAGCCAACTCTAGGTCATGCACTGGATAGTTGACCTCATGAGGCTTCAATTGCTTGGACGTATAAGTAATAACCTTTCCATGTTGCATCAACACATATCCAAGTATTCTCTTTAACGCATCATTATAAACTACAAACCCTCATGTCCCTAATGGAAGAACTAATACAGGAGTAGTAGTTAGTTTTCATTTCAACTTTTGGGAGCTCTCTTCACATTCTCTAATCCACTCTCACTTAGTTCCTTTCTGAGTCAATCTTGTCATCGAAATGGAAATGGTGGAGAATCCTCTATAAACCTCCCGTAGTATCCCGCTAATCCGAGAAAACTATGAATCTCAGTTACATTGGTTGGCCTCTTCCATTTCAATACCGCCTCAACTTTTCACGGATCAACAAGTATACCATCAGCCGGAATCACATGTCCTAAGAAGGTTACCTCCTTCAACCAGAACTCACACTTGCTTCACTTAGCATACAGGCGATGCTCCCTTAAAGTTTACAGTATTAATCCCAAATGTTGTTTGTGCTCTTGGTTTGAACTAGAATAGACCAAAATATCATCAATAAATATTACTACAAACCTATCCAAATATGGTCGAAATACCCGATTCATTAAGTCCATGAACACTGCTGGCGGATTTGTCAATCCAAATGACATTACTAGGAACTCATAATGTCCATAACGAGTCCTAAACGTAGTCTTTGGCACATCCAATTCCATAATTCTCAACTGATAATATCCTGACCTTAAGTCTATTTTTGAAAACACCCTGGCTCCTTTGAGTTGATCAAAGAGACCATCTATTCGTGGTAATAGATATTTATTCTTCACCGTCACCTTATTAAGCTACTAATAATCAATACAAAACCTTAGAGTTCCATCTTTCTTTTTTACAAATAACATTGGAGCTCCCCAAAGTGAACTACTAGGACGTATAAATCCTTTTTCCAATAATTTTTGCAGTTGTATCTTCAATTCAGCTAGTTCTGCAGGCATCATCCTATAGGGCAATTAAGCTATAGGAGCTAACCCGAGAATTATATCAATCGAGACTTTCACTTCCCTTTCGGGAGGTAACCCAGGCAACACCTTAGTAAACACATCTGGAAACTCTTTTATGATAGGAATGTCTGTCAATAGCTCACTCCCTTTTTCCCTATCTTTCACATAAGTAAGATGATTAGTACTTAAAAGTGCATTTTTATCAAGGTTTTATATCATCATTTTGCACTTGAAGTATCAATAACTCCTTAACTAAAGCATGTTTTATAATAACAAGTCTGATACCATAAGATACCTTTAATTTATGGTAAATGTTCATCTTAAATGCAGGCCTATCACATAAATAAAAGGATTGATTGATGAGTTTAAGTACGGAAATTGAAAGGACAAAGAGAGAGTCAAACTTAGAAAAGAGATGCTGGTTCAGTCCAAACTGGAACACTGTTCGGTCATTGGGTCATATCTGGAGCTGTAGATCTTGGATTTAGGTCTGCCTTATATGGATGGAAAGCTAAGACATAGGACTAAAACTTTTATGCGGAGTCCAAGATTTGAAAAGGTCGTTTTCAAGTCCAAATTGTAGCAACAACGGAGAAGTCCGAATCTGTTCTGCAGCCCAAACACTATTCAGTGTTCAACCCATATCTCGAGTTCTAGAAGTCCAAATGACCTCAACTTTTTTTTCCTGGAAATCTGAGACAATTTCCTAGAACGTTCATGATTTAATTTTGTTCAAATTATGACGTTATCAATGATGTTTTTGGCAGACAAGAAGATAAGGATTGTTACCAAGTCAAGATGTGGCCACCCACTCAACAATTAGTCAACAAATCAATAGTTCCGAATTTTGGCCTATAAAAGGAGGCATTTGCCATGTATTTAGGCATCTTGGTTTTCAGATCAAGATCATGCTCTTGCTCTCTCTTTATATTTTGTAATGCTTAAGTTTTGCTTATATTAATTTCTTGCTTATGCTTTTCATTTCCTTTCCTTGTTT
>Ga0307515_10006182_pt1 | contig 24050 bp, 21 predicted proteins | sample 17_EM_MG_FD_194513 | JGI IMG/M metagenome (GOLD analysis project Ga0307515, IMG submission 194513) | Populus trichocarpa ectomycorrhiza microbial communities from riparian zone in the Pacific Northwest, United States - 17_EM | ecosystem: Host-associated > Plants > Roots > Unclassified | place... | reverse complement strand
ATAGATCGGTGGCTGGGAGGAGACCGGCCAGGATAGGATCGCCGCCGGTACGGGGCGGTAGCTCAGCGGGTTAGAGCAGGGGACTCATAATCCCTCGGTCGCGGGTTCGAGTCCCGCCCGCCCCACGAGTGGATGGGTGGAGTCTGTCCGCGGAAAGCGCGGACCGGGTCCACTCGTCATGTCTGCTCCGGGGGCCGAGCCCCCGGACGCCCCGCGGTGCGGTGGTTGCGGTGGGCGGCGCTGTGGCGGTGGGCGGCGCTGTGGCGGTGGGCGGCGCTGTGGCGGTGGGCGGCGCTGTGGCGGTGGGCGGCGTCGTGGCGGTGGGCGGCGTCGTGGCGGTGGGCGGCGTCGTGGCGGCTTAGCGCGTCGTCGACCCTCTGGCCCGATTCACCGACGGGCGCGAGTGCCCGTCCCCTACGTGGACTTTGTCTGCACGTTCCCGGCTGCGCAGCGAGGTAGGGGCGCTAATAGATCGTCCGGTCTGCTCGGGGCGGTCGGGTGGATTTACGGAAGGGAGTGGACTCGTCGCTCGGCCAGGTCTGGAAGGTGTCGTGCGGCCGCCACGAAGTCGTTGTCGTCGTGCAGGATCACGAGTCCGCGGATGGCAGCGCAAGCGCAGATCAGCAGGTCTACGCATGACAACGCTCGATGCGTTCCGGCGCGCATGAGGCGATATTGCGCAGACTCGACCCATTGCCACGCCGACTTCGGTACCGCAACGTCGGGATAGAGGTCAATGAACATAGAGGTCATCTGCTCGTACTCGTCGAGGTTGCGGGCCGAACGGCGAAACTCGGTGCGCTGGGGTTGGCATGACCCGATCGCGTGATCAGAGATCACGTCGGACCAGCCGGCCCGCACGTCAGAATCGCGTAGCAGTCGCCACAGGGCCGACGAGTCGGCCAGATAACGCATCACGCAGCGGGTGCCTTGCCGGCTGCGTGCATGTCCTGCCAACCCTCGTAGTCCCAGGTCTGAGCCGCGGCGGCATAGTGATCGAGGGCCGCGATGCGACGGTGCCGAGCTGCGTACTCCCGCAGGGCGAGGTTCACCGTCTCCTTCTTGCTTCGCGCGCCAGAGAGCCGCATCGCCTCGGCTAGCGCGTCATCGTCAAGATCGATTTGGGTAACGGCCATAGCGAGCTCCTGTTGGTGATGTACAACGCGTTCATACATCTCCACCATAGCGCGGGCAATGCGCCGGGTCTTCTCGACTATATCGATCATCTGTATATTGGGGGTGTGAGCATGCGGGAACCCACCTTCCTGATCCTGGCAGCGCTGGCCGGGCCACCACTGCATGGCTACGGCGTGATGCGGCAGGTGGCCGAGTTGTCCGGCGGCCGGGTGAAGCTGAGCGCAGGCACCTTGTACGCGGCGCTGGACCGATTGACCGGTGAGGGACTGATCGCGGTCGACCGTGAGGATGCCGTCGACGGCCGGGTGCGGCGCTACTACAAGCTCACCGAGCGCGGGGGTGCCGCCTTGCAGCAGGAGGCCGCCCAACTTCGTCGTAACTCCGAGGTTGCTGTGGAGCGCCTGGCTGGGTGGGCACCGTTGCCCGGCCTGCTTGGCGCCTGACGCCCCTCGTCCAGCCGTGTCACCAACCGGTAAGGAAGTCGGATGCACGAACAGAGCGACCGGGCGAGGCTCGCACGCCGTTACCGCAGGCTGTTGCTGACCTACCCGCGGTCCTACCGACGCCGGCACGGCGCCGAGATAGTAACCACCTTGCTGGACGCCGCTCCGCCCGACCGGCTCCGGCCAAGCCGGGTGGAGGCCGTGGACCTGCTCACCGGTGGGATCCGATTCCGGTTCCGGGTCTGGGGAACGGCCGGGCTTCTTGCGGCCATCGCCGCCGCCACGTTCGCGGCAGTGTCCCTGGGCGCGTTCGGCAGCTACCTGGGCTGGCAAACCGCGCCGCGCCTGCCGAGCGACGCCGAGGTGCTGCGGATGCTCCAGCCCGCCTTGCCGCCAGGAGCGTCGGCACCGCCGCAGCGCTGGGACTTCATCTTCGACGACAACCCGCAATACACCGATCCTCGATGGATCTATCTGGTCGGCGGCACCGACGACTACCAGGCGGGGAAGGTCTTCTTCCAGTTCGCCTACCCCAACGAAAAACGCCCGCAGCAGGTGGTGGCCGGTGTGGACGAAGGGATGCGGACGGCCGGATGGCAACCCGTGGCCAAGCAGATGTCAGGCTGCTGCCCGGAAACCGCGCTGCACCGCGACGGGTGGCTGGTTGAGGCCTTCTCCGAGGGGTACCTCGACGAGTCCCACTACGGACTACAGATCGCCGTCAGCCGCACGACCCCCGCCGCCGTACTGCCCTTGACCACGGCGGGGCTACTTGCCGGCGGTCTTGCAGGCTGGCTGATCGCAGCATGGGTATTCCGACGCATCCGTGGATTCAGCGCGACGCGGCGAGCCGTCACCGGTTTGGTGTTCGGCGCAGGTCTCCTCGCCATCCTTCCGGCCACCGCGTTAAGTGCCCTCGCTCTGATCGCCAGCTACCTTGCCCCCGATCATCCGGCAGCACCTGCCTGGCTCGGATACACCTTTATCCTCTTCCGGCCGCTGGCATACCTCGGCGCGGCTGCCGTGGTCGGCTGCCTACCGATAGCCGCGCTTTCTGATCAAGCCCGTCGAGGTCCGCTGACCAACTGACCCGGCCACGGCCGACCCGCAGGCGCCACCCTGCCCAGTAGCGCTCGTCATCGGCTCCCCAGCCCCGTGTCATGGCCTCTTGGCAGGCAGAGGATGGTGCGGGGCGCTCAGAGCGGTGGATTGGGATGATCACGTGCAGACCGTCGACGTCAACGTATGTCGCGGCCGGCGCAGCAGACTTCGCACGCACCGCGTCCGGCGGCGAGTGCGTCGACAGTCGGCACCCATGTCAGTTCGGACCGGACACCGCCGCGTCGTTCGATGTATCGCCAGCCGTCGTGGAGGGCGGTACAGCCCTCGCTGAGGTGGAAGACGGCGCCTCCCGAGGTGACCGCGACACGATCCGGACGCGTGCCGGCCGAAGGCCGGCACTGCCAGCACTGGCGGGTGATGAGGTCATGCACGCATCGGGAGTCGAGCCTTTGCGCGGCCTCGAACAGGCCGGTCCGCGCCAAGGTACCCGCCCGTTCGCCGCCAGCGCCGGAATCGGCCGCCCCAACCCATACGACCTGATGCGGCCGAGCGGCCGAAGCGAGCCGCGATCTGAGGTCGGCATGCCGGCCGATGACAGCCTGGTCGGCATGGAGACGCACCGAGACGGGGCGGGTCAGCCGATCGAGGGCCTCGGCCACCGCCGTCAACAGCATCCGGTCACCGGTCGTCGGTGCGACTTCGGAGCCGTGTAACTCGCGGCTGTGCCTGCCGTAGTGAAGGACGGCTCCCCACCCGCCCGGTCCACGATCACCGTCGCACATGCCGGCGATGAACATGTCAACTGCTTGCTGTCGTTCCACTTGTCGATCCACCATGCATGAGACCCCCGGCGGTCATCGTATTTTATCGATGGCATTGGTTGCGAGCCGTAAACCGCACCGCGCTCGAGCTGTTGCTCATTCGCACGGGTGCGGTATGTCGGGCGATCGGCGGACTTGCCGGCAACCCAGGTCGGTGCCGTCGGTCAGGGTTAATCGCATCGACGTCTATGGTGTGACACGGCATCCTTGTCGAATGCGGGTGGCCTTGGACACCAATATCTGGAGCTATCTGGCCACCTCGGGCAAGGTTGCCGAGTTTGACGTCCGCACTGCGACGGCGGGCCTGAGGATCGTGACTCCACCGAGCGTCCTGCTCGAGGTGCTCTATACCCGCGATCCCGAGCGTCGGATGGCGATCGTCGACGCGTTGTGCGGCGGGCGGCGGGTTCGGCCGCCGAGCGAGGCGCAGACGATGTGTGACGAGGTGACAGCGGAGATTCGACGACTGCATCCAGAGTGGCTGCGCCGGATGCCGGACACCGCTGAAGTAGCCAGCCTCAACAGCTTCTGGACCAGGCGCATATGGCGTGAAGCCCGCGATCGGGCACGTGCTGTCCGGGTCGACGACATCGAGGCACGCCACCAGTCATTGATCACGAGTCGTCAGCGAACGAACGTGTCGAACGCCAAGGCTGAGGGGTTCGACATCAGCGATCTCAATGCGCTTCTTGCTAAGCCCGAGCCTGGCGATGCCAGCCCCGATCGCAACGACCCGACTAGTCTCAGGCGCAGCAGATGGCGTCGTCGAGTCGATCTTTGATGCGCTTTCCTGAACTCGTTGTCAGGCGAACAACCCGCTCCGCGGAGAGCGCGGAACGGCCGGAAACCTTGCGGTGTGGTGGTCGCGGTGGGTGTGGTTTGTGTAGTTAGGTGTCCGGCTCACAAATGATCTCGGCGAAGCGGGAGGCGCTCGCGGCGAGGTGACTCCGGTGGGTTTATAGCAGGTTGGCGGTGAGCATTTCGGTCAGCCACTGCTGGTAGGTCGCGCCGTCCCAGCCGGCCTCGGCGGTTAGCTTGGTGAACAACGATGTGGCGGTGAGGGCCCAGCAGGCGTCCGCGGCCCGCATCGGGTCGGTGCCGGCTCGCAGTGCGCCGCATTCGGCGAGGTGGTCGACGAAGGTGCGGACCGAGATTCGCCGTTCCTGCTCGCCGGTCGCTAGTACGGCGGTCGCGTCCGGGCCGGCCTGGGCCAGCAGCGTGGCCAGGGGGGCCAGCCGTTCGTGGACGCCCCGGGCGGCTCCCGCGTACAGCCACACCTTCGTCGTGGGGTCCTCGGTGGCGAGCATCTCACGCGCTCGTTCCCGGTCGGCCATTGCCACCGGCTCGTCGTCGCCGGCCAGGGTGGTGTCCCATAGGGCTTTGATCAGGCCCTCCTTGCCGCCGAACGTCTTGTAGATCGTTTCGGCCGACACGCCGGCGCGGTCGGCGACCGCTCGGATGGTGGTGGCTCGGTAGCCGTCGGCGAAGAGCATCTCGCCGAAAGCGCTTACCACCGCTGCGCGGGTGCGGCGGGCGGCGTCGGCGCGCTGAGGCGAGTCGTACGGCTTGCGGCTCGGCGACGTCGATGACATGAAACACATCCCTAAAAATTCGATACAGCGTACTGTAGTCAAGGCTTGGATCGTCACATCGGAGGAATCATGCCTCGTCGCACCCAGCCCGATCGGGCCCAGCAGGTCGCGCCCTCCGTTGAGCGCCTCGGCGACGACATGGTGAATTTCTACCTGGTCGAGCATCCCGACGGCCTGCTCCTGGTCGACGCCGGGCTTCCCGGCCACCTGGGGCAACTGCGGGACCACCTGGCCCGCTCCGGGCGGTCGCTACGCGACATCCGCGCGGTGCTGCTCACTCATGGCCACCTCGACCACACCGGGCTGGTCACCGCCACCCAGCAGGCTGGCGCCGAAATCTGGATTCACGAGTCCGACGCCGCGATCCTCGCGGACGGGCCGCTCAGCTCCATGCGCCACGCGAAGCCGGAACGTTCCATGCTGCCGTACGTGTTGCGCCGGCCCGCGGCGCTCAGCGGCCCGCTGCACATCGCCCGGATGGGCGGCTTCCGTGGCAAGCCGGTGCGCGGCGTGCACACGTTCCGCGGCGATCGGCGTCTCGACGAGGTTCCCGGTCAGCCGCAGGCCGTCGCGCTGCCCGGGCACACGCAGGGCTCCGTCGCCTACCACTTTCCCGCGCTCGGTGTGCTGTTCACCGGCGACGCCCTGGTCACCCGCGAGGACATGATCGGGCATACCGGCCCGTCGCTGGTCTCCCGCGGTTTCACCCACGACAGCGCCGCTGCGCTCGCCTCTCTCGACCGGCTGGCCGAGCTGCCCATGGCGCTGTTGTTGCCCGGCCACGGCGACGCGTTCGCCGACGGCCCGCAAGCCGCCGCCGCGCTGGCCCGCGACGCCGGACAGCACTGAGATCAGGGCGAAGGTGCCCCGGGCCGTCTTCGCCGACCTCAGGCCCGGCCGCCGACCTCAGGCCCGGCGTCGCTGGCCTTGGGTCCGGCCGCTGGCCTCAGGCCCGGCGTCGCTGGCCTTGGGTCCGGCCGCTGGCCTTGGGTCCGGGCGTCGCTGGCCTTGGGGTCCGGCCGCCGGGCCTGAGGCCGGGCGTCGCTGGCCTGGGCCCGGCGTCGCCGACCTCGGCGACGTGATGGTGCTCGGGTCGACGATCCATCGGTCCGAGCATCGGGTCCTCGCTCAGGCCTCGGCGGCGGGCCGGCTGAAGTCCGTTTCCTCGGGCAGCACCGCCATGTCGATGTCTTTGCGTCCGAGGAGCGCCGCCAGCGCCAGCCCGCGCTCCGGCGGCCAGAATTCGGGCTGCCCGCCGGGTACGGGGTCGTCTCCGGCCTCCAGGAACAGCGCCTCGCCTCCGCCGGGGGTGTAGAAGGCCACCATGTGCGTCTCCTCGCCGGTGATGTTCCGGAACCGGTGCCGGGTGCCCCTCGGCACGAAGACGAAGTCACCGGCCTGCGCTACAAAAGTCCGATCGCCGTTCAGGAATTCCAGCGCACCCGAGATGAGGTAGAACGCCTCGTCGGCACTCTTGTGCACGTGCGCCACCGGCCCGTTGCCCGGGGGCACCCGGCAGTCGATGAAGCCCATCGCGCCGTTGGTGGACTCGGCCGTCGCCTTGATTTCGTAGGCGTCACCGGACATCCACTTGACCACGCCCTTCCCGGCGGGGACGTGCAAGACGCATGGACGGTAGTAGTCCAGCGTCTCCGCATCGCTGTTCGGCGGTGCAGAACTCATGTCGTTTCCTTGGAAGTGATGGATGCGAAATTCGGTACAGCAGACTGTATCAAACATCGAGGGTGGCCGGACCGGACCGGTCGTCCCTCAGGCGGCTGTAGAGGTAGCCGTCGCACCATCGGCCGTCCCGGAACTCGCAGGCCCGCACCACGCCTTCCAACTTGAATCCCGCCTTCACCAGGGATTTCTGTTCCGCGATGTTCTCCGGGTGGGTGCCGGCCTGGATCCGCTGGTACGGCGTGTGCTTGAACAGGTAGTCGCACAGCATCGCCTGCGCCCGCCAGCCGATCCCTTGCCCACGCCACTCCGGCAGCAGCGCGATCCCGATCTCCCAGTGCTTCGTCGGGCCACCGAAGTCTCGCGACGTCCAGCTCACGAACCCGGCCGCGACCTGTTCCCGCTCGACCTCGACCATGAGCCGACTGCTCTCCGCCACGAGATAACTGTCAGCGGCGAAGCGCCGCGCCGGCTCCTGCGAGTCCTTGAACCCGGTCCAGTCCAGACCGATGAGGCCCGGCTCCGTCGCGAATCGGCGAAACATGGCCAGATCCTCTTCGACCACCGGTCGTAGCCGGATGGCAAGCCCCGGCACATGACTCAACATCGTCCGAGCATGCCTGGGTGCCCCCGGCCGGAGCCAGGGGCACCCAGGCCGGTCAGCCGCCGTTGATGACGAACTGCGAACCGGGCTGGACGACGATGTTGCCGTCCGCCGAGTTGGTGATCGTGACGTTGGTGAGGTTGGCGTTGCCGCGGGCGCCGCTCATCGCCAGGATGCCGGCGCCGTTGTTGGACTTGTCGATGCGGACGTTGGTGATCGCGACGTTCGGCATGTTGCCGCCGCCGGTCTTGAACTGGATGCCGTCGTACGTCGAATCGTTGATCTCGGTGTCCCGGATCGTGACGCCGACGATGTCGCGGGCCGACGGGAACAACGTGATCGCCCCGAATTCCTGGTCCTCGTTCCAGAACACGCCGCCCGCCCGGTACAGGCCGTTGTTCGCGATCAGCGTCGTGCCGGAGAACGGCAGCGGGTCGTGGTCGGTCGCCAGCATGATGCCGGGGTAGTTCATCGTGTCGTAGATCAGGTTGTTCTCGATCGAGTTGCCGAAGCCGCCGTAGATCGCGGCGCCGTTGGCCCGCCACGGCAACTGGATCGTGTTGTTGACGAAGTGGTTGTTCGAGGCGACGTCCACCGACGTGTCCTTCACCCGCGGGTTGGCCCAGACGGCCAGCGAGTCGTCGCCCGTGGTCCGGAACGACGAGTTGAACACCCGCGAGTTCCGCGTTCCGTTACTGAAGTTGATGCCGTCCGCGTAGGTGTCGCGGATGCGCATCCCGGAGAACTCGAGGTTGTTGCCCGGGTTCCAGTAGGCCGGGGTGTCCGAGTAGTCGCGGCCGACCCAGGCGCCGACGTTGACGTGCTCGATCCACACGTTGCTGATCTTCGTGTTGTTGCCCAGCCGGCCGTTGATCCCGTGACCCCGGTTCGCCCGGTTGGTGGTCATGCCGAAGATCGCCAGGTCGGAGATCTGGGTGTTGTCGTCGATGTCGAAGCCGACGTTGCCCTCGTGCGGGTGGTTGATGTTGCCCACCACGTTCTGCGGCTCGGTGTTGGTGTAGAGCTGCGAATGCCACATGCCGGCGCCGCGGATCACGACGTTCCGGATGCCCTTCTGGTTGTACTGTCCCCGGGCCGGGTCCGGCGACAGGATCTTCTGCTCCTGGCGCCACTGGCCGGCCGGGATCCAGACGCAGCTGATCACGCCGTTCTCGTCGTCGGTGACCGCCCGCTGGATGGCCGCCGTGTCGTCGACGCCGTCGTTCGGCACCGCGCCGTAGTTGGTGATCGAGGTACACCCGGCCGGTTGCGAAGTCGGCGGCGCCACCTGCTCGAGGTCGATCATGTCGATGACGTAGAACGACGCCGAGTCCGCCGCGTCGCGCTGCAGCTTGAAGCGGGTGCCCGGCGGGTACGACTGGGCCAGCAACGCATGCGACTCGTCGAACAACCGCCGGGCGTCCGCCGACGGCGAGTTCGACAGCGACTCGGTGTCGTCGGTCGTGCCGTACAACCAGCTGTTGCGGGACGACAGCGTCAGCTTCTGCACGAACTGGTCGTTCACGTAGAGGCTGATGGTGGCGTCGATGCCGCCACCGGCCGGCGCGTCCGGGATCGAGTTGCGTACCACAATGGAGTTGGCCTGGTTGACCGAGGTGAACTCGACGAACTGCCCGCTGCCGGTGAGCCGCACCGACTTGCGGCCGGACGACTCGGTGCCGAAGTTGGTGTGCCCGAAGGTGCGCAGCGGGTCGGCCTCGACCAGGGTCCCCTGGTAGCGGGCCGCTTCCGCTTCGTAGGACACGTACGGCACGGCCGCTCCGCGTCCGACGACGATCGATTGCGTACGCGTGTTGTTGTTCTCGTTCGTCTCCGCCACCACGTTCGTCGCGTCGGCCGTGGCCGTGAAGGTGGCGCCCCCGTTCGTGGCGGTCCACGTCCCCAGCGAGACGGTGCTCGTCGCGCCGGCGGCGATCGTGCCGGTGTTCGCGTTCAGGGTGGTGCTGCCCACGACCACCCGGGTGACGGTGGCCGGCGCCGCGCTCGTGCCCCGGTTGTTGACCTCGACCGAGAAGGTGACCTGCGCCCCGGCCGCCGGGTTGGCCGGGGTCGGGCTGACGCTGAGCACCTGCAGGTCCGGGCCGGGCGCCTGGGCCACGACCAGCTGCGACGAGGCGGTGAAGGTGTTGTTGTCGTTGTTCTGCTCGGCGACCGTGTCGGCCGGGTCCACGACCGCCGACACCTGGTAGCTGCCCTGCGCGCGCCGGCCGACGTCGACCGGGACGGTGGCCGAGGCGCCCGCGGCGAGCGCGCCGACCGTGGCACTGCCGGCGATGGTGCCGCCGAGGCGTACGTCAACCGTGGTCGCCCCCGACGCGGCGGTGCCCGCGTTGCGCACCGTGGCCGAGACGGAGATCGCGGTGGCCTCGTCCGGCGCCGCCGGAGTCCAGCTCAGCGCGGTGACCTGCAGGTCCGGGTTGGGTGCCCAGGTGCCGATCACCTGGATCTCGGCGACCTGGCCGCCCGGCGCGCCGGTGTTGCTGAAGACCTGGAGTTGCAGGTCGGCGGCCCGGCCGGTGACCGGGATGGTCACGATGTTCTGGTTGGCCGCCGGGTTGAAGACGTAGTCCGCCCGAGCCTTGAGCGACGTGTACGCGCTCGCGCCCTGGCCACGCCCGAGCACCTGGATGTTCTGCGTGCGGGTGCCCCAGATCGGGTCCGGGTTGAGCTTGACCACGACGCCGGTGACGTCGGCGTCGGCGCCGAGCTGCGCGGTCAGCGTCGCCGGGAAGCCGTTCGACTCCCAGTACGTGCCGGTGTTGTTGTCGTTGGCGTTCGGCGCGACGAAGCCGAAGACCGACGACGAGGCCTCCATCGGCTTGCCGGCCGCGAGGTTGGTGCCGGTCGGCGGGTCGGGATCGGGATCGGGGTCCGGGGTGCCGGCCACCGCGTAGATCTCCAGTTCGGACAGCTGCCCGGCGGGCCATCCGGTGTTGCCGGTGATGGTGATCCGCACATACCGCACGGTGGCCGCGGTGAAGTCGATCGTGACGGTGTTGCCGGTGGCCGGGTTGAAGTTGCGTCCCGCCGAGCCGGACAGGGTGGACCAGCTGGAGTTGTCGGTGCTGCCCTGCACGCTGAGCGTCTGCGTGCGGGCGCCCCACGCGGTCGCCGGCGGCAGCTTGAGCTTGACCTGGTCGACGGCGACGCTGCCGCCGAGGTCGATCTGCACCCACTGGGGGAAGGCGTTGTTCGTGCTCTCCCAGTACGAGTCCGCGTTGCCGTCGTTGACGTTCGACGCGACGTAGGGGGCGAGGGTGCTGCTGGCCGTTGCCGTCTTGCCCAGGGCCAGGTTGGGTCCGCCCGCGGCGTGCGCGGTGCCCGGGGAGAGGCCGGCGGCGACCAGTCCGGCCGCCAGGATGCTGCTGATCAGTCTTCGTCGGAGCTGCTTCCTTGTCATGAAGCCCTCTGTTCTGCGCCGGGCCGTCGCGAATCGGGGTTCGCGACGGCCACCGGGGACGGGGACGCCTGCCACGAAGTTTCGACATCCTCAAGACAAATTTCGTGGTGCCTGCCAACTTTTTGCAATGGCAGACATCCAAAGTTTCAGATATGTGTCCAGGAAGTCAACAGGTTCGCGGCAGCCGTCCGTCGGCACCGGCGGCTAGGTCACCCCCGCTGGGGCGTGCCGAGCAGAGCGGCGGTGAGGAGGGCGGCGGTGCGGTGCTGCCATTGGTCGGTGGTCCAGCCGCAGACGTCGGTGAACTGCAAGTAGGTTTCGACGTTGCTGAGGACGAAGGCGACGTCGCGCGCCTCGTCAACCTCCAGCCCGGGCTTGAGGGCGCCACGCTTGGCGAGCAGCTCGGCGAAAAAGCGATGCGCGGTACGGGTCTGGTCCTGGTTGGCGTCCCATTGCGCCGCTACTTCGGGGTCTGTGCCGGTGGCGCCGCGTACGACCCGCATGAGCGGGGCGATGCGCTCGAGGATCGCGCGGCTGGTGTCCAGCCACAGCTCGATGATCCGTACCGGGTCGGTCTCCTCCTGGATCCGCGTCATCCAGGGTCGTTCCAGCAGCGGCACGGGCTCGTCGTCGCCGACCGCGGCGACGTCCAGCGCCTCCTTGAGCAGCGTGCGCTTGTTGCCGAAGTGGAAGTACACCGTCTGCACGGCGACCCCGGCCTGCTCGGCCACTTGATCCAGCAGTGTCGCCCCGTAGCCGCGCGCCACGAACTGCGAAGCCGCGGCCGCGACGATGCGCCGGCGGGTAGCGCGCGCCTGCTCCGCCCGGCTCAGGCGAGGTGAATTGTCGGTTTTCTTCGGCTGCCTGACAGATCCCGTCACTCGCTGGAGCCTACTCTAGTGAGTTACTAGGGCAGGCTCCAGCCAATTGACGAAGGAGGAAGCCAGGAGGCGGCTCAGTGTAAGAGGTCGAATTCCTCCCATGGGCCGATGGCGGTCCGGTTGGCGATCAAGGATGCGGCGCCGGCGTTCTCGGCGCAGACGTACTGGTTGTTGGCGGCCGCGACCAGGCTGATGCTGCCGTCGCTGTTGTTGACGACGCGGAACTGCTGTTGCTGGGTGATGGCCGTGGCGTTGGCGATCAGGGACTGGCCGGGGGCCGCCGTCACGAACTGGTTGTTGGCGTGCGAGCGCAGGGCGATCCAGCCGTTGCCCGCGTCGACCTGGTCGAACTGCTCCCAGGGGCCGATCGCGTCCCGGTTGGCGATCAACGGGGCCGCACCGGCGTTCTCGGCGGTGACCAGCTTGCCGTTGGCGTGGGCGCGTAGCGAGATCACCGGCGCGCCCGCGCCGATGCCGGTCGTGCCGGTCAGGCGGATGTCCCGGGACGACGCGCCCACCGCGATCGTGTGCGTCCCCGGTGTCGTCTGCCAGGCGCCGTTGGCCCACGTCTGGAAACTGCGGGCATCCAGCGTGACCGCCACGTGCGCGGTCTGGCCGGGGTTCAGCTGCACCTTCCGGAAGCCGCGCAGGTTTCGCGGTGGTTCGCCGGCCGCCGCCGGCTGGGACACATAGACCTGGGCGACCTCGGCACCCGACCGGGTCCCCGTGTTGGTGACGTCGAATCCGACGGCGACGGTGCCGTCCGCCGCCGGCTGGGCGACGGTCAGGTTCGCGTACGAAAATGTGGTGTAGGAAAGCCCGAAGCCGAACGGGAACATCGGCGTCTTCTGCTGCGCGTCGTACCAGCGGTAGCCGACCTGCAGGCCCTCCGAGTACTGCACGTGACCGTCGGCGCCCGGCCACTGCGCGGTCGTGTGGGCCGGCACGTCCGACAGTGACTGCGGGAAGGTGACGGGGAGTTTGCCGGAGAAGTTGACGTCGCCGAAGAGCAGCCCGGCGATCGCGGTGCCGTACTCCTGCCCGGGATACCAGCTCTCGATGATGCCGCGGACGTTGCCGGCCCATGGCATGGTCACCGCCGACCCGCTGTTGACCACGACGACCGTGTTGGCCTGGGCCGCCGCGACGGAGCTGACCAGCTGATTCTGTACGCCGGAGAGGTCGATGTTGCTCAGGTCGGCCCCCTCACCCGCGCCGAGGCTCACGAAGACCACGGCCAGATCGGCGTCGCGGGCCGCGTTCACCGCCGGGGTCAGCAGATCCTGGTTGGGGACCTGCCAGTTCAGCGCGATCTGGCTGCCGCCGCCGTCCTGGAAGTAGTCGACCTCGATGCTGACCGGCTGCCCGGCGGTGAGCGCGATCTGCCCGGTGCGCGTGGTGGGCGGCTGGTTGAACCAGTTGTTGACCACGGTCTGCCCGTTGATGATCAGGCGGCTGCCGTCGTCGCTGTTGAGCGCGAACGTGTACGTCCCGGTTGTGGGCGGCGTCAGCGTGCCGGTCCACTTGGCCGACCAGCCGGTCGCGGGCACCCCGGCCGCCGGGGAGGCACCACCCCAGATGAAGTTCACGAGCGGATCCGTACGGGTCAGCAGCGGCGTGCCCGACATGCTCGTCCCGTTGTAGAACTGCGCGGTCAGGCCGCCGTTCAGGTACTGACTGTCGACGAGTTCGCCGTTGGGGTCGGCCACGCCCTGCGCGTAGGTGACGGCGACGCCGCTGCCGGCCCGGCTCTTGACTCCCGCGTACGGGGTGACGAGATGCGACGGGTTCACGTGCGCGCTGCCCCCGCCGGCGGTCATCGCGTTCGCGCCGGCGTCGTCCCCGATGACCGCTATCGATCGCACCGACGAGGCGACCGGAAGCACCCCGTTCGCGTTCTTCAGCAGCACGCTGCCCTGCTGCGCGACCTGGGTCGCCACCGCGGTGTGCGGGTCGGAGGTGACCGGCGTGGTGATGGTCCCGGTCGGCGGGTTGTCGAAGAGCCCGGCCCGCAACATCGCGAGCAGGATCCGGCGTACGTGCGTATTGATCGTCGCGACCGAGACCTGGCCGCTGTTGACCGCGTTGGTCAGTGCGGCACCGTAGAAGTCGCTGCCGTTCATCTCCTGGTCGAGGCCGTTGTTGGCGGCGGCGACGGTGGAGTGGGTGCCGCCCCAGTCGGAGGTGACGAAGCCGTCGAAGCCGAGCTGACCGCGCAGGATGTCGTCGAGCAGGTGGCCGCTCTCGCAGGCGAACGTGCCGGCGACCGAGGCGTACGAGCACATCACCGAGTCGGCGTGCGCCTGCTGGACGGCGGCCGCGAACGCCGGCAGGTAGATCTCCTGCTGGGTGCGGTCGGACATCACCACGTCGTCCTGCGGTTGATTGCGGTACGTCTCCTGGTTGTAGTCCGCGTAGTGCTTGACCTGCACCATCGGCCCCTGGCTGCGGATGCCCGCGATGTCGGCCGCCCCCATCTGCGCGGCCAGGTACGGATCCTCGCTGAGCGATTCGAACGCCCGGCCCCAGCGCGGGTCGCGCACGATGTTGACGGTCGGCCCGAGCACCACGGTGGCGCCCTTGCCCCACTCCTCGGCGCCGATCGTCTGCCCGTACCGGCCGATCAGGTCGGTGTCCCAGCTGGCCGCGGCCGCGACCGGCGCCGGGAGCTGGGTGACCCCGGCGGCGCCGTCGGCCACCCCGGCCGGGCCGTCCTGCAGGCGCAGCGCCGGGATGCCGAGCCGGGGGATCGGGTCGGTGCAGGCGCCCCAGGCGCACTGCGCGCCGCCGTGCATCATCGTGATCTTCTCGTCCAGGGTCATCTGGGCCAGCAACGCGTCGGCGCGCTGCTCGGGGGTGTCGGCGGCGGCTGCTGCTCGCGCGGGAGCGGCCAGGCCCACGGTCACGAGCAGCAGCGTGGCCGCCGCGGCGAGGGGGGATGTCCTCATCGGAGCTCCGTTCGGGGGACGGCTATTGACGATCGCCGATCACCCTGCGCCCATGGCCTCGGCTTCTCCACTTCTTGCATCGATGCTTCCAGAATGTTTCAAGTCTTAGTTCAAGTATTGCGTTCTTGTGTCGGGTCCAGTCAGGATGTGCGTCGATCCAGTTCCCCCTACCCCGGATCGGCAGGAGATCCCCGTGCCCCTCTCCCGACGCACCTTCCTGTCCACGGTGGCCGCCGCGGCCGGCGCCTCGACGCTGCTCGAAAGCCCGTCCCCCGCGCTGGCGGCCAGCCCGCCCGGCGACGTCGTCGGCAAGGTCACGGTCGGTTACCAGGGCTGGTTCGCCTGCCCCGGCGACGGCGCGCCGATCGGCGGCTGGTGGCACTGGAGCGCCGACCGCTTCCAGCCGCCCTCACCCACCAACACCACGCTCGAGTCGTGGCCGGACATGCGCGAGTTCGACCACGGCTACACCACCGCGTACCCGAATCTGGGCAACGGCGGACCGGCGCAACTGTTCTCGTCCTACGACGACCAGACCGTGCGCACCCACTTCGGCTGGATGCAGACCTACGGCATCGACACGGCGGCGCTGCAGCGCTTCAACCCGTTCGGTGACGAGGGGCCGACCCGCGACGCCATGGCGGCCAAGGTCCGTGCCGCGGCCGAGGCGACCGGCCGCAAGTTCTACATCATGTACGACGTGACCGACTGGACGTCGATGCAGACCCAGATCAAGACCGACTGGTCGGCGAAGATGTCGGCACACACCGCTTCGCCGGCGTACGCCCGGCAGAACGGCAAGCCGGTGGTCTGCATCTGGGGTTTCGGGTTCACCGACCCCGGCCGCCCGTTCACCCCGGACCAGGCGCTCGACGTGATCAACTGGTTCAAGGGCCAGGGTGTGTACCTGATCGGCGGCGTGCCCACGTGGTGGCGGCAGGGCATCAGCGACTCCCGGCCCGGGTTCTCCGACGTCTACCACGCCTTCCACGCGATCTCACCGTGGATGGTGGGCCGCGCCCGCACCCCCGATGAGCTGGACTCGTACTACGCCAACGCCAACGTCGGGGATCTCGCCGACTGCCAGGCCCACAACATCGACTACCTCCCCTGCGTGCTGCCCGGCGACCTGCAGTGGGGAGATCGCCGCCACGGCGACTACTACTGGCGCAGCCTCTACAACATGATCCGCCTGGGCTCGCAGGGCCTTTACGTCTCGATGTTCGACGAGTTCAACGAGGGCAACCAGATCGCCAAGACGGCCGAAACGGCGGCATTCGTGCCGGCGGGCAGCGGGATCCGCGCGCTCGACGAGGACGGGACGGCCTGCTCAGCCGACTACTATCTGCGGATCACCGGCGACGGCGGCAAAATGCTCAAAGGTCAAATTCCCCTGACTTCCGTACGCCCGACGCAGCCGACTTCGAACTCGAACCTCGCGCTGAGGCGACCGGTTTCCGTGAGTAGCACCAACCCCGGATATGCCGCATCCAACGCGGTCGACGGGAACGTCTCGACGTACTGGGAAAGCGTGAACAACGTCTTTCCACAGTGGATCCAGGTCGACCTGGGCGCGGCGGTCCCGGTGAGCCGCCTGGTGCTCCAACTGCCGCCGTCGTGGCCGACCCGGACGCAGACGCTTTCCGTGCTCGGCAGCGTGGACGGCTCGTCGTTCACGGTCTTGTCCGCTTCGGCGTCCCGGTTGTTCGCGCCGTCGGCTTCGATCTCCTTCCCGTCGTCGCCGGCCCGCTTCATCCGGCTGAACATCACCGCGAACACGGGCTGGCCGGCCGGTCAGATGTCCGGATTCGAGGTCTACTCCGGCTGAGGCCGGCGAGCGCGCGCTCGCCGGCCTGCCGCAACATCGCCGGAGCCGATCGATCGCGGCGTGGTGGCGCCGTCAGAGCATGGGTCAGGCCTGGACCATGGCCGACTCCTCGGCCGTGCCAGCGGGGAGCGCGGTGTCGTCCTTCGACCGGCCGCGCAGCACGAGCGCGGCCAGCAGGCCGGAGACGATCGCCGCGGCGCCGCAGATCAGGAATCCGGTCGCGTACCCGTCGCCGAGTGCCTGGAAGGCGAGGCCCGCCGCCGCGCCCGGTGGTGAGTCGGGCGGCAGGGAGTTCACGGCGAGGGGTCCGCCTTCGGCGGCGATCTGCCCGGCCGCTGCCGCGGCGCCGGGCGGTAGCGGCGCCGTGGCGAGTGCCGTTCGGAACGCGTTCGCGGCCTGGCTGAGCGCGACCGCGCCGACGATGGCCGGGCCGAGCATGAAGCCGAAGTCGCGCAGTTGGCTGGTGGCGCCGCTGGCCATGCCTTCGAGGTGGGCCGGCACCGCGTTGACGGCGCTGGCGGTGACCGACGAGATGGCGAGGGTGAAGCCGAGCCCGACCAGCACCAGGGGCACGATCAGGGACGGCAGGGCGCGATCGCTGATCGGCAGCCGGGCGAGCAGGATGTCGCCGGTCGCGACCAGCAGGAAGCCGGCGCTGAGCAGGTAGCGGGCGGAGACCCGGTGCAGCAGGCGGGCGCTGATCGGGGCGAGCAGCAGGGTGGGCCCGTTGGTGAACAGGAAGGCGATGCCGGTCCGTCCCGGGCTCTGATGCTGGATCGGGCCGAGCCGGATGCTGAGCGCGTAGACGGTGCCGACGAAGCTGAACATGCCGATCACCGCGACCACGGCCGCGACGCTGAACGACCGGTTGCGGAACAGGGAGAGGTTGAGCAGGGGTGCGGGGGAGCGCAGCTCGGCGACGACGAAGAGCGGGAGCAGCACGGCGCTGGCGACGAACCCGGTGATCACCGGGGCCGACGACCAGCCGTCGGTCGGACCCTGGATCACCGCGTACAGCAGGGCGAACAAGCCGAGCCCGACGGTGATCTGGCCGGGCACGTCCAGCGAGCGGCCCTGTCGTGAGGTGGAGTTGCGGGCGACGAGCGCGACCAGCGCCGCGACCAGGCCGAGGACGGTCATGATGACGAACGCCGCACGCCAGGAGCCGTGCTGCCCGGTGATGCCGCCGAGCGCCGGGGCGACGAAACCGCCGCCGGCCAGGAAGGCCGACCACGCGGCGATCGCCGTGGCGCGCTGGCGGGGCGTGCGCGCTCGGCTGGCGATCATCGCCAGGGAGCTGGGCATCATGGCGGCGGCGCCGACGCCGGCCAGCGCCTGGCCGGCGATCACCGCCGGCGCGCCGGTCGACATGGCGGACACGGCCTCGCCTGCGGCGAGCAGCACTCCGCCGCCGGCCAGGAGTTGTTTGCGACCGAACAGGTCGCCGATGGCGCCGAAGGTGAGTCCCAGCAAGGCGACCGGCATCAGGGTGGCCGAGGAGATCCAGCTGAGCTGCGAGCCGGTGGTGTGCAGTTCCGACTGGAACAGCCCGTTCAGCGTTGCGGGGATTGCGATGGCAGCCTGGGCGATGCAAACGGCCACACAGCAGGCGATGGAGGTCGGGTCCTTCAGGACTTTGCCGTCCTGAGGCAGGGCGAGAGTGTCGTCGGTCATACCGCTTCCAAGCTGTGGGAGGTGGAGATGGGCGGCGGTGCCGGGCCCGAGGGGCGATATGTATCTATGCAACCGTTACAATTTCTGAGTATGGTCGCCGTCACACGCGGATGTCAAGGATGTCTCTACGCCGTTAAGTACGGCTCTGAACAGGGAAAACGGCGCAAACCAAGCCAGCTGCAAACGTTCTAATTCGGTGGCTCAGCGGGTCGTTACGCGGCCGGTGGTCGCGCGGGCGCGGAGCGAGACCGGAACGGTCAGCGGCTCGGGTGCCGGCGCGTCCGGGTCGGCGAGAGCGGCGAAGAGGGCGTCGACCGCGGCGGTGCCGAGCTCGGCGAGCGGCACGGCGATGGTGGTGATGGCGGGGGTCGAGTAGCCGGCGAGCTGGGAGCCGCCCCAGCCGACCACGCTGACCTGCTGGGGCACCTGCACCCCGAGCTCCAGCAGGCGCCCGGTCAGGCCGAGCGCCATGACGTCGTTGAAGCAGATCACCGCGGTCGGCAGCCGGCCCTGCACGATCAGCTCGGCGGCGGCGGCACCGGAGGCGAAGGTCGGCCGGTTGGGCGCGCTGACGTCGATCCGGAACTCCGCCTCGGCGCCCGCGAGCGCGAGCGCGTTCTCCCGCTCGCGGGCCGCCCAGGAGTTCTCCGGGCCGGTGAGATACAACGCCGAGGTGTGCCCGAGGTTGCCCAGATAGCGTACGAGCTGGCGCATGCCGGACAGCGCGTCCACCAGCACGCAGCGGAACCCCGGGACGAGCCGGTTGACGAACACGGCCGGGCTGAACCGGGGGAGGCGTTCCAACTGCTCGTCGCGCAGCAGCGAGGAGAACAGGAGCAGCCCGTCGACGTCCTTGCCGAGGGTGTGGATCAGCTTCAGCTCCTCGTCCGCGTCGTCGTCGCTGTCGCCCAGGAGCGCGGCCAGGTTGTGCCCGCGCAGCCGGTGCTGCGCCGCCTTGACCATCTCCGGGAAGAGCGGGTTGGCCAAGTTGGGCACGATGACGCCGATGTTGCCGGTGCGGCCGGTGGTGAGCGCGGCGGCGCTCCGGTTCGGCGTGTACTCCAATAGCGCGGCCGCCTCGTGCACCTTCTGCCGGGTCCCCTCGCGGAACAACTCGGGCTTGGTGAAGACGCGCGACGCCGTCGACACGGAGACGCCGGCGGCTCGGGCGACATCGCGGATCGTCGGCCTGGTTGCCATTCGGTCCAGAAACCTCACGTCAGAAGCTGGTTACGAAGCTGCGCGTACAGTACTTGCGGCGGGCTCGCCGTCCAGGAACGGGTAGTCCGTGTAACCACGGTCGCCGCCACCGTAGAAGGTCGCGCGATCCGGCTGGTTGAACGGGCCACCCTCGGCCAGCCGGCGCGGCAGGTCGGGGTTGGCGAGAAACAACGCGCCGAACGAGATCAGGTCCGTCGTGCCGTCCTCGACCAGCGCCAGATCCTCGGGGCCGGTCGGCCGCGGCGCGGTCCGCGGATTGAGCATGAAGACCCCGGGCCAGCGCCGGCGCAGGTGTGCGGTCAGGCTGCGCGCGCCCTCGGTCACACTCAGGTAGGCGAGGCCCCGCCCGGCCAGGGCGTCCACCAGGGCGCCGTAGAGCTGCTCCAGCTCGTCGATCTCCACCACGTCGTTGTGCGGGTTTCCCGGGGAGAGCTGCAGGCCCACCCGGTCGGCGCCGACCGCGTCGGTGAGCGCGGCGACGATCTCGAGGGCGAACCGGATCCGCCCCTCGACCGTGCCGCCGTAGCGGTCGGCCCGCAGGTTGGCGTTGGCCGAGAGGAACTGGTGGACCAGGAAACCGTTGGCGCCGTGCAGTTCGACGCCGTCGAACCCGGCCCGGACCGCGTTGCGCGCGGCGGCCGCGAAGTCGTCGACGATGGCGGCGATCTCCGCCTCGGTCAGCGGACTGGGGGTGACGCACGCGACCGGTCCGGCCGGGGTGAAGACCGTCGCGTCGGCCGCCACGGCCGACGGTCCGACCGGTGTGGCACCGGCCGGCAGCAGGCTCGGGTGACCGATCCGGCCGGCGTGCATGAGCTGCGCGAAGATGACGCCGCCCGCCCTGTGGACGGCGTCGGTCACCTCCCGCCAGGCCTCGACCTGGGCCTCGGTGTGCAGCCCCGGCGTGGCCGGATAACCGCGCGCGGCCGGAGTGGGCTGGATGCCCTCCGTGATGATCAGTCCGGCGGAGGCGCGCTGCTGGTAGTAGAGCTTCGTGGACACCGGTGGGCAGGCGTCCGGGCCGTAGGCGCGGGCCCGGCTCATCGGCGCCATCACGATGCGGTTGGCCAGGCGTACCAGGCCCAGGTCGAGGGGGTCGAAAGCAGTGGCCATGGTCAGGACTCCTGGTCTATGTCGAGCGGGCGGCCGAGGCGGTCCGGCCGGCCGAGCTGGGACAGCAGGGCGAACTCGTCGACGAAGAACCAGGCCTCGGCGAGCAGCCCGTCGCGGATCCGGAAGTGCCCGGTCTCGAGCACGCTGATCCGCTTGCCGGTGGGCGGCAGGCCGTACAGCGGGCCCTGGTGGGTGCCCTCGATCAGCCACGCCAGCCAGACGCGGTCGCCGTGGGCCAGGATGTCGACGATCCGGTCGATCCGGTCGGGGATGGAGGCTCCGGTGTAGCCGGGACCGGATCCCGGGGGCAGCAGCGCCGCGAGCCCGGCCATGCCGATCCGGGACGGCTTGAATCCCGGCACCGTGTGCTTGCCGCGTTCGGCGAACGGCACCGAACGGAACCGCTGGACCAGGGCGATGTTGGCCCGCTCCCGGTCGGTGAGGGTGGGATCGGCGAGCGCCGCGGCCACGACGTCAGTGTCGGTGTCTGCGAGCTGAGGGGTCATGGTTTCTCCTGACGAGAGGCTCAACGGCTGACGTGGAGCAGCAGTGCCCGGCTGCCCGCCTCGACGGCGCGTGCGGCCGCCGCGGTCGCGGCTGCGGGCGGCGCGGCGGCGCCGGTGCCGGCGACGGGGTGGGGCGCGAGCAGTTGACCCGGCCAGAGCGTGACCCGCCCGCCGGGCAGGTCGACCCGGTAGCCGCCGCTGACCGCGTAGACCGTTGTGGTCAGCGGGTCGAAGCTCCACAGGTCGCCGGTCGTTTCGTCCTGGCGCAGCTCGATCCGGAGCTGGGTGCGGGTATCGAGCGGTTCGGCCAGCACCGTCTCGGCGGAACCACTCGCCGGCCGGACCAGGGCGGCCGGTCCCGGTCCGCAGTGGTCGAGCAGCCGGGTGGCCACGGCCCGGTTGGCCGCCTCGAAGATCGGCCCCGGCTCGCCCGGCGTACCGAAGATCTCCGGCATCTGCCGGAAGACCTCCTCGAAGCCCGCGGGCGCGAACAGGACGATGGCCCGGGCGGTGCCCTCGACGACCTCGAAGCCGTGCGGCGCGCCCCGCGGCACCAGGGCGAAGTCGCCGGGCCCGAGGTCGTGCACGACCCCGCTGACGGTCAGCCGATACCGGCCCTCAGCGACGTAGAAGCATTCCACGGACGCGTCGTGCGCGTGCCAGCCGACCGCCGCGCCGCTCGGGCTCGTCGCCTCGGTGAGGCTGAACGCGCCGCCGGTCCGGCCGCCGTCGGCCAGGATGCGGAAGGAGTGCCCCTCCAGCTCGGCCGGGGTCACGTCCGCCGTCGAGGCGACGAACCACGTCGCGCCGCCCGCCGTGATCGGGTCTGCCTGGAAGGTCATGAGGTTGCGGACCCGTCCTCCTGGACGACGGTGTAGAGCGACGGGTAGGCCGGGAAGCGGGCCCAGCCCGGCTGGGACTGCATCTTGCGGAAGGTCTCGTCGTGAGCGGCGTCGAAGTGCTTCGCGGACTCCCAGCCCGCCACGTTGACGTACCGCAGGCGGGAGCCGGGGTCGATCGAGCGATGCAGCCGGCGCCAGCGGTATCCGGGCTTGCCGCGCATGTAGTCGTCGATCTCCTTCCAGAGCAGGAGGAAGTCCTCGTCCCGGTCGACGGGAACTTCGAACGAGTTGATGAAGACGATTTCCGGCATGCCGGACTCCCCTCGCGCGCTGACTCACAGATATGACTCACAGTTATGCAACCGGTTTCAAGGATGCCGGGCCACTGGGCCGCTGTCAACGGAGCTGGCCCGGCGGCTATCGGTGCACACGCCCCTTTACTCGCCCGCCACCGTGTGCCTATGCTCAATGCAACCGTTCTAATTCTGAGGAAGAGGGGTCGCTATGCGGTTCTCCATCTACTTGAATCCGCAGACCCGCGGAGCTGACGAGGACGTGGCCGTCATCGAGCACACCGCCGAGCAGGCCGTGCGCGCGGCCCACGCCGGCGTCCAGGGCATCGCGCTGACCGAGCACCACTTCTCGGGCTACAACACGTACGGCAACAACTTCATGCTCGCCTCGTATCTCGCGTCGCAGGTGCCCCCGGAGACCCGGTTCCTGCTCGCGGTGGCGGTCCCGCCGCTGCACAACCCGATGCGGCTCGCGCAGAGCTGCAACCTGCTGGACATCCTCACCAAGGGCCAGCTCATCGTCGGCTTCGCCGCGGGCGGCTCCCCGGTGGAGTACGCGGGGCTCGGCCGGGACCCGTCCGTGCGCCACGAGCAGATGATGCACAACCTGGAGGTCATGGAGCGGGCGCTCGACAAGAAGCCGGACGACCCGCCGTACGAGTGGGCGACGGCATTCGAGAGCGGCTCGCTGCGTACCCGGATCATGCCGGCCGCCTACCACGCCGCACGCCCGAAGTTCGCCCGCGCGACGCAGAACGACGAGGGCGTGCTCTGGACCGCCCGCAAGGGCTGGTACCTGTTCACCGCCCGCGAGACGCCGGAGGTCATCGGGTCACGGCTGGCCATGTACGCGGAAACCCTCGCCGAATCGGGCCGCGACGCGGCGTTCGTCGAGGAGTGCCTGGACTGGAGCCTGGTGCAGAAGCAGGTCATCATCGCCGGCACCGACGCCGAGGCGCTGGCCTTCGCCCGGGAGCGGATGGCCGAGATGGCCGCCCACCAGAAGAAGAACTTCAATATGACCAGCGACATCAAGGACGCCGCCCACCTGCGCAGCGTGGTGGGCGTGTCGCCGCAGAACCCGGACGAGTTCATCGAACGGGCGATGCTCGTGGGCAGCCCGGCGAGCATCGTCGAGCAGATCGAGGCCTACGCGGCGGTGGGTGCCCGGCACATGTCGCTGTTGTTCAACTTCGGCTTCATGGCCGAGGCGGAGTCCAACCGTTCCCTCGACCTGTTCATCGACGAGGTGCTGCCCAAGTTCGCCGCCGGGACCGGAAGCGCCGGGCGGTGAGAGCCTCGGCCGATGGCGGGCTGCTAGTGCTGCGCCTGGTCGTGTTCGCCGTGATGGCCTTCCACGGCACGCAGAAGCTGTTCGGCTGGTGGGACGGCGGCGGCCTGGACCGGGCCGAGCGGTTCTTCGCCAGCCAGGGGTTCCGCCCGCCCCGGTTGATGGCGCTGATCGCGGCGGTCACCGAGTGCGCTGGCGCGCTGCTAGTCGGCCTCGGCGCCCTGACCGTCGTCGGCGTCGCCATGCTCACCGGCGTGCTGACCAACGTCGTCGCGTTGCACGCGCGCAACGGCCTCGATCACCGCAAGCACGGCTGCGAACTGGAGCTGACGATCCTCGCCGGGGTGGTCGCGATCGGCCTCGCCGGCCCCGGCGGCTGGAGCCTGGACCACTGGCTGGGCACCCCCACCCGGCCGTGGCTCGGCCTCGTCGCGGTCGCGCTCGGCCTGTTCGGCGGGCTCTTCGTCACCGCCACCCGCAGCCGCGAGCGCGGCCCGGTGCCCACACCATGACCGACCAGAAGGAACTGTCCGCTATGAGGCCACAAAGGAGCTGTCCGCGATGAGGGTGGGTTGGATAGGAACTGGCCGGATGGGCCTGGCGATGGCGCGCCGGCTGGCCGCCGGCGGCGTGGACCTGGCCGCGTGGAACCGGACGCCGGGAAAGGCGGCGCCGCTCGCCGAGCACGGCGCC
>Ga0307515_10006180_pt1 | contig 24056 bp, 15 predicted proteins | sample 17_EM_MG_FD_194513 | JGI IMG/M metagenome (GOLD analysis project Ga0307515, IMG submission 194513) | Populus trichocarpa ectomycorrhiza microbial communities from riparian zone in the Pacific Northwest, United States - 17_EM | ecosystem: Host-associated > Plants > Roots > Unclassified | place... | reverse complement strand
ACCTAGAGAAAACAAATCAAAAAAAAATATGAAGCTTAATTCTCAATCAACTCAATATTTAAGGATGAAATTTTAAAAAAATACAAATAAAAAAAGAACACAAAAAACAACTTGAGTCAATCAAAGTCAACCGATCAAACTCATGACTTGGGTTATAATATCATGATAACCTCATAAAACAGAAATAAAACTAATTATGAAGTCTAATTTTCAACCAACTCAATATTAAAAGATTAATTTGAAAAAAAAATCCAACTAAAAAAGGAAAAAAAAAACCCAAGTCAATCGATACCTACGACTCAGGTCATAAGACTGTGATAATCTCATATAAAATAAATAAATTATAAATTATAAAATTCAATTCTCAATCAATCCAATATTGAAAGATTAAATTAAAAAAAATAACAAAAAAAGGACAAAAAAAATGTTTATAGTCTTCTTTGGTTAACTTGTCAAACTCAAGTTGGAAGACAAGAATAACTCTGTAGAAAGAAAATAAAAAAATTATAAATTTTAATTGTCAATCAACCCAATATTGAAGAAATAAATTAAAAAAAATTATGAAAATTAATTCTTAATTAACTCAATATTAAGGAATGAGATTGAAAAAACCTCAACTAAAAAAAAAAAAAAAAGTTAACTTTCTTAACCTGCGATCCAGAACACATAAAACTATGATAATTCTATAAAAATAAATTAAAAAATTATAATGGTCAATTCTTAATTAATTTAATATTAAAAAAATAAAAAAAAATAAAAAATAACTTAAATCAATTTATTCATGTGTTAAAATCCTGCAGTCAAAGTTCCCTTCCGTGTTTGTAGACTAATTTCTGCCCAAACATGAAATAATAAATACAGTATTTTTCCCAAGTCTTTTTCGAGCTTTATTTATTAAGTTTTTATTTCTCGATCGATAATGAAAGCCCAAAAATCAATGAATTACTTTGAAAGCTTTCACATAAAGATACTATTTCACATTGAGTATATTTGACTAACATACTAAATGTCTACATCTTTGATATTCTCTCCTTTTGCCGTTTCTAGTTAATTAATAGACAAATTATCTCCATATTAAATGTTTATAATTTAATAATTATTTTTTTATAATTTTATATTTTAATATTAGATTAATTAAAAATTAAATTTTATAATTTTTTTATTTAATTTCTATCACGTTATTATAATTTTATAACTCGGATTGCAAGTTTTGGGTGTTAGTCAAATTAATTTTTTTAATTTTATTTTTTAATATTAATATTAAAATTTATAATTTTTTATTTTTTATTTATTTTAAAAAAAATACTTGTATCTCTTTAACAATTTTTTTTTTTTTTTTGACGTAGGAAGAAACTCCATCAGTGTAGATGCTATAAAGGTTTGCAACCAAAGAGCCTAAAAAAGTTGAATTTAAGCCCCGGGAGAGGAGGTGAGATAAATTCTCATGAACTTTCTTGTCTTTGGCTGGCTTTGAATATTTGATTTCAATCAAATTAAAAAGCTGAGTTTTTTTCAAGTATGCGACAGAAGTTACGAGGATACAGAAACACACAGTAAATAAATAAATGAATGAAATGGACAGAATTTTACAGTTCCCTGACTTTTCAAGATTGAACTTCAAATATTATGCCAAATAGAAAGAAAGAAAGAAACCTCACCAGCTAAAAGTCCTCTTCACTCTCTCTCTGTATTTATAAACAAGCTTTTATTTTACTTTGTATAGGTCTGAAGGGAAGCATTCTGTTTCTCAGTGTGAGAGAGAAGATGGAATTGAGTGTCAGGTTGCTCTGTTCTTCAGCACTTGCTTACTACTTTTGCCTTCTTCCCTTCTTCGTTCTTCTTTCAACCTTTCACCTGTCCAGTGCTCAAAACGCCACTACTGATCCATCTGAAGGTACCTCTCCCTGATCTCTTGAATTCTACAGTACAAGTATGAATCCTCTTGAGGTCCAAACGGTACCAAAATAAACCATGTACATCGATTTTTCTTGCATCTTAATTTGTTTTTCTCTTACTTTGAAACCTTTGCGTGTACATGGCATCGTTAGCTTTAGCTATGAGAGTTTTTATTTTATCACTAGGAATTTAGGCTCACACAAAGGGATGCAAAGTCAGATTAAAATATATATATATATATATATATATATTAGCCATTTTGATAACTACAGATTGGAGATGTATCACAAAAAGCTCTTAGCTTCAAATGATTTTACCAATTAAAATGTTTTTTTTTTACCTTGTTTGTCGAATATATATATATATATATATAGACTGTACGACATGAAAAACCAGACTGAAAGTCTTGTTTTTCTTTCTGGGTTTGTTTTTCGTTCATATTTATGCTGATCGGAATTGCTTTTTCAGCAGAAGAAGAAAACTAAAGAAGCTACCTGTGTATTTAATGATGTTTTCGTTAAGTAGCTAAGACCTTAATATCACAAGTTGGTAGCCAAAGAATAATGTGATCTTTTTCACCAATGCTCGTTCCGATGGCTAAGCTTCCTGATATTTTCTTGGAATGATAGCAATCTGAAAGAGATAGTGGATGCGTGTGGTCTGTAGAGGGTCACAGCTCACAATCAATGCCCACTATATTTTTGGTCGGCACAAGTTCTTCAATTACATTTCCTGGACTGTTACATCATCATATTATATATATATATATATCACTTTCTTAAAAACATAAGTAAATGAGTAGTATGATTTTTTCGAAGATTCTCTTTTAGATAACATAAGAAGAAGTGAAGTGTAGATTTAATATGGTGTCCCTGCCCATATCTTCGTAGTTGATTACATAAGCTTTTCATTTCAAAAATTACTGAAGAAAAGGGCATCATAGTGTGGATTTTTTACTAGCCAAGAATATGAGCATGAACATCACTATTCACTAATATGTTGTTAATTATAAAGTTTTAGTTAATCAGACGATGGATTTTAGCTGATTGATATCCTAATTATATATATATATAAAAAAAAATTATGAAAAAAGAAGAACATGGGCAACTTCTTACTGTGGGTTGAAAAGCTATGGTATTCCTGGCTCAATTTTTTGCAGGCCATAAGAGCAGTGCTATGGTATTATGTCCAGTCCAGTATTTTGCTAAGATTCAGTTTTACAGTCTATTTATTTTTACTTTCTAAAAGCATTTTAAAAATTAATAATGTTAAAAACAAATTTTAAAAAATAAAAAAAATTCTAAAAAAAACACTTTAAAAAATAATTTCAACAAAAATATACTATTTTAAGGCAATTTGATTTGGAAGTTTACCTATAATCACCATAGAGTGAAAATGATTTCTCCATCAAATGAGCATGTGTAAGCATCTTAATGAGGATAAGAATTAGCTCTGCTTATAAAAGTTGTTTTTGTGATGGTGAGACAGTGAGTGCATTGAACTCGCTATTTGAACAATGGGACACACAAGCTGTGGGGTTATGGAACTTGAGTGGAGAGCCATGCAGCGGATCTGCCATTGACCAAACTGATTTTGAAGACCCTGACAACAACCCTGCCATCAAATGTGAATGTACTCAGACTACATGTCACATTACCCAACTGTATGTCTCTCTTTCTCGTTTCTTTTTTCTTATAATTTCGACTTTTAGCATGACACTACAAAAAATCCACGGGCTGTTTTCCTATATTTTAATCTGCATTTAACTCTCAAACTGTTTTCAGGAGAGTTTATGCTTTGAACAAAAAAGGGGTGATTCCAGAAGTACTTGCAGCTTTGAAGTATCTTACCTTTCTGTAAGGAAACACGCCCAAGTTATAAATTTTTTGTTGAAAGATTCAAGGCTTCTTTCTAGCTCACATTGTTGATGGAATTTTGTAGAAAAATTGATCAAAATTACTTCACTGGTCCATTGCCTGCGTTTATTGGAAATTTATCAGCATTGAAGGGTTTGTAAGTAAAGAAGTACTTCCTATCAGAACATTTTGTTTCGTTTGAAAATTTCTGGTCTGTTACCAGAAATTTTAAGTATGGCGTCTCAGTGACCTTTCTTTGTTTATGTCACTAGGTCAATTGCCCACAATGCATTTTCTGGGACCATTCCTAAGGAGCTTGGCAATCTTAAGGAGCTAACTTTGCTGTAAGATTGGCCTTCTTTTGAATTAAATTTTACTTTGTTAAAGATATCTTCCACAAACATCCTCATTCTGGTACTCTTTAAGTTATGGACAGATTATAAGATTGAAGTATTATACAACTTCTATGCAAATAGGGAAAGCTTGTTCGGATGATATCTTCTGAAAATGCCCTAAATGTTTGCATTTTCAACAGGTCTTTTGGTGTAAATAATTTCTCAGGCACACTTCCCCCAGAACTGGGTAATCTTGTCAATCTTGAGGAACTGTAAGTTGTAGCAACATTTTCCCTCTAATGTAAACAATCTCCGCTCTGTAAGGATTTGTACCACTGCCACATGTTGTTAACAAGATTTTGACATCTATGTGTGTTTTGCAGTTATATTAATAGTTGTGGATTGGGTGGTGAAATTCCCTCAACATTTGCGAACCTTCAAAGATTGAGAGTCTTGTAAGGAAATCACATTCTATAAGTTTACTGCAGTTTGTTCCTCTTAAAATCCAAGGTTACTATACCCCAGCATGGCTTACCTTGGCTTGTATATGTTCAGGTGGGCATCGGATGATTCTTTCACAGGCAACATACCTGACTTCATAGGCAACTGGACAGGGCTTACATCATTGTAAATCATAGAATCTTCTGATATTTTCATTTGTTAGATGCGACAGTAGTATGTTTACAGCTACAGAGAAGAACGATTTGTTTTATTGGTTTATGGAATGCTTGTCCAGGAGATTTCAAGGGAATTCTTTTGAAGGTCCTATACCACTCAGTTTTTCCAACTTGACCTCATTGAACTCTCTGTGAGTTTGTTTATTTATATATATGATTATCTCTCTTTCATTCATATGTTTATCCGCATACAAAAGAAAACTAGTTTCAGTAATAAATGCACATAACTATACAGGCGAATCAGCGATTTAAGCAACATGAGCTCTACCCTTGATTTTATCAAGAACTTGAAGAACTTGACCGACTTGTAAGTAGTTTGATTAGTCTATCCATTCTTTCTATATGCATATGAATTTACACTAGCTATTTGATTTTTCTCTTTGAAGGAATCTGAGGAATGCATTGATCAATGGTAGTATTCCATCTGATATTGGAGAACTCCAAACTTTAAATAGACTGTAAGATCTCAGTACATTCAACTTGAAACGCCAAAGCCATCCATGAAATCTAATTATGACTGGATGTTTCTTTTGTGATTTTTTCATCAATTTTTTCAGGGATTTAAGTTTTAACAACTTAACAGGCCAAGTTCCAAGTGCTTTGTTCAGGATGAGTTCTCTTGAATACTTGTAAATATCACTTAACCTTTCAATAGTAGTGTTTTGATCAATTTCTTTATCTTTTTTTTTAGTTCGGAGACTCTTGGTGAAATCTTCACCTTGTTATTTTCTCTTCCATACTATTGTAATGGCCAGGTTTCTTGGAAACAATAGTCTATCTGGAACCCTCCCTGAGCAGAAGAGCGATACACTTCAGACAATGTAAGTCCTCGTACAAAGAATATTGTAAATTGAATCTGTTGGCACTGCCCAAGCAGCGATTACATAGCAGCTTCTGAAGTAGGTGTTAGATCGTATCATGCTTCCATTTTCTTCTTTGGACTATACTCTGAAGCCATCATTATTTCCTTCTTTTCATATCTGAATTTAGTCAGAATCTCATCTTATTCCAACTCATTTTTTATTATGTGCTTACTAACCCCCTTTGATATATTTTTGTATGCAGAGATTTATCTTACAATTATCTGTCAGGAACTTTTCCTTCATGGGTAGCCTCAAATGTACAATTGTATGTGTTCCCGATCAGGGCACTTTCTTCATCCATCATTATTCTGAGTTTATCACTAAATTAATATTCTTAAACACGAAATAAATTACTACCTCTTAAGATGCAATGTCGCCGTATTTTGTCATCATGAATCTTTACTAAGTTTTACCGGTAATCTTTGTGGAACTATGCAGGAATTTAGTGGCCAACAACTTCACTTTTGACAACTCAAATATAAGGTGAAGTGACATTTCCTTTCAAAGCCGTTGTAATTAATAGTGTGCACAGTAAGGAAAACTGGTGCAATCTATTACCTGTATTTGGAACCAGTTCTTTCCTCCTCTTTTTCTTTCTTATTTTCCAATTTTGATAGGCAATAAGAGTTGTTTTCTTATGTAGTGTTCTGCCAGGATTGAACTGTTTACAGAGAAATTTCCCATGCAATCGGGATACTCCACGCTGTACGCTTCTTCATCCAGTAATTTAGTTCCAAATATAACTTTTCACTGTCTGATTCAATATGAAATGCGCCTTCCTAGACCCTTCCGGTAATCATCCTAGTACTGTATAGCATATGTCTAGGCTTTGAGAACTTGGTTACATGTATAGGTGAAAATGGCTTCATGCGTTCATCAATGTGGTAGAGAGTAATTGATTTCAGTTCCTTTCTTTTTATCTGTTGTAGATGCAAATTTCTCAATCAAGTGTGGTGGTCCAGAGATGAGAACCGCTGATGGCACAGTTTATGAAGCTGAAAACTCATCTCTCAGTGCAGCATCATTCAGTGTAACTAGTACCGAGAAATGGGCGGTGAGCAATGTGGGCTTGTTTGCTGATAGACGAAGTCCTGATTATGTTGAAAATACCTTGACACAAGTTCTCAGCACTAATATCCCAGAGCTCTATCAGACTTCAAGGATATCTCCTGGTTCACTTAGGTACTTTGGCCTGGGTCTAGAGAATGGGCCTTATACTGTGCATTTGTTATTTGCCGAAACTGCATTTGCGGATCGAAGCTCACAAACTTGGGAGAGTTTAGGACGGCGCGTTTTTGATATCTATATTCAGGTAGAAAATGTTTGAAACCAAATACGTACAGTACAGAACTTCTATAATTGTAATTCCATTCTCTATGCGTTCATGTGTTTTATAGGGAAGTCGTCAATTGAAAGACTTTGACATATCGAAGGAGGCAGGTGGGGTTGAGAGATCAATTACAAGGATTTTTAATGTTACTGTGTCAGAAAATCATCTGGAAATTCATTTGTTTTGGGCTGGTAAGGGGACCTGCTGTACCCCTGTACAAGGCTACTATGGACCAATCATCTCAGCCCTTAATGTTGTTCCAGGTAACATGTGATAACTCACCAATCGAACTTAGTATGTCCAGGTTTTCCTTCTCTGGTTCTCACTGCTGTTTGTAACCGTATTTACTGCACAGGTTTTACACCAACTGTTAGTGGGATACCACCCAGTACTCGGAAAGAGAAGAGCAGGACCGGGATGGTTGTTGGTATTTCAGTTTCTGCTGGAGTTGTGTGCCTGACCCTGATATTTGCAGTTGTTTACATCATGAGGAAAAAAGACAGCGAAGATGAGGAAGGTAAGATCATCACAATAATGATACAACTTGTACTCGTTATTGTTTATCCGATCCAAGCCTTGTTGATTCCAATATTGACTGCAGCTCTCCTCAAGCCCTCATCTCTCTGATATGAGTGAAGATGGTCTTGATCTTGATATGCTGCCAAGGGCCTTCAAAATTTCCTTGATTTTCTTGTAGCAACCTAAAATGATTTTATGCCTCGAATCAGGGATGTAATTTCCTTAGAGTAGGTTAACTGAACTTGAATGATTCACCATTTCCTGCATAGAAATTTATATGTTAGATAAAGAAAGGTATCCTAAGTAATCACTTCAATTTTTCTACTTGCATATGCAGTGTTTCCTGGGATGGGCCCTGGACCAAACACTTTTAGTTATGCCCAGTTGAGAGGGGCCACAGATGACTTCAGTCCTTCAAATATGCTTGGGGAAGGGGGATTTGGAGCTGTATACAAGGTAAGAAACGCAAGATGACTGCTCTAAATTTTATTTTAAAAAAATGACAAGCTTGTGATTCAAGATTTTTTAGTTTACCTAGCAACAGGTATGCTTTATGTTACCAAATTCTGGTACCTTTCAGGGTTTGCTTTCTGATGGGAGGGCAGTGGCTGTAAAGCAGCTTTCAGTTGCATCTAACCAGGGCATGAGTCAATTTATAACTGAGATCGCCACCATATCGGCAGTTCAACATTGTAATCTTGTGAAACTGTATGGATGCTGCATCGAAGGGAATAGACGCCTCCTGGTTTATGAATACCTTGAAAACAAAAGCCTTGATAAGAATCTCTTTGGTATGAAGATGCCCAAAATAGTTTGCTTACTTCCCTTAAGTAACCATAGAAACTTGATTCTTTATACCCATCCAGATGATCAAAATATATAGACACAGTTACTTTTGGTGGCTGAAGTACATGAAAAAAAAGGGCATCGTGGATGGCCAAATAACTGTACTTCAATAAGATATATGTTCAGATTTCAGAATTGGTTATGGAATAGATTATGTACTAAGCATGCATCTACTTATTATGCAGGAAAAGATGGAATGCATCTTGATTGGCCTACCCGCTTCAATATATGCCTGGGAACTGCTAGAGGGTTAGCTTACCTCCACGAGGAGTCAAGTCCAAGGATTATACATAGAGATGTCAAGGCAAGTAACATTTTGCTTGATGCAGAACTCTGCCCCAAAATATCAGATTTTGGATTGGCAAAACTATACGACGACAAGAAAACTCACATCAGCACTCGAGTTGCAGGAACCATGTAAGATCTCCTTCTACCTTTTCCTCGGAGCATTTGTAATTTGCTGACTATGAACTGTGCTATAGTCTATACCACAGTGCGGCGTATAGAAGCCATATGTAAAAACCAATGGAGATTATTTGAATGTATTCCCAATAAACCTTTTCACCAGGCACATTAATTTTCTTATAGTGGCTATTTGGCACCGGAGTATGCAATGCGTGGACATCTGACTGAGAAGGCTGATGTTTTTGGTTTTGGTGTGGTTGCTTTGGAGATCATAAGTGGGAGAGCAAATTCTGACTATAGCTTGGATGATGAAAGGGTCTATCTTCTTGAATGGGTAAAGAAAACAACACCCCTTTTTTTTGGCAGGCGAATCTTTCTTAACAAATTTATTCCTTCTCATTGTGAATTGATCGTATAATGTTTCTAGGCATGGACTCTGTACGAAAGTAGACAAACTTTGCTACTGATGGATCCAAGTGTAACAGAATTTGATGAAAATGAAGCTCTTCGAGTTATAGGAGTAGCTCTCTTGTGCACTCAAGCTTCACCAGCAATGAGGCCGACAATGTCAAGAGTTGTGGCAATGTTTACTGGGGATATCGAAGTGAGCACTGTTACATCAAAGCCAAGCTACTTGACTGATATGGATTTTAAGGATATAACTGGCAGCTTTTCGACTGAAAACACTCCAGCATCCGCTTCAACTGATGATAGCAAGAGCAAGAATAAAAGGCAGCATCATAATTCAATTGATCTTAGTCCAGGAGGTGATCAAATACACTCTCCACTAAATATCACTGAACCAAGGCTGAGTGACCTCATTGGGGATGGAAGGTAAGGGGTTAATTATTCCTACAGAGCTGCATTGTTTGCAGCCAAATAGAGTATACATAGCACTTTATGCCTTCTTTTTCTAGCCAGTTGTATGATTAGTTGTAGACATGAAAAGCCTTAAACATTAACATTTGTACAAAAAATGTACAAGGAATCTGTGGCACTATATATGTGAAATGATATTGTCACCAGAAAATGAAAAAAAATAAAAATGATATCATCCTGTCATAGCTCTTGCCAAGTACTCGCACTTGTGAAAGAACATTATATATTATATTTACATACCATAAACAAAGTTTCAAGCAAACAATACCTGAATTGTTCTTCTTGCCCGCCGTCCAAGAAAAATGTGCTTGCGACGAACGCTTAATACTGCTCCGCCATGATTAACAATACGTCTTCCTCCTGCATTCATAGAATATACAACATTAGACGGTGGCTTCAAGAGTGCCTTTGTTATGAAGGCTCGCCTTAGAATACCTTTGGCTCTCTATAGATGACACGTAGTAAGAAAAAACTTTCAATGGTCCAGATGATTTGTATTTTCATAAGTGCCACGACACAAGTATTTCCTAAATTATCTTTATATTCTATTACTTTATTGCCTCCGAGGAAAAAAAAAACATTAAAAGTATTCATAAACAAGGTAATATTCTAGTTTTTAAAAAAAATAGAGTCAGAAAAATAATATTTTATATTTTATATTTAAATACAATATTTTTTTATCTAGAATTTGTACTAAGTAATACTCCAATTTTTAAATTTATATTAAGTTCGAAAAACATATTTTAAATATTTTTCATAGTTTTCTTTTACAAGTTTTCATTGTTTTTTATATGAAAGAAGACATGAATAATAATTATATATATAACCACTTTTTAGTAATGTAAAAGATTAAAATTATTTTTTACATTTTCATATTTAGTTGGTGTCATAAATTTAATTTTTATTATAAATTAAATGTAAATATTTTTAAGTTAATAATATACTTTTTTTCATGATAATTTTTAATTTAAATAAAATAAAATTAATATTCTATAATTAAATTATTAGGAATATAAAATATTGAGATGACTATAGATCATCTCATAAGGTTAAGAGGAAGTATGGAAACTAAATTAGTAAGATCTGAACCTTTTTATTTCATCTTTTTTAGTTGCATTGATTGGTAGTTGGATTTGATAATTTGTTTTTATTTTTTTTTATTAGGTTAACATGCTGTAAAAAAAATTTCAATATTGGATTGATACTTGATTTTTGAAAAAATTAATTTTTATAAAAAATAAAAAGATAAAAATTGAAAATAAAGGAAAAATAAAACCCTTTTTTAACTTGGCATTGTTCATTTAAAGCTTTTTGCGGGGAAACGCATTGAGTTTTTCTCAATTTCTATTTTTAACTTTTTAGTTTGGAAATTATGTCTAAATTTTTATTTTGTTAACGTTTAAGTCTCTAGTTTAAGAAAAAAAATCACCAAAAATAGAAAAGTAGAGAGAAAGTTATTAGATATTCACATTTTAAAAATAAAAAATATATATTATATATGTCAATGAATTTTATTAGACGAGATGAGTTTTATTAAAATGTTTTTTACTTTTCATTTGGCTATTCAAAAAAATTCTAAGTTGAGAAAAAAAAATAATTTAATTTTATGTTTTTAAAAAAAATTATAGGTGTTTTGGGTTAAGAAATTAATTTGTTAAAGTTTTAAAGATGTTTATTTAGGTGTTTTTATTTAGATTAAAAATAAATTTTTAAGATTCCAAAACTTAGAGCCTAATATTTCAATCATAGAAGATTATGAAAAATATTGTTGACGATGACATGCCACCCGCCTTTGTCATCCAATATATATATATATATATATATAAAAGCAAGAGTAGGATGAGTTGATAAAAAAAAACTAAGGTATATGGGTCAGGGTCAGGCTCAGGCATGCTTGGCTTTCTTGGTAGCAGGCTAGATGCTTGGGACTGATCTCTTTTATTTTTATTTTTTTTGTTCTAATTTTGATTATTTAAAAAATTAATTAATAATCTTCTTTTTATATATGTTTTACTTTGCATTAATCTTTTTTATTTTCATTTAAATTAATATCCTCTCTTTTATTTTTTTAAATTATTTTTTTACTTTTTCATACAAATAAAAAAATAGTTTTTCTTGGTAAGAAAAGATACCTCTAAGATAAAAAATAAAAAAACAAAAAAAAGCATATAAATTAAATGGAAAAGTTGAGGTTAAATATTTTTAATACTTATATGTTTTTTCTTTGATGAAAAATATTAGCTTTTATTTTAGTATTTAATTAGCATTAATAACTCTTTTTCAGTTTATTAATTTGTATATTTTTAAGTTTATTTCATTAAATGTGAACAACATCTTTATTTTTCTGATTAAAAAAAATCATTATACAATAAAACACATATAAAATAGTAGCATATTTTTTTGCTATGTTAAAAATTAATTTGGGATCCCATCGGCAGTATAGCGTTAACAATAATTGTTTATATTTATTAATGTAAATGATTCTCGATTTATATTTATTAAATGTATGCATAATGTTTTCATTTCACAATTATTATTTTTTAAATATAAAATACATTAACATCTATATATTTATTTTTTATTTAAAAAAATATTTAATCCGACCTATAGTGAAATGTAGAAAAACTTATTTACTTCACGATGTTTATAACAGTAATAAAAGTTATTTTTCAAATTATTTTTAAAAATATTTTAAAATTTATTTTTAATTTCAGTCGATCAAAAACAATATAAAACTTTGATTCAATGGCAACGACTTTGTCCTGCCCATGGAAATTTGTCCATTTTAATTTTTTTAACACAAAAGCTAAAATTCCAAGACAAGACAGCTCCACATCCTACATAATTTATAACAATTAATTCTGAGCTTTTAATAATCCATCCATGAGAATGTAAACATGGAGCATGATGTTGGCCCACCCAAAAAAAGTAACCGTTAGAAGCTTGAATGTTAAGCCTACCGTTAGAAACCAAGTTCTTTAAAATCCCCTATCCGAATCCTCCAGTTCATTCACGAGACCAACAAAGAAAAGTAGGAAAACCTTCCTGCAGTGTCTCTCTTCCCTCTCATCTAGTGCATAAACCTGCTTCGACTCTCCTCTCTCTCTCTAAACAGCCTTGAAGGGAATATTGGAAATGGGTATGGTATTGGTGATCTCTTTGCCTTTGATAATCTTCTGCTTACTTCTTGGTTTTGGATGCTACTACTTGGGGAGATACAAAGGAAGACAAGATGTCCGTACAAATGCTCAAGTTTTTGGGGTACCTATTCCACCACCTGGTACTGCTAGTAAACCACCTCCTCCACCTCATTCCAAGCCAGGAAACTTGGAGAATGTTTAGATTTTTTTTCTTTCCCTTTATTGCTTTACTTTGCACTTTCTTATATGGGGTGTAGAGAGTGATTTTTTATGCTGTTGAGATGTGTGGTGTGGTTGTTGAGCATTATTTGTCTATGAATTTTGAGGTATTGTATCGAGCTGTAATATATGGGTTGGCGATTGTATATTGGTTGTCATATGAATGAAACTGATAAAGATTTGTATTTTTACTTTTTGGTTGATTTATTTCTTCTGGAATGCAATTTGTTAGTCTCAGCTCATTTTGTTCCACGAAGTGCTTGGCATCTTTCCAAATGATGCCTCCATCAAGAGAAGAGAAAAAAGACAGGTTTCGTTTCATGCTAGCGGGGGAGATTGAGAAGAAGGCCCCCCTGGGGAAACAAGACATCTTAAAATAACTAAGAAAAGAAAATTATGCTATCATACAAAAGAATTGACTACAAGAGTCAGTCCTGTGTCCTCTGAAACTCATCTCTAAATCTGAGGAATCTTTATGTAAGCTCCTATAACAGTGTATTTGAATCAGTCACTTCATATTTGTTACATTTAGTTTACAGTGGTAAACCCTTCCGCAATCCTTTCCAGAAACCATGTCAAGATTACCCTTCTCAGAATATCAATCAATCACTGATGTTAAACACGATAAGCCATTCCTACTTCAATCAAAGATGTATGAGGAACCCCTAGTGCTGTTGATGGGCTCCGACAGTTCCGTCTCAAGAAACCATATACAATGTTAATGGCAAATTTCTTCACAAATGATGATGTTTCCCTTGCCAAAACACAAGTATTGCCCATCATATATGCCAGACCAGCTTCCCGGGCATCCTCCAGGTCCTCCAATTCCTTACTATTGTCGACACCACAAAATCTTACTCTCTTGCATCTAGTCAACCCAGCCCCAGAACCATTCTCAGCTCTCATGCTAACATCATCCCGTAGACAGTCTGATTCGTGCTGATTTACAGGCATTTCACTTACTGAGTCTCTAGCATCACCATCATCACTCTCGTGCTGCAAGAACACTCTCACAGTTTCAATCAGGTCGGTCTCGAAAGCATAACTATCCTTCCTTGCATCCTTATAACCAAACCTGACAATGCACCGATAGAGACGGAACTCTGCGGGACCAATGCGGCTTACAATAAAACGCTGATTGGCAGAAACTCTTGGAGTTGTCAGGAATTGAAATGTTACAAATATGAGGACTTGGTGGAAGGCGGGAAAGCTGGTGACAAAATGTGAAAACATTGGCGGGATCCCTGAGAGCACATTTGTATAGATTAGGCCAATGCCACGAACACGATTTATACCAACATTTGGGCCCAGACTAAGAAGCATATCCAAAGATGTTCTGTTATGTGACTCGAATGATTGTTTCTGTAACGTCCCATAGTGCCAGATGTACATCACAGACAAAACTATTAGGGAGAAAATGAGAGGGATCCAGCCACCTTTGGCCACTTTGGCCAGGCAAGAAGACAAGTAGAGCAACTCTACAAATCCAAAAACAGTTACAAAAATAAATGCTGCCAGAATATTCCGCTTCCAGACCATAACAATGACAAGAAACATCAAGCAGGTGGTAACAAACATTACAATGATAACTGTGAGACCTGGTACAAAGAGATAAACTGATCAAATTGCTAACTTAATTGAGAGAGAGACGGAGATGGAGAGGAAGGGAGGACAGGAGGGAGAGGCAAGTACCATATGCATTGGCTATCATATCTGTGTCCCTAAAGCCGATCACAACAAGAAGGCAAAAAACCATCAACATCCAGTTCACCTCCGGTATGTATATCTGCCCATGCATTTGATTTGATGTGTGTATTATCTTAACACGAGGGAAGCACTTCAGTGCCCAACACTGGCTGATAATCGAGAAAGTGGCAGATATGACTGCCTGACTTGCCACCACTGTTGCAAGAGTTGCAATGATAAATACTGGCCAAAATACAACCTCTGAATGGAAAAGGAATTAAAAAATCCCATAAGAGTATGCTCCAAGACAATGCTGCAATAAAAAATTAGATATAGCTAAGCAGGAAAAACACTTCGCAGATAGCTAGCAAGGTGAGCCAAACTGAAAAATTAAACAGCACCATGCTTCCTCTTCCCAAAATAATGGTAAATCGTGCACAATAGAAAAGATTGTTAATGAGAACGTAAACATTGGCCAGCCCTATCAAAGGTCCCAACCTGAAAATTGTGCTTCAAAGAACCATTAACATACAGATAAAGTTTAATATTTTGTGTAAGATAGAGCTGATCCTCGTGAGAAATAAATTACACTTGGAGCAAAATTTTGTACACAGAATCCAAAAAATTCTAGCAAAATCAGAAAATAAAATGCATGTTGAATATCATATTAAGAAGAAACAGAAGGTCTCTGCCATTCAGGAGCAAAAAATTGGAAGTTCAAAACTTGACATTTCATATTAGCAGCAGACAAAAGAAAACACAAGTCTTTCATGACATGACCATACAATCTCATTTGACATCAAGAAAGACACGGAACAACCTCACAATTATATGAAATCACATCTGACACCCTCTAGACTCAAAATAATTCAAATTTAGTTATTTCCAGTATCTATGTTCCAAGATTAATATTCTAGGATATAGTATATGTAGAATTGCAGATATAATTACAAACAAATAAATAGGATTTGGGAGAAGAAATTAAAAAAAGATCTTACCAGGGATTGCTCTGTAGAAGCTTCTCTGAAGGTCCTCTTTGTGCTTAGAGAGATAAGCAGCTTCACCCATATAAGCCAGAATCAAGCTAGGATAAATAATTGCGGTGAATGCAATCTGCTCTTGTAAGTAAAATAAAAATAAAAAGTCAAGAGGGAAATAAATTGATGATGTATGTACATGACCTGGAAAAGTTTAATTTAGATCATTAAACAAACAAAATGACCACAAAACAACTGCCTAGCATACAGGCACAAACATAATCATGAAATTTGGCCATACTCATAAAACTAGAGTGAAAACTTACCCTGATTGAAAGCTGAGAGAAATGACCAAGGTCAGCAAACATAGCCTCCGCACCTATTAAGAAGTTCATTTTTTCAGCCATTCTCACAAGAATAATCTTCGGCAGAAAAGGGGAAAATGAAGGGGAACCAACAAACCTGTAATGCAAAGGACAATGCCTCCAAGAGAAGTCCACCCATCCTTTCCTGTCAATTTGAACAGCTTGTACACGTAATATGGTGACAGAGCACTCACAACACGAGGATTCCACTGAATTATGTTGTAAATACCAACCCCACTAATGGATAATAGCCACAATAAGATGATAGGAGCAAAAAGGAAGCCAACCCTATGTGTCCCAATATGCTGAAGGGCAAAGAGGCCCACCAAAATCAGGCAGGTTATCAAAACAGCATAACCTGCACAGAAAATTGTAGAAGCATATATCACTAAAAGATACTACAAATGCTCCATATCTTGCTCACTCATTCCAAAGGCAATTATTTTCAACTTTTCTTCTGAGCCTTCTAGTTAATGTTATAACAATCATATGAGAATTTAAATCCTGGGAACAAAGTATGTAGGCATATATTACGCAAAGCAAGTCTGTTACACCATTATAATGAGAAACAAGTTCTACTTCTGTTTTGTCAGAAAGGACAAACAAGAAATGATACATTTACTTACTGTCATGCAGACCTCCAGCCTTGGTTTTGATGCCATATACAGCCGAAAGGACTGGGGGAAAAAAAATTACTCAATGGTTACAGCTCATTGATAATTCAAGAAGTAGACGGCATTTTTAAAAAATATTTGTATGGCAAGATAGTAGCAGAACCATAAAATCATCTTTCATTAATCACTAAGAGAATATAAAAGTGACAAGCCCTTCTTGAATTAATTGACAAAGACCAAAACGTTGAGCACTATATTCTAGTTGGGACAACTGGTCTATGTATGAGGTGTCTTTTACAACACAATCAGCGATGGCTTGAATGAGTAATTTAGATGCAAAGATTACCAATCCTTGATCTACCAGAGGTAGACCTTTTGGATGGCCATAACAATTGGCCATTGCTTGAATGCAATTTAGGTCAAAAGAGTATGAATCCTTAATCTACCTTTTGAATGGCCACCATTCCAGTGGTCTTGTTTGATTAGCGACAACCCAAAACTGTGTACCAACAATGGCCATACTTCTACATCTTTACAAACTGAAGTCAATCTATGTTACTAGGAAACTAGGAAAGAAACATACCTGACATTGATGGGGTCAAGATACCATCAGCTATAACCATGCTAGTCCCTAAAATCACAATAAGCAGCAGTACAACACGAGAACTATGATGCTTATCAAAGAACTCCTTCAGAAGAGAACTAGCCCAAGTCTCTTTGATCAATTGACAAGAGTCTTGAGAAGATATGTCATCGTCTGTCGAATGGGAAGGATGCAAAAGTCCTAACTTTGCACGGCGACAAAGTAATGAATACAAGGCAAATGTCCCTCCTGTAACATTGAGGCTCCTTCAACAATCCACATAAAAAGTACGGAAACATCTCTAAATTAGAAAGGCAAACAAACACAAAGGCAGGTCTTTGAAAGCACCTTCTCCATTATCATCAGCCCCTAATACAAATACAATGTACTTGCAGAGAGGGATTAAAGTCAAAGTCCAGAAAACCAAAGAAAGTACCCCGAGAATTTCATCGTCGTCCTCGTGAAGTCTCAATCTCCCCGAAAAGGTACTTGTGTAGACATAAATTGGTGATGTGCTAAGGTCACCATATACCACACCAAAACTCTGGTACGCTAGAATCAAAGTACTTTTATAAAGTTTCTGCAAATAGATTAACAAACATCAAAAAATCACACCTTTTTCCTCGATCCAATACCATCACTACTATTTTTCAAATAATTCGTGAATGAAACAATAATTAACATGTGCAAGATTAATAAACCTTAATTTGTTTAAAGAAAGTATTCACCAATGATAGAAACGGAAAATTTGAACAGAATTAGCTCAAGCAACTAAAAGGGTGTCAAGAAAATCGCAGCAAGTTTCTAAATTTACTCACTCGACTAAACGTGAATGAAACAGTATAAAAATAACCAACTAAAAGAGAAGGGGCGGATTTTAACAAGATAGACTAATCGGACAAAAGGGTGTCAAAAAAATTCAAGAAGAGCTCTTAAATTTGCATTGACCAGGAAAATTTTCCTTCGTTCTGCAGCATTTTCTTGGGAACCAAACAGATGCCACATACAAAGGACCAATCAGTCAAATGGGTGTCAAAAAACCAAAGAAAAGTTTCCAAATTTACACTGACCATGAAATTTTCCTTCATTCTGCTACATTTTCTTGGCAACTAAACAGCAAATACACAACAAACTTAAAACCCAACATTGCAATACCAAAAAGAAACGAGAAAACACCCAAAAAAAGCATACGCTGCAGTGAAAAAAACATGAATTTACCAATCTAGATTGCCGGTTCGTGGAACCGGATTCAAGTTCCATTTTTTTTCTGTGTTTCAGTAATAAAATAACTGAAACCCCAAAAAACCTTCAGGAATCCTAAGCTGAAATGGGTTTTCTTTAGAGTCCATAAAGAGAAAGAGGAAGATAATTTAAAGATGGTTTTATTGTTTTCCCCTTTTCGGGTTACAATAAAGTTGCTATTAAATAGTGCTAGGAGCAGAGAAGTGTGTGTAGTTTCTAGTTTCTAGAGAGAAAAGACAGTCAAAAATTAATACTTTCTAGAGAGAGAAGGGAGTCAAAAATGGATCCTTCAAGGATATATCTCCCGTTTACTTGGAAGTACAGTGTAAGTTTTTTAAAATATATTTTTTATTTGAAAATATATTAAAATAATGTTTTTATTTTTAATATTATTATATTAAAAAAATTAAAATTTAAAAACAAAATCAAAGATTTTCAAAAAAGCACTGACACTGCAACACTGAACAGTGAAAAAAAAAAGGCAAAGAACTTGGCAAGGAAGGCCGGTGGAATTTTCTTAAATGGCGCCAAAATGTCTATTTTTTGTTGAGAAAATTGTCTTCTCCTTTCATTTTTTGTTAGTTGGTTTTCATTTTAGGTTGTTTCTTATTGGAAGTGAAACAATTCAAATAACGACTCCCAGGTTTCAGAAATTAAAGAAAAAAAAACATTACACTCGCACGAACAGGCATTTTTGTCTTTTAATTATTTTTTAACATTGAAGTGACAGAATCGCTCTTCAAATAGATTAAAAAAAAACTGTAGGGTTGGTTTCTAGGAAATTTTAGCTTTATTGTGGTTTTTTATTATTTTTAGGTTTATTTAGGAGTTGTTTGGTAATTTTAAAAAATTAAATATTATTTAAAAAATTAATGATTAACAACACAAGCATTAGGGCATGATAGCTTTCATAAAGGTTGTTAAAATCGCAATTCAACTCATAAAATCGTACGATTTTACGAGTTAATATAGACTTAACGTAGTTAATATAGACTTAACGTGTGAAATCGTTCAAAAAACTTGAAAATAGATAAAATCATGTTAAAATTAAGTAAAATCAAATGATATCAAATGAAATCGCATAAAATCATGATTTCACCACCGATTTTACTATTTCTGCAAAATCTTTTCTCTTCGATTAGAGAACATGAGTAGGAATAATGACAAACCAATCACGGTTAAGTGCGTGTGTTTTAGACTATCTTTGTACTTGGTTTTGCAGCAAAGGGCGTTTTTCTTACAGCATCACTTTTTTGCTTGCCACCAGTCTTCTTTTATTTTGATAATATAGCATTTGCTTTTGTGATGGGATATTTTTTTAATTGGTGACTCTTTCTCCCTTGAAGAGTTAACAATATTCCTCGATGATTAATATAATTTGATAATGCAATGTAAGCCAAGGTGATAAGTATTTAGAAAATATTTTTTATTTGAATTTTGACCAAAATTAGAGTCATAGTAATTTATAGTATTTTATTTTCAAAAAAATATTTTATTTTTTATTATTTTAAATATTAAAATATTTGATAAAAATATTATAAATTTGAATTATTTATTTAGGTTCATACAAAACAAAGAAATTATTTGTACTAGAGAAAAATGAATGATTTAGTATTTATAATGTGCAATCTGAAATTGAATAATAACCAAGTCAAAAAGCAAGCTGATGATTTTGGTGTAAAAGATGATCTTCCATCTTATGATGATTGGATGACCGAAGGAGAAAAACATTCAAACATTGATTTGCTTGGTGCTAATGAAAAGTTACTTAAATTATGTATGAATTTTTATTTGAAGCATGTATTTTAAGGTGCTTGAACTGTGTATGAATTTTTATTTGAAGCATGAATTATTTTTTAATGTATTTTAAAATTCCTTACGATTTTACGATCCGAGTTTATTTTGTATTTTCCGTGCCGTGTCAAAATCATGATTTTAACAACCTTGGCTTTCATGACCTTTGGGACAACGGGTATAGAGCTCTCCAATTACCAAAATTTACCATCCAAGATGGCATTTAGAGCGGCATGTCATCTCTTTCGTGTTGGTGGGTCACGTGCACACGGATGAAAGAGCGATTAGGCTTGATGATTTTTTTTTTCTTTTCCTCTTTTTTTTCTCTCTCCTAAGCTAGAAATCAATGTCAATCCTTCTAAAAATCAAATATGTTTTCTGGTTTGTATTTTTATTAGTTTTGATTCTTATTTTTTTTTATTATTTTTTTTCTTTTAATGCTTTTTAAAATTTAATTTTATTTCAAATTCATCTCTGAATATTTTATTTTATTTTATTCGATTTGAACCTCATTCTTTTAATTGCTTTTTTTGTATTTTATTATTTTCTTGATTTTTTTTAATTTCATTCTTCATCATTTTATTTTATTTTTAATTTCATCCCTCATCATTTTATTTTTTTATCCAATTTTGGTCATCATTTTTTTAATTAATTTTTTTAATATTTCATTTTTTTTCTTTCCCTCTTTATTTTCTCTCTCTGAAGCTAGAAATCAATGCCAATCCTTTCATAAATCAAATATGTTTTCCAGTTTGTATTTTTATTAGTTTTGATCTTTATTTTTTTATTGTTATTTTTTTAATGCTTTTTGAAGTTTAATCTTTTTTCAAATTCATCTCTAAATATTTTATTTTATTTTATTCGATTTGAATTTCATTCTTTTAATTTTTTTATGTTTTATTATTTTCTTGATTTTTTTTTAATTTCATCTCTCATCATTTTATTTTTTTTTATCCAATTTTGGTCATCATTCTTTTAATTAATATTTTATTATTCTTTTATTGATTTTTTTTTTCAATTTTGTTCCTCTACATTTTATTTCATTTAACCTTTTTTCCAACTTTGGTTCTATTTTTTTATTGCTATTGTTTTATCATTTTATTAATTTATTTTATTTCTCAATTTAGTTTTTTATACTAGATTCGGTCCTCGTTATTTTGATTTCTATTTATTTTGTTTTTAATTTTTTTTATGATTGGAATTTTTACTTTGTGGTTTTTTACATGTTTGTCTTTCTATATGATAATCACGGTCTCATAATCCGAACTCAGTTTAAATTCGGTCTTTTCTTTAGGTCCTTTGTTAAAAATTAATTTTTGTTTTAAAGTTCATCTTTTCATATTTGATGGTTGGGCCTTGAGCTTCATTATTTGTTCTGTTTTTCTTTTGTAAGGTTATCTTAATTTTATATATCGGGTAGTGGATTAATCAAGTTAACTCAGATTTTTTTTCCAGTGTTCTTTTATTTAACTTCAGTCTTTTTTCTAGTTTTTTTTTTATCTCAATCTCATATCGCAAGTAACATGGTAGTCAAGTTAACTCGAGTTTACTTGAGTTTTTTTCTTCGACATTACTTTTAGATTTTTTTTTAATTTCATCATTTGATATTAGGTTATTGGACCTTGAGCTTTACAATACTTTTTTCAATTTTCTTTATGCGTGTTATCTCGATTTCATATATTGATTATATGTTAATCAAGTTAACATAAGTTGACCCAAATTATTATCGTCTGAACTTTTTTTATTATGTTAGAAAAAGTTTAACCCAACAACGTAAATCATATATCTAATGTGGAATATTTATAAAAGAAAAGTTTCAAAAACTTTCTTAGGCGCGTGCAAACAATAAGAATTGGGTATTTTTGTAATTAACATAATTTAATTTCTTTGATATACCATGATCGTATAAGTCTTTAAAACCTTGCTTTTAAGATGTAGGTTGATCTAAGATTATTGCATTCCAACTAAAATAAAATAAAACTTAAACTTGCATCTAATCATATAAATTCAACCTTCTTAAGTCTTACTCATGGCCTATGGGTGGTTATTTTGATGCAATATTTTTTTATACGCACAGGAAGATAGTTCTCACATGAGTCAGAACCTTAAGATTTTGGATTGATGCTGTCTCATGTCCTTGCATTCTTCCTTTTATGTTTAAAGAGTACTTCTACCAATCTTTTCCCCCTTGTAAATTTTGAAAAAAAAAGTTTAATTTTTTTTTATGCTTGTTAATATAATTTTAAAAAATAAAAAAATATTATTTTAATATATTTATATACAAAAAAACACTTTAAAAAACAAATATTATCATACTCCAAAACATCAAAATCTTAATATCATCCCTAAATATTTTTATTTTTATTATCTTTAGATTTTTCTATTGATTATTATCATTAACGTTGTTAAATAATGCCACATGTCGGCTCCCCACAAAATGAATATTCATCGATGTACATTTAGTACTTATAATTTAAATTTCAATAAAGATTTTTATTTCCTGTAATGTCATATAAATATTATGAGAGTATTTTTATTTTTTTTATTTTTAAATCATTCCCGTATATCTTGTCTTGTTTTTTTAATCTAATATCTTTGAAAATAATATTTTTTTTTAAAAAAACCATGACAATAGATATATGATGTTATAGGAAATAAAAATTTTAATTTTTTAAACATATATACCTTCTTAAATCTTCTTAAATCATTTGACTAATCTTGACCAAGTTTAAGATTTGACTGAATTTCATTATAAAATACGAGGATAAAAATAAAATTAATTAAAAACTTATAATTTACAAGAAAATAAAATACAAGAATCAGAGTAAAATTTTAAGGACCAAACACGAAAAGAAAAGAGCAGGACATCATTAAGAAATTGACATGAGATGTAAGTTCCGCAACTTGAGATGCCAAATACACCCCATCGCCTTCTAGAGCTGCTCTCTGGCCCTTCTTCATTGGCAGCACAGACATTCTTTTCTTTTCTTTTCTTTTTTTAATTATGAAGGTCAGATTCTTCAGTTTTCTTTGAAAATGCTGGTTCGAGTTTTTCATGTGCACGCTTCTCGTGACGTAGAAAGCGATCGAAGATATTTCTCCATGTAATCTACAACTATAACGTTTGAAAATATGATAGTAATTAATTTTTAAATATATTTTTAAAAAATATATAAAAATAATATTTTTTTATGTTTTGAATTGTTATTTTATATAGTTTTTCAAAACCATCTAAAAACACCAAAATAATATTAATTTAAAATTAAAATTAATTTAAAATTAAAATTAATTTAGGACGGGGGCAACAATTATGATGGCCCACAGTGCATCTCTAACTGCAAGTGCTTAGATTCACTGCCTGGATACAGATTGCTGCTCTTCAGCTTCTTGATGAACATCTGGATCATATCCGATGCCGTGTGGATTGTAACACAAGGGAGTTGGTTTGTGAATTAAAATATCTTATATATTCTCCCCTTAATCCCCAGATTGTGAAAAATACAAAGTTTTGACGTGAATAACTTAGTTTTAACAAATCAAATGGATATAATCTTCTGCAAAAAGTTGGGCTCAAGGAGAATATTGATCATGAGTAAACAAAAAAGAGACAAGTTAAGAGTATAGAAGGTCTTCGTACTGATCATGAGGGTAAGTTTACATAACTTGAATTCACTATTTTTTGTAGTGAGAATGGAATTCTAAGATTATTAATTATTGTCTACACCGTTCAATAAAACATGTTGTGAAAATGAAGAATCGAACTATTATGAATATGGTTCAAAGTATGCTATCAAGGAAGAAGATTCCCAAAGTATTTTAGCCTAAAGTTT
>Ga0307515_10006179_pt1 | contig 24059 bp, 10 predicted proteins | sample 17_EM_MG_FD_194513 | JGI IMG/M metagenome (GOLD analysis project Ga0307515, IMG submission 194513) | Populus trichocarpa ectomycorrhiza microbial communities from riparian zone in the Pacific Northwest, United States - 17_EM | ecosystem: Host-associated > Plants > Roots > Unclassified | place... | reverse complement strand
AATGACACCTGCACATTAAATTTTTTGCGTTGAAAAAAAATTATTCGACCTGCAGCTAGACAAATTAAATAGACATGTTAACACTTTGTTTTTTTGCATTTATTGACATAAATAGTTCTCATCAGCTTTTTGATTTATGATTAGAATTAAAAAAAATTAAAAAAGCTTACATATTTATTTTTGTTTTTATCAAAAAAAATATCCGATCCATAACAAAACACGAGTTACATAACTAGAGGCATAAATCTTGTGGCTGATCCATTTAGTATCAAGTGCCTGTTAGTCATCATGTTATAGAGTTAAAGAAAGGATTTAACACCTTGTGCAATGGAATATAAATGAAGGACTAACGAAGACAATTCTTAAGAATAGAAGGTTGACATTGACACAAATGGGGAAGTAAGAGAGCCATAATCAAGAGCAAGAGGAAAGCGTTCTTGGGCTTCCTATACGATGCCGAATCATTTTATGGGTCATTCAAGCTATCAACGTAGATTTGTGGGCTGAACAAGCTCTGTCCATAATCTTCCCATTGCTGCCTAAATCTCGACAAAAAACCATGCGAGGAGCCATACATGTTGGAAGATCCTCATGAGCTTATGGGACTGTGATTGTGACTCAATGAGTCGTCATCTTTCCTAGAGCATTTTCGAACTCGAGCCTTTCCTTGTTGAGAGCTAAAATCTCAGACAGTCAAGACACAACAGCAATGCCATGGCGAAGCTCATCTCGCCTGTGTTGATGGGGAAAGGGAATAGAGAGGGGAGGTGTATGTATCAATTTTGAACTTAACAAAATTTGAAGGATGTAATTTAATTGGTCAAGTTATAATGTTGTTCTACAAAGATCACTAGTTCGAGTATTATAAATTTTAAAACTATTAGAGATTTATATGATTATTAACTTTAGAGGTATTAGAAGATTAATCAAGATACGTATAAATTAGCTCGAACACTAACGTTATATATATATAAAAAAATATTTAAACTCGACGGGGCAGAGGTCAATTCAATCAATTTCTTGATGCGTAGTAAGCTAGAAGAAAAGGGACACCCCTCCTTCCTTCCCCACGCAGTTGCGAAAGGGTCTCTGAGAGGGTTGGTGGATTGCCAGCCCTACGTCTTATTGCTGATAGCGTCCTTCCTTGTCACCATTCCAATCCTCAGGAAAGTCCAATCTACACTCAATGCCCCACAACATGCATCACAAAACACAAACCCTTAATTCCACCATTACACAGTGGCCCATGCAGTCCCACAAGAAAAAGGAGAGCTCAACCAAACCTTTTTCTTCTCTCCTTTCCCTTTCACTGCTTGAAAGATCATCCTCACAGCCATAAAGGGAACGTAGAATCTTGTGAAATTAGGTTTTTAGATGGAGGATATCTCGTGCCTCACGAGGCTAACTTTTTGCCTGCGAGCGCCATTCTTGAAATCTCAAGGTTAATTGTACCAGGCCCTTAAGCTTGGAAAATTAGTTTTGTGGTCGAGGAATTTGCTCATTTTTCTTGATTTAATCCAACACCAGAAAAACTTCCTAGATTTCTTTGTAAATAGTGTTCCGTTTCACTCAAATCACTCGGAAAAGAACTTGATTTTGATAATATCAAACACTTGGCCCCCTCGACCTCAAGAAAAAATAATCCAGGTCTATATATTTTTACCTGATTGATTTTCATTCCGAGCAGAGTACTCGACGGTCTATATATATTCGCATGCTTGTTTATCCAAATTGAATAGGGAAATTAGCAGACTTTTGGGACTTGATATTGAGGCAGATTTGGCTTGATCGTTGTTTTTGTATACAGCATCAGTAGCCTGGTCAAATCAAAAGCAAGGGTGGGACTGGGCGGCTGGCTGGGGCTTTTTCCAGACCAAGAACATAACAAGGCAGGCCATTTTCGCATTAATGCAAACCCTAGAAAAAGTGGATTTCACTTTTCAATACCTTGCCGCCATCAATCTCCCAGCAAGTGACAGTTCCTGCACCTCCGGCTCCAAGTTAGTCATCTACACTGTTTATTTTTATATTTTAAAAATATTTTTGAAATAATTTAAAAAATTTTTATTTTTATTTTAAATTAATATATTTATAATGTTTTTAGATCATTTTAATGTGTTAATATCAAAAATAATTTTTTAAAAATAAAAAAAATATTATTTTAATATATTTATAAATAAAAAATATTTTAAAAAACAACCACAACCACGCTCTAATATTTATCTATCTGAGCATGAGCATAAAACCTATCTGAGCATGAGCATAAAACGCCAAGTTATGACACAGGAAAATGACGTTCATTCTACAGTAAGATTTAGCTCATAATAAATGGACTGCAAAATAACAAAAGCAAACAGCTGAGCTTGCAAAATATTTGTCTCCTAATATCAACTGTAGGCATTCAATAGCTTGAGAAAACGAGAAACAGTATTTTCTAATTACAGTAATAGCTTATATGAAAACTTTACGCTAGGATTAGGCTGCCCTTCCACCTCTGAAACTGAAAGAGGTGGAAGAGAAGCTGATAGTACAGAAGAAATAGTGGTATCTTAACTTCTTAAATTGTTCAGTAGTCCAAAGACCCCACAGAAGTTATACCAGTGCTCGAAGATTTTGAATCCTGCCGGTTTGCATAGTCATCACAGCTGCCATTGGAAAGCCTCTGAATTGGAAAAGAGTTCAGAAGCTCTAAACCTCGTTTTCCCATTTGCTGTACTTCTTGTGGTGAGAGTATTTTGATGTACCACACACTGTTTACAAATTCCCTGTAATAAGAAAGCACCAAATTGATCAGGAATTTGGCTGATGGAGACTGGAACACAATAGATAGAAATTCCCAGATGAAAGACGTTCAGCATGCATATGTATCAATTTCATGAATGTTATATACTGAATCTAGCCTTTCAAAGTTCGTGCACATCTATACAAGGCATTTTCTTCTTGTTACATCTTTTTCTTAAGATATTTTACAATATCACATCAAAGATTATAGATCAAATGCTTTAATTTTACAATAACAAATATAAAGATTATATAGATCAAATGCGTTCAATGATTTTAGTTAAGTTGAGCTTTAGATTAACAAAGAAAATTGTGTCAGACCAATTTGCCAAAAGTAAAAGTGAGAAACTCACGGCCAGGGGCCATCACCAAGGAGAAGAACATCATTCTCCCGGTCGATGAATACAAGCTGCCAGCCTGATCTCAGGGGGTCCTCCAGTTGGCCTTCGAGGCCAAACATGCGAGAAAGCTCACTGCGCAACTCATTGTAGCTGCTGAATTTGGTGATATCCAGTGACCTACCAAAGGACCCTGACTTGTAAACCTGTAAACAATTACTTTGTTAACATCCATGACAATATTTGCTTGAGGTTTCTAGATGATACATTCATAATGGAGAAATAATTGAGTCTACTAACACACTAAAAATTTGAATGCTAAATGTACAAGCATTCCATAAATCCCACAACAATGCATCCGGAAAGAAACATTAATTCAAATTGCAAAGTTACCTTAACAAAGGTTCTGGTTGGTGGATTTCCTTGGCTCGCATTTTCTGTGGATTGCAGGAAACATGAATCATCAATGCAACTTGAAGGTGTCATTGCTGGATTAAGCGAGAAATTGGTGCCTGCAGTACTTATGTAATTAGAAGAGAAAGGTATAGTTGTGGAATCACTATCACTTCCAACTCCCCTGAGACTTGACATTCCATTCTGCAGTAGAAGAGATGATGGCTCTATGTTGACACCGAATAGAAGATGGTTTTGTTGATCAGTGCCACCATCCCGGTCTATTGAACATTCTCTTCCAGGAAAGGGTGGCAAAGAAACAGAGCTAGGAGTGATGCTTGTGTGAAGTGGCCCCAGCTGCTCCACTTGGGTCACCATGCATTGAGGAGCTCCAGAGGAAGTAAGAGATTCAACAGCAGCTCGCTTTGAGGGCCAGCCAGATGAAGTTACCAAGGGATTTATTCTAGGCCAACTTAGCAAATGAGATGATTCATTCGGGGGAAAAGAGTCCAAAAGACTTTGCAGGGAAGAAACAGCAGGGCTCGTCGCAGGGTTCCCATTTGAGTCAGAATAGCTGTGCTGCTGGCACAGTGAAATAGCTTGCAATGGTGGTGTCAGGGATTGAGAGGCTGAAGCATATTGAGATATTGCAGAGACACCATTTGGGATCTGTTGGTCAGCCAGTTGCTGTTGTTGCAGAAATGGCTGCTGCTGCTGCTGTGGACTGTCAAGTAAGTGATGATGCAGCAGTTGTTGCTGAATAAGGTGTGACTGGGATGGAGTCTGAGACTGATGTTTATTCTCTTGAACACCTTGAAAAAAGGTCTGTTGAGGAGGAGACTGCTGCAACATACGTGGCTGCATTAAAGCAGCACTCCTGGTTGGGAGATTCTGGTGTTGCTGGAATTGCAAAAAGGATGCAGCTGATGATTTGGAAGGATCTAGAGTCCTCATTTCCTGAAAGGCAGCAGTAGCCATAGTTTGGTAGACATCATTTTGCAAACCTAGCATTGAAGCATCAACTCTTGGCTGCACCCATGGAGAAACTCCAGTTCCCTGAAAGTTCAAAGATTGATATCCACAGTCTCCATCTCCTCGTAGCCACATAAGGGACGGGTTCTTTCCTAGATCATCATCCTTGATGCCTAAACCTGGCAAAGTAAGGTGAAAGGTTAAAAGAACAACAAGGAAAGAAAAATCATGGAAGTACTTTAAAATGAGAGCTTATAAGATAGTAGCATCCATCAAACCCTCAAAATGGTGTAGACAAGCTTACCATGGAAAGAGGGTAGTCCTGGTGGCCATGGCCGCTTGAGCCTTAGGGGAAATGGAGATGGATATGTAGGGAAAGTGGTTAGTGGTTCAATCTCCCAAAGAGAAACTCTTGGCTGCCTCTCCCCATCTGTAGACTCATCCCAGCCAACCTGCATGCACATCCTCTATTTGTATTAAGATACAGTTTTGGACATTATAGCAAGCAAATATTTGAAAGGTGATTTGGCAAAGGCAAAATTCTACTTGTACCAAGCATTTAATTTATTCAAAAATAAATAATATCAGCGTCGCTGATTGTTCTTGGCATACCTTGACTGAACGCCATTGTGAATTTGGCCACCTAACAACATCCAAGTCACTTATGCCAGTTATTGTACCCATGTAGCTGGATAATGAACAACTGTCAGATGTCTTCATTGAAACAAAATTAAAATGCTTTTTGGAAAGAATATTTAGCACTAAGAAGGAAACAAAACAACAAGAGAAGTAAGCTAGAAATTACAGAGCCTATGCAGGCATTAGGTAGCAGTACAAGTGCAGAAAAGTGAGGCGGGACAAATCATGTCTTCTCACTCTAATCAATTGAATGTGACAACAAACCATCTAATGAAATACCAGGCAAACATTTGTCTTGTCATTGATCAACTGTCACCCTTGGCCAATAAGAAAGGAGGATTTTTCTCATTCCAGTTGTCAACAAAATGTCAAGAAGATAAAACCCAATCACGGAAGAATCATAACTATCATATGTGAACGTGAATAAAAGTTCAGGGCGTACCGACGGACACTTGATTCTTCTGTTTCGAACATCATCCTAAAGCGCATGCCAACAGACACACGAGTATAATAAACAGCTTTAAGATATTTGGCCAGTGGTATGACGAACTCTGATGGACTAGCCCTGAATAAGAGGTGACAAAAATTTAGAGGGCAGATAAGTAATTTAAAATTTCACTTTCACAAGCACAATCATACCTTGGATTGTAAAATATGGTAAAACGGCTATTTGTTGCAGCTGCATGAGCTGCAGCAGCAAGAAGGCCCAAGTGCATGCTATCGCTTGATAAGACTGATGAAGGCATCACTGTTTGCGGTCGAGTAGCGCGCCTAATGCCAAGTAGTAGCTGATTCTTTTCATTCCTGATGAACAGAAACAGGCTCCAATTGAAACACTAACAAGATGCATGGTTTATAGAAAACCATATACATACAATTTAAAGAGCGAGGATGTTCTTAAAAAATCCACATCATGCACTACATATAACATACAGTGGGGACTCTTGTGACCACAGATGTTTTACCAGATTGCCAGTGCATTATGCTCCTAATCTAAACATAGTGTCATGTGCATTCACTGGAATTCCAAGAGAGTGCACAAACTATGTAGTTAAGATGATCAGGATGAGATTCCAGCCTTGGTGTCCCCAAGTTCATTAGACTATATTAAACTAAAAACACACAATATAAAGTAAATTAAAAGTATCAATACAGTGGAGCTAACCAACAGCATACCAGATAAAAAGCACTGAATCCCCAGCAACAAGTCTTTTAGCACTCACGAACACACTCCACCCAGTTGTAAGAAGGTGTCTTTTCGGCTGGCCTGATTAAAGAGAAGTCAAAATTTGTTAAGAGTGGAACCTGTAATTCAAGAGTAACTTCTTGTTTGGCTTAAATTCTCCAAAAAGAATAGAATCATCTTCTATCATACGTTGTAAGCAACTAGAATCATTCCAATAAGATTAGTCAGTTAATTATGACAATTTAGAATGGTTCTTTGAGAATTTGAATCTAAAAGCTCTAAAAATATAGTTTACACCATCAGTTCATGCAAAAAGCAAGTTTTACAGAGAATAATGTAGACATAGAGCAGGCAAATGACATAACAAACAAAAGACCTAAAAATTGAGTCAAGGAAAAGAGGAATATAGATTAGTCAGTTAGTTAATAAGTTGTAACTCTAAACAAATAATGAGTTTGAAAGACAATAATTCATAAAAACAATACTGCTTAGTTTTAGTATTTTAGTACTTTTATCGTCAGATACACAATAGTTTATTGACCTGTTCATCACATATTGTGTTTAACCCAATCAATTCAAAAAACTAAATGAAGATGAGGCTCCACTGGATGCACTTAGACTGACATAAAGAATGAATACGGTGCTCAATTGACAAAATCAGAGTTAAAAACACAAAAAAAACTAACCGCGAAATATGTGTCTGAATTTCCATTCATTATCATGCAAATCCCTAGCAATCAACTCTTGAGCTGGAGGATGCTGAGAAAAATCCTGCAAGTAAACAGTAGATGGAAATTAATGGTTGCATTTCATAGTTAGATTGAATATTTACCAATGGGTCAGGATTTCATCAGAGTTGGAGAACTGAAAAATTGATGGACACCTTCCATAGTTAGATTGAATATTTACCAATGGTGGGAACACTTTCTCGGCTGCCCGCCGAGGGACAGAGAATCCTCCGTGAGTACTTGTGTCACTGGCAGTCAAAGTCTTACAGAAATAATTGGTTGGCTGTTTGCTAGGGGTGCCCATATCTGCTGGAAGGTAGGCAGCCTTTTGCTCTTGCTGCAGAACAAGGTCATTGTCAGTATGTAATGCTACTCATATAGAGTAATCCATAAGAACAACTAATGAAAAAGGCCAATAAAAACAAAAAGGCATACCGGACTTAGTGGCTGCAAGGTCATTTGTGCATAAACTTCATCCGTCTCAACATCTGCCTGAAATTGAGAAATAATATGTGCCTTCAAGAACGAAAGGAATATTCAGAACCAGAAGCTAACAAAGCAAAGCAAGTCTTACATGCATGGTCACATTGTGAAGCTGACAGATAAGTTGTGCGGGCAAGCTTGGGTAGCTTGGAATCTGGGCATTTACTTCCTTGTTCGTTGATGCGGCAACCTACATAAAAGGCCATTGCAATATAAATGAAATGAAGCACAAAGAGTTGTTGACAGTCATAAGTCAATATCGAGTGTGACAACGAGGAAAAATCAGATACACATTTTTGCATACAAGCACAACTTCAATTTTCAATATGCACTAATAAATACAGTGGACGTTTAAGAGAATCGGTGAGCAGCTTGATCAGCTTAACTAGCACCACAATGATCAGAGATTGTCTCGTACACATTGTTGATTATTTATATTATGTCATACTAGTAAGTTACACATTAGATGTTAATGATCAAACTGAATTACTCTAAAATTTCAACTACCTGCAAGGAAGAGACAGCCTTTGTAGGCTATATTCAGATACTCGTTCTACCTAACACATAATTATTCATTAACAATAAAGGGATCTGATCCACAGGTGAATGTAAGCAGGCTAAAATCGGAGTTCTGCTAACCTGCTCACTGTGACCTTGTGGGAAATAAACAGCGCGGCTTCCAACAGCAGGAAGAGAAACAAGAGGACCCGCACATGCGTGCCATAGTTCAGAATTCAGCACCCGCTTTTCCACTGCAAAATCCCCAAAGTAATGTGATAAAATTACATGAAAAACTGCTACTTTTGCGAAGAAAACTTTTTTAAAAAAATATGGCCACCAATTAGCTTGAAGTAGTTAAGAATGTTGAACAAGGGCTTTGAAACAGAAACTAAATGAAAATCACTTCTCCCAAACCCCAAACCAGGGCAAATATTTTTGAAAAAAATAAAAAGCCAAACGAAGTAAATTCAGCAAGGTGAACTATATTAACACTCTGCTTGATCCCTGAGAAAATTGAGGGAAATTAAAAAAAAACATTGGAAAAGGTTCAAAACTTGGATACACAGTAAGTTCTCTGAACATAGGACTAGAAAATTCAGAATTAAAGAAGAAAAAAATTTGAAGAACTTAATCAAAGTTTAAGTGTGGATTATATCGACCAAGCATGATATGATTTTCCAAGATCTCATTTACTCAGCCACCAAAATTATAGCTGAAGCAAAAATGAAATGAAAAAAAGAATAGAGAGGCAATAATAATTAAACACACAGACCTTCGTGGGTTTGTGGATTAAAACCAGCTGAAGAGTGCCTCATTAAGACTGAGAGAGGGGGAGAGATTTAATAACACAATCGCAACAAGTTTAGACCCACAACCCAAACAATCTTCACTAATTTCTTCCCTTCACACAATGACACTATCATGCCTTCTTCTTCCTGTTCTTCACCTTTTTACCTTCCCTCTTACCCAAAAAAGAATGACAAAACTATTAAACCATCAAAGACAAGTTCATCTGGAAGCCAAGAAAAGCAAAGAAACGGACCCAGTTTCTAAATCCTCAACCGAAACCGGTTTTGCTACAAAACACGATCGATTTCAGCCTCATCCGCTTTTCAAATAAGCTTTAACCAGCCGACAAAAGCACTCACTTGTGCGTCTCATTTAAGCTAGATCTTAGTTGAATGTAACTAAATTTTGAGTTCTCTGAGAAAACCCAGATCTTTTCACACCCCAAATAGCATTAACTATGGACTAAAAACCGAGTGCGCAACATTTTCATAGCTACCACACCACACTGCTTCAAGCACTTGTATGCTACCTATATTCACAACATCTTAACAGAGGAGAAGAAACGGAAGATTTATGGGGAGAGTTTATTTTTCCCAGCAATGATGGATATTATAGTACGTGATTGTGTTGCTTGCTGCTGATGCTTCTGCTTTTACCTCTTTCTTTGTTTTTCTCTTTTCTTTTCTTTTTAATGGGGGCTCAGTCAATGAAGAGGACATGTAACCGCCACCATCTTTTAGCTGTCTTTTTTATACTAGCATGAGAAGAAAGGCTAGGCGAGCCAAGGTTCCTCCTCCTGAGTCCTCCCTGAACACAGAAAAGAAAGAGAGTGAAGTAAACAGATGGAGTGTGTCAGATTTCTTATTAGAAAGCGAGAGATGAGGAGGGTGTCTGAGAGTAGAGCGTGTGCTGTAGTTTTTTAAAGTAATTTTAAATATATTAAGATACTTTTTTTAATTTTAAAAATTTACTTCTATCATTAATTCATCATTCAAGAAAATTAAAAAAAAAAAATTAACAAATACCGTATTTTAAAGTAATTTTAAATATATTAAAATATTTTTTTTTAATTTTAAAAATTTACTTTTATCATTAATACATCATTCAAAAAAAATTTAAAAATATAAATTTTAACAAATACTTTATTTCTAAATATATATAAGAATCAATGAAGTGTTGGTCTAGCAGTTAAGGTATTGATATATCCCTACAAAAGTAAGAATACAAGTTTGATTTTCAGGAAATGTATTTATTAGAAAGGGTAGCCACGGACACCGAATAAGACTAATTTCATCATTTAAATAAATATAAGATGCCCAAATAAAAAAAACATATGGAAGGAGAGTTGCATATAATTTCTTTCTTTGCTTTATTTTCTTTTGCTGGAACTCCATAACTTTTATATTCTTTTTGTTTAATATGTATTTTGTACTGCAATAGTTTTCATGACAATTATTATATTTAATATTACAATAGTTTATATAGCAGCAATTTAAAAAAATATATAATTATAATTTTTTCATAATTAAAGTTTTAAAAAGAGTTTTTGATTAAATGTATGTAAAATTATAATATATGATAATTAACCAACGAGTGGTTTTGTTAAAATTCTTTAGTTGATTGTTTAGGTGTCTAATTTATACCCTTATGCGTGTAATGGAGGACATGGACGGTGGATTAGAGAAAAAGAAAAACAAAAGATTTTGATCTATTAAAACAATGTATCCGAAATAGATATTTTAGGTTTTAATAGAAGTTTTGTTGGAATCAATGGCTATGATTAATTTTGTTGTATAACAAATTAGGCTTTTTATGTTGTTGGATTTTTTCATTAATAAAATTTAAAAAATATAAAAATATCTTTTAACACAAGACTCGATGTACTGTGTATTGAAACAATACACAAGACTCCCAACAACTAAAAGCTTTTTTTTATTGTGTTGTTAAAAGTATTATTTTGTCATTTTTTTATTGAAGCAACGAGTGACAGTGTTGATGCGGCAATTCAATATCAGCAACACTTTCTTTTCTTTTTTGCTCTCCTCACCTTGAAATTCATGTTAGTTATATATAATTTTAGAGTTGTCCCTTATTTATTGATATTTAAACTCCAATTCTTATTCTTTTAATTTTTAGCTAAAATTTTAATTTGTTTTCAATTTTATCATTCAATTTTATTTTTTTATATGCTTTTTTTTTTCAATTTGGTTCTCATTTTTTTATCATTTTGTTACATTGATTTCTCTTTTCAATTTCATTCTTCAATTAAAATTTTATAGTTGTCATCTTATTTATTTTTTGTTTCAATTATGATCATCATACTTCGAATTGTCCATTTATTAAATTGATTTTTATTTTTAATTTCACTATTTAATCAGAAAGATTTAGTTATTCTCTAATTTATTTTTTATTTCCATGTTGATCTGCATTCTTTAAATTGTTAATTCTTATTTTGGATTCTTTTGTATACTTTTTTTTATTTCTAATTCAATCCTTCAACATTTGATTAGTTCAATTTCACCCTTCAATCAAAAACATTTAGTTGTCCTCTAATTTATTTTTTATTTCAATGTTGATCCTCATTCTTTTAATTAGTATTTTTTTCAATTTCATTATTCAATATTTTATTGGTTGAGAATTGAGCTTCGTGGTTTTTTCAAATGGGGTGCTTTCGGTCTAATGACTTGAATTAATGGGTTTCGAAAGTTACCGTGGCTTGATATATTTTATTATTACTATTATTATTATTATTATTTACTTATTTTCTTTTTTGATTTCGTCAATTGATATTGGTTTTTTTTCAACAATGGGCCTTGTAGTTTTCTTCATTTTCTTTTCTACTGGGTTATCCTGATCTCATGACCTAAGCTGCAAATCTGGCAGGTTGACCTGAGTTGGTTTGACTTTTTTTATGGGGTTGCTTTTTTTTAAAAAAAGGAATTTTAATCTTATCTTGAATATTATTTTTTATATAAAAAAAATAATAGTTCGACCCTACAACATAGTCTGGATCAACATCTAGTAGTTATATTAAAGTTTGTGATAAGACTAGAAGATAACTGAGTCTTTTAAATTTATGTGAGAAATGTCATCCACCCCATCATTTATAAGCTTAATCATGTTTTGGCAAACTGAAACTTCATATACTTTGAGACATGTATCATGTTTAATTGGAACATTGGTTGCCTCTAGAACATAAAGAATTGTTTTTTTAGGTTTTGTTTTGTAATTTTCTGTTTTTTTTCTTAATATTATTATTTATATTCAAATTAAAGAAAATATAAGAAAATCATAAATGAAACATAATAAATAACACCAAAAAAGTTTTAAAAAATCATAAATTAAATATGAAATTCAATTTCTAATGTAGAAAAGAAACCAAGACATTGTGACTTCGCTTTCTTTTCCTTATGTTTCTTTTACTCTCATAACATGACTTTGCTTTCTTTTCCCATTGTTTCTTTCTCTCTCATAACATGACCTCCCTTTCTTTTCCCATTGTTTCTTTCTCTCTCTAACATCACTAGTCAACAATAACACAAACAACGACAACAACAAATAACTTTAATAAACACCAAGATTATGACAATGGCCTTGTGGCAAGAAAAAGTAATTATAGAGGTTGAGAGAGAAAAACAAAAGGACATAATAGATGATATAGAATATAAAAAAATTAAAGGGATTAGTTATTCGAACCTAAAAGTGTGTTTTTTTTAAAAAAAATATTTTTATAAATGATATTATTTTTCATTGTTCTGCTAAGTTAAAAAAATATTTTTCTTAAATAATAATAATAAGATTTTGGAGATGAAGGTGTTTTTATTAGTGATAATGGTGGTGGTGATAATGTTATAATGGTGTTACCATTAACGGTTATGATAGTGATTATGATGGTGGTTTGCTATGTGATGGTGACAATGGAGTTGTAATGGTATGATAGAGTAAGAGGTGGCGGTGGTGGTTATAATGGAGATGATGGTGATATTAGCAGTGATAGTGATGGTTATGGTGTTGTTGTCAATGGTGTTTATGGTTGTTATATGATAATATTGGTTGTGTTGATAGTAGCAAAGATAATCTTGGTGGTAATGGTAGGGTTATGATGGATATTGTAGTAATGATGAGAAAGTGGTGATGGTAGCAATGTAAATAAACTAGTTGTTGCAATGATGGTTAAACAAGTAACAAGATAGAGGAGATTGAGAGTTAGCACTATTCGGTTTAACCTAAATTGTGGTTGAAAACTACGTTTCTAGATGACGTGTTATTTGTTGTATTTTTTTCATATTAGGCATACGATGTGTTATCCACCCATTTTTTTTTAAAAAAAATCCTTGTCCCGTAGGCTTAGCCTAGCAGGTTAAAGTGTCTAAGCTGATTTATGATGGGCCAGACACGTTAAGCTACCCAGACACATGCGCCTAACTTGTTTTTAACTAGAAAAAAAATTATTTTCCCTTCAATTTAAATTTATTTAATTTAAATATATTATTTTATTTAATTCTTATATTAATTAAGTATATGTTGTACATATTAATTTACTAAATTTCATTGAATATTTAGTTTAAGTTCAGACGAGATAATAACAATCTTTTTATAATATCAGAAAATGTTTTTTTGTGCATCTCATCATGATTATTTTTTAAAATGTTATCTGGTTGCTTTTGTGCAAACATATGCTTTTTTATCATATAAGTAAATAAAAAATTATTTTAAAGAAGATGAAGTTATCAAACACAGTCGGGTCCATGATTCAAGTTGCAGGTTTGGCTAGCTAGTCAAAGTTGAGTCAGGTCGATCCAAGATGTCTTTATCTCAATATTTTAGAAACATAATGTCATCTTGAATTTATTAAGTCAAACTGAGTTTTCATCGGTTATCCAAGTTATCTTTGAATCCACGAAGTCGACCAGATCACATCGAGTCAACTCTCACAATATTTAATTTGAAACTTAGGTTAGACAAGGAGTTATGTCAAGAGATTTCAAAGTTGACTTGCTTGGTTAAGTCCAATGACACTGCTAGAATCCTTATGGATTTTAGCATAGATACCAGCAATAAATTTTCATCAAAGTTAACTCCTTGTGTTTATTTGTAATTTTATATAACTAGTATAACTTTGTATATTTGTACATTGTTATTCACGTCAGTCTTTCAATTCAATGGTTTTTATCTCTTCAAGTGGATTAATCAAGCTTCATACCTAATAAATGTATATAGAATCCATTTCAAATTTCATGACCTAAGCCATTTTGTAGATAACTATTAAATATTACTCTTATTTAGTTGGCAGGCTCATCAAGTATGAGTAACTCATCATTTTTAATTTTCATGAGAAATTTATATCTCATTAGTACATGTCATGTCATGTCATATATATAAAATTATTATGTTTCTTAAGCTTTATGTTGAGCATTCAATGTTATAGCTTTAGGCTCAAGTTCTATTTGGATATCAGTTTGTGGTTCTTGAACATCTTCAATTTCTATTTTCTTGCCACTTCTCCTTTCAAAAACATTTTTTTTCTAGAAAGATAGCATGTCTTAAGATAAACTTTATTTGCTCAATGAAATAGTAGAAATAATACCTAACAATTTATTTGATTTAGCTCTCAACTTTTTAAATACTATACACTTTATATAAGCATTACATTTCTAAATCCTTAAGTATAATAAGTTTGGTCTCTTACCATATATGATATACAATCTTATCAATAGATTTTATTGGAATTCTATTTAAAAAAGAAATGACAGTTTGTAGAGCATAGCCTTAGAAAAAATACAAAAGATTTGTATAATTCATCATAGACTATACTATATCCAATATAATATGATTTCTCTTTTTATAAACATCATTATATTATGGTGTTCTAAGAGGTGTCAATTATGATAAAATTTCATTCTCTTTTAGATAATCTTGAAATTCTTGGCTAAAGTATTATCCACCTTCATCTGATCAAAATATTTTATTACTCTTTCTAGTTTGTTTTTAAATTTTATTTTTTTGAATTATTTAAACCTTTCAAATGATTCAAGCTTATGGTTCATTAAGTACAAACAATCATATCTAAAACGGTCATTGGCTAATGTAAGGAGACGTTTATCAACCTATAGCGCAAATTGTCATTAACCTATTTATACATGTGTATTTTACACCTAACAATTCATTAGATATTTTACTCTTTTCTGTAAAAGGTGTTTTGGTCATCTTACTCAATAAATAAGTTTCACAAGTTTTGTATAATTCATAATCATAATTACCAATATATTCTTATTTATATAACTTAAAAATTCTTGTTTCATTGATATGGTCTCATCTATAACTCTATAAATATTATGGATATTGATTATCTAATTTATTCTTCGTACTATTTATATTAAATATAGGTATATTTAAATCAAGTATATATAAACTATTCGTATAAATACCAGATCCATAATAAATATTATTATTATAAAAAAAAACAATATAACAATTATGAAGTTCTAGTATCAGTCCATTACACAAACTTAAATAATAAGTTTATATAGTTAATACAACAATTCTTGCTCTATTTGCTAACTCATATGCCCATTTCATCTTTATGCAATATTCTAATTTACTTTAGTTCCTACATATTTTTACAAATTTGAAAACCATATTCGATATCTAATACACAAGAACTATCATGTGAAGTAGAAAGATAATTTTCAATTATAAACACTCATAAAGTAAAAGCTTCAATTAACTTATTAGCTTTTAAAGCTGTAAGATACTCTTTGTAGTTCTTCCTCTAGTGGATTTTTTTTCATAATGATGACAAACACCCTTGTATTTTTTTATGCTCCTAATAGGCTTTTATACTATAAAGATAGAACCCTTATTTTTCTTATTCTTCTTCTTAGGCTTTTTAGAAGACTGGAGTAGGGGAACAAAACATTTTTCCTTCTTAAAGGCCCTTTCATCAATTTTAAGCATATTAAGCAATTATTGTAACTAACCATCCAACTTATTCATGTGATAGTTTATAATGAACTAAAAAAGCTTTAAAGTAAGGACTACAAAACCAAATCAATATTTAACTCAGGTTTATGATAAAGCTCAATTAGCCTAATTTCTTAATATAATGAAACATTTTTAGAATGTGGGTGTTCATAGAAAAACCTTCTATAATGATAAAGTAGAATAATTTCTAAGAGGTCACATATCTCTTAATCTTATTAGCCACATCAAACAACTTTTTAAGATACATAAGTATAGTATTGCCATCTATATTATCATGTTACCTTTGAAGTTTAGTTGATATGCTAGCTAACATCACATATGTAACTTGTTCATTATCATCAATATGACATTGATATTCATTTTTGATTTCATCATCAATATCATCAAGTACAAAACGAACCAAATTTTAAATAACATATAAACTTTTTTTTTTTGCTTAAGAACAATTCTTACATTTTGGTACTAGTTTAAAAAGTTTGGTCTAGTAAATTTATTAGCGTCAAGTTGTTGGTTTTCCCGTAACATATAAAAATAGCAAAAAGAATAATTTTAAATTTTTTCAAGAGTCCCAAGGATCTTGTTAAACAACGTAGGGTTGTTTAGGGTTTTATCGAAGATTACCTAAATATCAAATCTAGTTTCTAGGGTTTGTTTAGCTATTTAAAGCTAGGTAATCTTAAATCATCCAATTATTTGGTCCCTAATAGTAATCCATATAAATCACCAAATCAGAAGTCTCCTAAAAGATAATGATTGTTATGATTTGAATTGAAAATTATTTCTTTTTTGTGTTTTTAGGTGTGTCTCTTTGATCAATATATTATTCTACTTATAGGAAAAATATGATAACTCTATTAATGGAAAAATATCACTTTTCCTCTTGAATATATATATATTAGTTTTAGAAACTCTTGCAATCAAGTCCCTACTTGATTTTTCTAGCTCTAGAATTGCAATTCGTTGTACTAATCACATTTTTATCCTTGATTTTAAAAACTTATTTATTTTTAAGTCTTACTTGATTAATCACCCTAGTTTAATTTCTTACAAATGATTCCTAAAATATTGGCTTAAATATAAATCATAATCCTAATCAAAACAACATTTACCATAATCCTAATCCTTCAAATATTAGAAAAGTTATATATAATTTTACTTAACCTTTCAGTGATCAGTTTATTAGTGTAATTGTTATCCCATGATGATGAATGTTCCGATTTAGATATTTGAGCATGAAGTGTGTCTGTTTTGTCAAATCATATTTCTTCTTAATACTATAGTCATTGGTTTTTTTAATAAGATTTGAAATCATTTTCAAATCTCATTCCACCATGAACAAATATTTTACAATCAATACTATTCGAAAACATATGAAGTATTTTTCATAATTCACCTAGGGTGATGAATCTTCTATTGATAACTGAAATACCTTTTTTTATATAGTTTATATTGTACCCAATATTCACCCGTTTTTCAATAACGTTTTGTCAGGATCAAAACACATAATTCTCTATATAAGATAATTTAGTAATCTCAAGTTTAAGAATTACTTAAACAAATATCATGTGAGTCTTTCCATAAACATAAGTAATATCTCCATATGAATCCTCATACATATTAGTTTAGTGCACATGTCATCTAATAATCGCCTACATATTAGTTTTAATTATCCCTCATACCTTAGTTTATAAAAACAACTGTTTTTTTTAATTAAAAAAACATAATATTTAACAGTCTCAACAGTTCTAATTAATGTTAATTTTAATAAAGCTAGATGTGTTCACAGTCCGGTTTGGTTTGGTTTATGCCAAAAAATCCAACCGAATCGGATTTTTTAGTTTATGAAAAAATTGACCCAAACCAAATAAAAAATTGGTTCAAACCGAATTTGTTCAGTTAGGTCTAGGTTGGTTTTTTTTATTGAAGTCTGGAGATCCAATACCATTAGAGCCTTCAAACTTCCCAACATTTCCCATATATGCCTAAATTGTTCCATATGAATCTCTAAATTGAAGGAAAGGTAATTAACCCCAGGTGAAACAATGAAAACATATTTTTGCTTGTCAAGTTTCAAGATTCAACAAACACTACTAAAAAACCAAGGCCCATAATAAAAAAATATTAATTATATGGACCCAATATCAATTCCATTAGTAACAACAACATTTTGAAGAATGTCTTCAATAACCTTAATGAGCCCTTTCTTTTAACATGGAGCGACATCCAACAGAGAAAGAACTCAGGTAAGATTGAGTTCTTGAGACCAACTGCCTAATTCTTCCAGGAACCAACTTCCCCCACCACTTCCAGATTAAAGACCAAATTGGTAGCCATATTTACTACCAAGCCATGGGCATGCATCGTGCAGCTAGTGGTTTTAACACATGAATTTTCCAAATTCAAATAAAAATGAGAGAATTAAGAGAAAACCAAATGAAATTCTCAAGTGGGTCATAAAAACATCAGTTTCATATCCTTAAAAACTTGAAAAATTAAGTGGGCAAACAATTATACATAAAACAAGAGATGTGGACATCTAAGAAGTTATTGAGCGGTAGCCATCTCGAAGAAGATGAGATGTATCCCTTGTCCTCGTACTTGAAACAACATCTTCCTTCTTCTTTCTTTTTAAATTTCTTAGTTCATGTTTTTTGAGGTTTTATAACAAGGAAGTCTTTTAAACATCAATCAAATTCAGTTAGTAGAGAGTAGAGACTAAGAGATAATAGAGAGAGAGAGAGAGAGAGAAAAGGCATGGGGGGTAGGGTGGGGTGCAACTATACTATACTAGGTAGCTTATATACTAGAAAAAAAAATTCTAAGTAAAGCTAGAAAAAAAATATTCTAAACCAAAAAGGAAAAATAGTTATAAATCAACTTGAAAAATATGGTAATTTCTAAACAATAACTTATGGGCCTTATTTGAATGTCTTTCTGACCTTAAATGGCTATAAGATTTTAACCTTTTAGGAAATAGGGCCTCTAGAATTTCGTAGCAAAATCTTAACCTGAATCAACAATCAAATTAAAATGTATGTTTATTAACATAATGTTGTGCATTAGGAAAAAAATCCTTGCATTAGTCTTGCCGGATTAGAGAGAACTCATCATCGAGTTCAAACTTCTCTCACTTTAATCTCATGGATGTCTAATCAAAATTTATCAACCCTTTACATGCTCAATCTTTTCATTAGAAATACAATACCTGCTATCAACATGATTATACAGATAATCCAAGTTGTGTGCAACACTAAAGATAATATTTTTTCTTATTGGCCAACCCAAGCCTTTCTCATTCTTTACTACATGTGGCAGGCCAAGATTTCTTAATCGAGTATTGAATTCAAAATCCAACATAACATTATTTTCATTAATAACAACTAGGATGTTTTTTTTAGCAATACATTTTTTTTGACAACACCAAAACTATCTTGAAATTCTTCAAACGTCAACTTTGAATAATTGATTATTGGCTATCAAGAATAGGTTGGTCCATTTACTTTCATGAGTGAATCCTTATAGATCCCAACTTATAGAAATTTTAGGATTTTTACAAACCTTAAGCTTAATAACATCTTAAGTTTCTTCCTTATCAAATTTTAATGGTTGATTCTAATCCATAAAAAAACTAAAATCATCAAAAATTTTAGTTTTAATATCATTGAGGCTTTTACATTTCAATCCTGAACTTCATTTGTTTTATGTTCCAATCATTAAAATTTTAGAGGGGAAAGAGTCGTTGAATAAAGAGAGATAATAGAGAAAGTGTTTGGTTGATCATATTTCAGTCATAAAAAAATTGATTTTGGTGTCAATTGATTATTCTTGGATAGAGAGTTCAATGAAGGTAGTGTCGTTCTTTGAACATGTTGTAAGAAAAATAGATCAAGACCCATAAAGTTGTTTAAGATTTAGATGGATTTTTGTTTTAGAGTGATTATAGTTTAGGGTAGGAAATGGTTTTATAAAAGCTCTTGGAGGTATTTTTAAGTGAAAAAAGTTGAAATTTAAATTGTTTTGATAGAAAAACTCATACCTTGATTTTTCAATTACCAGAGGTGGCTAGAAATTCATTTAGAAAACAATACGTTGTATGCCTAAACTTGTGTCGTCACGTGTTACAAAAAAAGTCAGACACATGGGCCTAACCTTCCAAACCCATATACGCCTAGACTTTTTTATCTTGGGCTGCCTTCTTCTAACATATCCTTTTATTTCTTTTTTTTCTTTTTGATAAAAAATCTCTTTAAATCAATTTATTAAAATAATATACAAGGAATTATCCAATTATATCATTGTGTTTAAGAAGATCTTGGCTTTTTTATGATGATATTAGCGATTGCTTTATTAATAATTATGTATTAGCCTAATATGCAAAAAATTTAAAATAATTTTCTTATTAATATTAAATAAGAATAAAATATCTATTTTTTCATTTTCTTAATGTAAATGTTTTATATAAATTTGTAAAATTTACTATTCTTATATTTCGTTTTTATATAGGTGAGTAAAAATATCAATACATGATTTTTTTATTTATTCCATAGTCTTTTCATTATCTTTTCTATGAATATCTATTTTATTATCATATTATTAAATAAAAAATATATTCTAAAAATACATTCTATGAATTATGCAAAAATGGAGGGTTCTTGGGTTAAAAAAAAAAACTCTTTAAGAACTTGATTGTCATAAAATTTATCTAAAACTAGAAGTTTGTATGCATGTACAAGGGGATCTCTACTCTTAGAGAATGGAAATATCTCTCTAAATTTTCCTCTTTTTCTTTGACGAGGGAGGGTTCCTTTTCTAGACAAATGATGGTAGAGCCATAAAACTATTGTTCGAGTACTATGCAGTCATGAAATCAATGTCTGTGTATTACGGAGTTTTAGAATAATTTTTATTTTTTCTTCAAATTATACAATATACTAAAACGGCTCAGTGCCCCTCTTACTGTTTACCTAGACTCAAAGCATTGTGTATTGGAGCAATATAATGGCAACCTAGCCCTTACCACAAAGAGTTGCAAGGGCAGCGGGGGAGGGGTGGAGTTGTCTTTTTACTGGGATGCATTTGACATTGAATGGATGGTTTAAAAGAAAATGATCACTTCAAGTTTTGGTGGGGCTGCCCTGGGTGTCAGCTAGGCCCGCGCCCCCACGTGAGGAGACATGGCGCTTGGGCTGACCTACCCTTGCGCTAGGTCAGACCCGAGCACCACGTGGTGCTAGGGTTGGCTTGTCCTTGCCCTGTGCGTGAGCCAGACCCATGCCCCTACATAGGGACACCTGGCACTTGGGCTGCCTGCACTTGCATTGGAACAAACCCGTGCGCCACGTGGTGAGACCTGGCGTTTGGGCTGCCTTGCCTATGCACTGGGTCACACCCTTTGAATTATAATAAAAATCATAATATTCAGAACACAAATAATACTATTTTTAATATTAATACTTTCGATTATAACAATAAAAAAATATTTATACCGCAAATAATAATATTTATACTATAAATAATACTATTTTTAGTATTAATACTTTTAATGATAATAAAAACAATAATTTGTGTACCACAAATAATAATATTTTTTATATTAATACTTTGAACTACAATAAAAATAAATATTATTACTTTCAATTATAATAAATATTAAAATATTTGTACCGCAAATAATAATATTCATACCACAAATAATAATATTTTTGATATTAATGCTTTGAACTATAATAAAAATAGTAATATTTATAACACAAATAATAGTATTTTTAATATTAATACCTTCAATTATAATAAAAATGATAATATTTATAGCACAAATAACAACAACAATAATAATTTTAAATTTTATCCTTCAAATCAACTATATGGTTTTTTTTTATGGTAATAATATTTTATTTCAAATTTATTAATGACAATAATGATAATAAGAACAATAATTTATATTTTAATCTTTCAAATGGTCCTGCGTCAGGACCCAATGGTAATGGGCCTTCATCAGGATCCAATTCCCTTCGGTCATGCGCCCCACGTGGTGACACATGTCGCTAAGGCTGCCCTAGTTGTGCGCAGGGCACACCCAAGCGCACACGTGGTGCTGGGCTGGTGTGTCCAGGGCACACAGGCAGACACAACGCCCATCACCCCTTGGGTCCGAGCAATGACAGACACATGCCCCCACCTCGCTTGGGTCCAGGCACGAACCCATGCCCCCCACCCCGCTTAGGTTCGGGAAAAGGCACTGAGCCCTACCCCCTTGGGTCTGGCCACGAACCCAAACCCCAAGCCTGTTTGGTGCGGTCAAGGACCCCACCCCTATGGGATTGGGCATCAACCCCACCTCCTGGGTTAAGACAACGCCCCAGCCCACTTGGGTCCGTCCACGACCCAAAGACCACCCAACTTGGGTCCGGACATGCCCCGCGCCCAACAACCTGATTGGGCATGGACGCGTCCAGGTCCACCTCCATGTTAGGTGTGGACACGTCCGCGCCCAACCCCACATTGGGTCTGGATGCGACCGCATCCAGGTCCACCTCCATGTTGGCCCTGGACACGTCCACGCCCAACCCAACATTGGGTCTGGACGCGACCAGGTCTTGCGTTGGACCCAATGCAGTTGGTTCAGCGCAAGACCCAATAACAATGTGTCCTGCGCAAGACCCAACTCTAATGGGTCTTTTCTCAAGACCCAATTCGCTTGGGTCCTCGCCAAGACCCAAATAATCTGTGTTATAAATATTCTTTGGTTTTCTTAATATAATAATGTGTATTACAAATATTATTATTTCTCTTATAACTCAAAGTGTTCAAATAAAAAATATTATTATTTTTATTATAACTCAAAGTATTGATATAAAAAATATTATTATTTGTATTATAATCACCCTTGGAATTCTTAATGTAATTATTTATGTGATAAATATTATGATTTTTATTATAATTTTAAATATTCATATAAAAAATAGTATTATTTGTGTTATTAATATTATTATTTGTATTATAATTAATAGTATGAATATTAAAAATATTATGATTTGTGTTATAAATATTATTATATTTAATATTATTAATATAATAATTAATAAATTTGAAAAAATATTATTATTAATATTAAAAAAATATTATTTTTTATATTATAAATTTTTACAATATTTTTTATGAAAATAAAAAGTAAAAATAGTCATCATCTAAAGTAAGTGTATTATTTATTCTTTGATGGTTCCTTTTTTGAATTGCTTTACTTTGAAGATGATTTGATGAGACCAGGGGTTCTCGTATTCGGGTCATTGGATTTTTATAAGGAGTTGAAGAAAGATTCTACCAAAATATATTTCATAATATAAAGATATTAAGATCATAATCTCATGCACAAATCCATGGAATGCTACGATGGAGAAGCTTTGGATGAGATTCTTGGAAATTTGGAGTTCTTCAATGATTGTTGGTGGAAGAACATCTAGGGAGGGTGGCTCCAAATGAATCATAATGGGAATTGAAATTTGATTCCTGGTTTCTAGTGAAACATTCAACAACATCTGAAGTGTGGGTTTTGAATTATATATATAAAAAAAGTATTGAACAGGCATGTCGATAATTTCTGGAGTGTTTGAGAATATAGTACCGATTATTTTTTAAGATACTTTTCGTTTGAAAATATATTAAAATAATATTTTTTTTATTTTTTTATATAAAAACACCAAGAACAATACAGAACATGAACAGTCCTCCCCCAGCTCCTAAACCCCGCCCTGCCTCTCTCGGGCTTCAACTTAACAGTTTCCGGGGAAGATTTCAGACTTTGACCCCTGAAATATGTCCTTAGAAATACTAGGGTTTTGGCCATTTGTGCATGTTTTGTGTGATCAAGTTTTAAAGGGTAAAAATTATATGACAAAGAAGTCCATTGGATTTCAAATTAAATCTTAATTTAATTGTACTTTAAAAGATAACTAATGTATGTACGTTGGAGGGATTCAATTATGTGTAAGGAAGAGATAGAACAAATGATAGTTTTTTTGAAGGGTAAAAAAAAAACAAGTAAATTCCCTAAGTTTTTCCTCTCTTAACAAAATTCCTTCCCACCCTGCTCGAGGATAGGTTAGCATTTAACATCTTAAACTTTCTTTCTTTCTTGCCCTAAACTTTACCAAAAACTTTTTGTTTTGAAACCCGGCCTGGCGGGTCGACCCGGAACCCGGCCAATCCGGGGCTGGAACCGGGCGGGGTTGATGAAAAAATAGGAAAAGTCATGACCCGGTGTGACCC
>Ga0307515_10006178_pt1 | contig 24063 bp, 30 predicted proteins | sample 17_EM_MG_FD_194513 | JGI IMG/M metagenome (GOLD analysis project Ga0307515, IMG submission 194513) | Populus trichocarpa ectomycorrhiza microbial communities from riparian zone in the Pacific Northwest, United States - 17_EM | ecosystem: Host-associated > Plants > Roots > Unclassified | place... | reverse complement strand
TCTCCCGCTGTGGTGGGGCGCGGGCCGCGGGGGGGGGGGCGGCGCCCCCATGCGCAGCGGCCGCTGATGTGTGATTGATTGTGCAGTAGCTTCAAGAGTAAAATTGATCACAGGGGATGGGCCAATGTCCCTCGATATTCATCTTGAGAAAACATAACTGTGGCTTTCATTCCACTGGTGTATTCTGACAGGGCACAATGAATAGCTGCGGCTGCCAGCGCTAAAGTCTGAGGAGCAAGTGGTTGGAAATAGTGTAAGGTTGTTGGCTGGCGTCCCAAGCTATCGGCGGTGAAGAAAAATTGGTGGTAAATGAGATCAAGCTCTTCCATTCGCATGAACCAAGACTTCATATCATCGACCACCTTTGAGAGGTAAGCATCATTAAACCGGAGCTCCTAAACTTTGATCCCTTGCTAAGCCTCAGAGCCCACATCCAACCGGTAACTACGGAAAACAGTTTGACGTGCACCATCTGCCAACCGTCCTCGAACGGTACAAATCTCCAGTTTCAGCTCTGTATATTTTGAGGGGAGTCAATATCCGTAAGTCTAATAGAGGAGCATGAAACAGAATTCAAGACTTACAGCTTCTCATGGTTGCGGATCTATTTGGGGAGATGGCCCACCGGGCAATTGACACCCAGATGGTGTACATACAGCTACACCTGCAGATGCCCGCTGACGATCCTGGGCTTTAATGGCTAGTTGCCAAGCTTATTGAACCTTCAAGTCCTTGTCATCGGATAAGATTGGCCAAGGACTCTTCGTGCATACCATTGCCTCCATGAACCTTCCGCTACCTCAAATGTAGCCTTTTGGTGTTGGGGAATGTTCTGATCACAACTGGCCTTGGGTTGTGGAATATTCTCGTCTCCACTAGACTTGTTGGGAAGCACCAGTGCCTGGCCGGATGGTGCACAGTCAGACTTGGAAAATTTGTCAACGAGGGCTGACTATTGGCATTTGAGCAGTGGTGGTGCCATTGCGGCAGGTAGATTTCGGGAATTTGGCAGCGGAGGGCATGCAATGACAGTATCGGCCCGGCTCCGGCTCTTTGGCAGTGAAACCCTTGTAGTGCGTAATGACTCAACCCGGCGCACCTGAGATAGATGAAGGAACTCTTGTTGATGATCCAAATTTTCTTCTTCGTTGTCTGTTCATAAGGTAGACTCTCCGGTGTCCTCGCTTTGGTCATCACCGTTCTCCTGATTGGTCTCGTCATCCTGATTGATTGAAGAAATCGGGGATATTAGTCACTCGCAATAAAATACCCGAAGGCAGATAATTGGAAGGCGCACATTTCATTGACAAAGAAGATTGGCTGCTCTCTTGACAGTGAGTGCTCTCCCTAGGTGTGCTTATTGATTCTTCTGTGAATAGTGATTCCGCACCTGGCTGGGCGTAGGTTCCATTTGCTGTAACGAAGATCTAAATTTGGAGAATGTGGGAGAGAGTGTAAAAGCAGGAAATATAAGATTAATTGCAACACCATAACAGGATGAATGGTGCAAGAATTGGCACATAGTGGAGGAGGATGCAATTCGGGGCGGGCCTTGAATGGGTTCTGGAGAGATGACTTCAACGGTGTATAGTTATATCTAGGACGGCAGTCCGTGTTGCGATTTCGGATATTGTCAGCTGCGCCAGAATGGACCAATTCCTTGTCAGGTGCGCCGGAATCGATGAATTCGTGATGCCAAATGTTATAAACTCCTATGAGCACTCTGTTAGGATCCAAGAATCAGAGGTTGGCTATAGCCAACACACATAAAGAATAGAACCAGACGCACTGGAAGACAACTCGCGACATAAATTAGCCCTTGGTGCTGGCCACAAATTGAGCACTGAGAACTTGAATGAAAACATGAGCCCCTGCATATGACTCCTCTGAACGTGGTCATTATGCGTGAAAGGTCGAGCATTTGCGGTGACCGCATAGCATCGCAATTGGTGCAGCATTGAGAATCTGCAGAACTTGATAGATTCTGTTGGGACCTTGGGAGTGACGGCTGAGGTGCTAGGGTTCAATACTGGAGTTAGTTATTGAGCAAGGAGAAATATGAATCTCCGTATATGGTATATTTGCCGGAAGGACACACAGATTTTGACAATATTCTATTGTAATAGGATGCTGCAGCTAAGTTAGCGGTCGATACGGCAATATCGTAAGCATAACTTCCCTTGCATGTGTTCATCTGGGCTGTGTCTGCAGAATAGCCTTCTCGACAACGTTGCAGTAGTTAATGCAAGAGGGAGAGAATTTGGTACACACAGGAGAGAGATTCAGGCGTAGAGAAGTAATGGTAATGTACGATAATTCAGGGGTAATCTTATTGATTCAAGCACACATCAATGCCATGATTGCTAACAAATGGGTCAAAATGTCTCACTCACATTCTGATTTTGCGTCTAATATCTAGTAAATCGCACACTGTTAAATCACACATTCATTATGAATCTCACTACTACAATGTTGACTTGAAATATAATATTCGGGTTGAAAGCTATATTCTACAATGGTATGAGTATAGTGAGACGTCATGTCACGGCAGGCAGAGGAATAATGGTTGCATGGATGCAGTTCCGGGGAATTGAGGTGCACCGAAGTTGAAATGGTTATATGCTTGGATTCAATGGCTGAGGATTGCAGTTTTGCCTTACTCGGACAGTTGATTGCACAATTCGTAGCTGTTTTCTCATAAACTCGAGCTTTCAAGATTCTCTCTCTCAGAGCTTCTCTCGATGGATTTCAGTACGCATAATCTATTTTTGGATACGAGTTTTGGCAGCCCAAAGATACATTTAGTCAGAATACAGTTAAATCTGAATTCAAAGATTGGAGAACTTAGGCCTCTTTGAGTAAGTGTGGTACATGGGTGAGCGGGAGTTGCCGGCCATCTTGCAGACTCGCTGAGCAGAATCAGTGTTTTGAGATTCTCGCTCTTAAGCTTCCAAAGCTCTTTTGACACAGCCCAAACTTGCAGAGGTCGAAACATACTACTTAGTCCAGATCGAGTTAACTGTGGTTACTAATTTGCCCGACTTGTGTATATATGGCGTAGTTGCACAGTGGCAACCTTCCTCGAATGGACAGTTGATACGGAGCTGACAGTTCAATGCCTGTTAGCGGCGGCTTTTAACATACTGATCAGGCATAGGTTCATATCTCAGCAGGCGTCGAGCGGGATGAGCCACGTGCACCTAATGGTGAAGTTTTCTTGATAGAACTTGTGAGGACTGGGCCCACTAATTCAAAGTCAAGAAAACAATGATGAGAATGAAGAAACCTAAAATATACTAAGTGCACTGCATACTGCAAGTACATGCGGATCGGTGGCTTATTTGTCGCTGTTGAGGCGTGCCTGGACTGGAATGATAACATTAGTAATGACACACAGCTAGTCAGAGTCTGCTTCGTCCATATCCAAGAAGCGCATTCCGGACAGGATTGAAGATCTCAGTTCGGAATAATCTTCAATCATAGGCCAGGATAACCCTGGCAGTGAGAAGGGGACTTTGAGCCAAGTATACCCGAGCCGTGTCTCCGCTTCCGGACTCTCTTTGATGCGGATCTTAGGTGTTCCAGAACTTCAATGATATGCCAGCAAAAGCTGCCACTTTGCCACAAACAAGTGGGCCCATATGTCACATTTTGACAAATGTACTCAATCGCGCCTAGTCTGTTATGATCGACAAATGGGATTGGCGAATATGCAGTGCTGGATCTGTCACGAAGATATGGCCAGGATTCTCTGGCGCACGGGGATGTCGACCATAGGCCAGCAAATGCTGCGGCTCAGCCTTGAATATCCTGATACACATACTCAATATCGCCAAGTCTGTTTTGATTGCCACATGGGAGTGGCGAATATGCAGTGCTGGATCTGTTACGAAGATATGCCTAGGATTCTCCAGTGCCCCGGAAAGGCCTGGGCACATATTGTAATGACCGATCGATCACTGCATATTCGCCAGTCTGCTTGGGCATAAACGCAGTCTACGCGATATTGAGTACCTGTGTCAGAATATTCGTGGCAGAGCTGTAGCATATGCTGGCCTATGGTTGAAATTCCGTTGCACCTGAGAATCCTGGGCCTATGTTCATCAAAGATCCAGCACTGCATGTTCGCCAATCCCATTTGGCATAAAGACAGTCTAAGCAATATTGAGTACATGTGTCAGGATCTTCATGGCAGAGTCGCAGCATTTGCTGGCCTATGGTTGACATTCCGCTGCACCTGAACTTTGACCATATCCGGGCAAAAGGTCCTTCTTTGCCAGAAATACGCGAGCCGTGTCTCACACTCAGACTTATGTACTTGAATATCACCTAGACAGTCTTATTGCTAAATGTGAATGGCAGATATGCAGTGAACGATCTGTCATAACGAATCATATGACATTTGTCAAAGTGACTCCGCGGCACCTGAAAATTGTCAAATTTTGCTTTTTCGTTCGAGATCCGTACGTGACTTCAGGCTTCCAGTGCACCTCGAATTCGTGACCGACGATTGCTTGAAGCCCTTTGCTGCATCATCCTCACATGTAGACTCATACCATTTATCATGCCATTTATCATGCCATTTATCATTCAATAAGTCATCCAGAGGAACTTCTAATGTCGCATATCAATTCACTTCATCTTAAATCGTCATCAATAATACACAAGAACGCCAATGAAATCCCACTCTAGCCAGTTCTAATTCAAGATACAACAATTCCAACATTAGAACTTTGATTCACTTCAACATTGAAGAGGGAAAGGATTCATCTCTCCAGTGTAGTGTCCCTTACAAACAACCTTTTTGACTATTTGTATTAGTTAAGAAGAATATGTTCCTTGAATGTCTAAAGAGGCATACCTTGATGAAGTATCTAACACTCTAAGAGAAATGGTTCATCAGACTGCAATGTGTCGCCAATCTCTGTTAGCCGCTTCGTATGGTGTTCAAGAGCCTCCAGAATCCGGTATATCATCGACGTCGTGATGTTAGGTCGTCTCATCAAGCCATCCAGAATTCTCTGTTGCGCAACTCCAGATTGTTGTTGGAGATCACTCGGGCGGTGATTGTAGCCACCGGGACCCGCATTCATTAACCCTGTATGTGGTACTATGTTTTGTCCTAGCCGGACAACTTTTGCAAATGCCTGCCCCTGCTCATTCAATTCCCAAAATTTGTTAGTTATTACTACATGATTTGCAGCAGTAAGATTTACGCCTGTCCCGCCCATTTGGGTGTGGTTATGAATACAGAGGGATTTCGTGAATCCAGGAATTTGAGCAGCGTTTCTGTGCGTTCATCATTGCCCATTTCGGCATACATGTGGAATATATCGACATTATGCGCAAAAAACTTCGTTACCCACCGCTTCAAATGTTGAACTTGGCCAGGAAGAGGACCAAATAGAGCTGCCTTTTGTGGAGGAGGTGCACTGGGCGGTGAATTTTCTTTTCTCTATTCTGAAAGGAGATTCGCTCTTGATGTGTCGTCTTGGTCAGGTTCGGGATACTCAGCACGTTCCTTGACAAACAATGGCAAAAATGTCTCTCTCAGCCAACGCAAACATCAGAGTTTCAACCCAAGTATCAAGAGGCCATTCATCGTGCCATTGTCCAGATGCATCGTTGCGATTCTCGCTGTCTCCCAACACTAACGAGACACATCCTTGCCGGCATCTATGAACCCTCCAAGCTCCGCAAGCACCCCACGAAGTGTACCTCTCCAACAGGGTCTTCAGATGTGCTTGCTGTTCCTCAGTCGACTCGAGATCAACGCGGTGTGCCTTCCCCTTTGGGATTCGGATGAGTGGTTTTCTATTGGGGAATTTCGATTCTGACCACCCCCTGATCGTCCATGGTTTTGCAATCTGAATCACCCGATGCGCCACACCCTGTTAAGTTTCCTCGTCTTCAGTCCAGATAGCATGCATCAAACTCTCCACAGCTGAATACAATGCCTTAGCACCATGTTTTCCCATCACAGTATCATCTTCTGGATCTTCAGGCGCACCTGAAAACAGCCACATAGTCTGAAAACACCAGTCATAGAGTGAATTGAATCCCAGGGTAGCTGTGACTTGAAGTTTGAATCCAATTTTCGCATTCATTGCAATTTCCCAGCCCACACTGTTTTTAGTCTTCTACCGATGGGACTCATCAAAAATCCAAAAACTCCATGAACAGTAAGAGAGTTGGCCGTTGGCTGATGGTTTCCCTCTACATGTTAAGGTAGCATTCGACACAAGGAGGATATTCCATCGGTTTTCTGGCTTATCAATACTGGTGTTCAGATCCTCGTGGGTGAGATTCGCATTTTCGGCGGGCAACAACTTGACGAGTTTGAATTCGGTTCCAAATGTCATCACGTTGTTAACACTTTTGAATGTCTCAGCCACTCCGGGCATTCTTACGACCAGGATTGGTTCAACGGCTGGGATCAGCGCTGGACGGATGTGAGGGGGTGTTGACTGGATCTCCAACAGGCGGCGGGGCACAGAATTCAATGTCTGGAGCGGATACCACTCTCGTTCTTCGCCGACAATACCAGGAAAGTTGTTGTGCGGCAATATCACCCACTCTTCAAGGGTATTCTCTCATCCGGTGGAAAGTGGCAACACCATTACAACTTTCTCGGTGACAAATTCACAAAGCATTGCGGCAGCAACCATGGTGATAGTCTCTCCATGACCCATTTCATCCGCCACCAGTGCTCCTGGCATATCAGCCTCCCAAACCCATCTCCTCACGATGAACCAGATCGCCCAAACCTGGTGCGCCAAAAACCTAGTGCCGGGGAGGCCTGGAATTGAATTCTTGCGGCGTAGAACACGGTCATCTGGTGATTGCCGAACAGGACATTCAGTCAGCAGCCTGACTGCTTCATGAAGACACCCGTATTCAAATTCGTTGCTGATTGTATTGAGAACTGTATTCACTACAGCGTTTGTATTGTCTGGATCAAGGACCTCCTCACCATCCTCCACATGCTCCTGAACCTCCCGTGCACTGTTGTCAATGTTCCCTTCGTTCTGAATAATTTCCTTCAGTTGCTCGGATATCAGCTCAGCAGATAAGCTCATATTCCAGCGCGCATGAAATTCATCTCAATGTTAGGTATTTGACAGAGAAGCAACCATTTGAACGAATACATGTGGATGGAATATAATCAATTCTATTCTTTCAATCAGAACTTACATTAATACAAGTATCATTCTCTTGCCCACCATCCTCCTCTCCCCCCTCTTTTCCCTGTCTTCTACCCTCTTCAGAACCTCCCAAGGTCTATATAATGATTAGCAGTTGCTCACGTCTAGCCTTAACACGGCTAGCGGGATTACCTTTGTCAGCCTAATGATGTGCTCGGCAATCTCCTTCCCTGTCGCTCTCTTCATCTCTACCACAAGTATCTTCACATTATGTCCAAGTTTCAACTTGAAATCATTTGAACGACAACAGTTGTACAAAATCTGGCGATAGATGTGGTCATTGACCATTTGGCCTTGTTTGTATATTCCCATATACTATTCTTCCAATTCGTCCTGCTCCAAGTTGCACTTGAACATCGATTTAGTAACATATGGCTCTTTCGGGCCGCCGTTTTTGTCGATGAAATCAACCAACTCCTCCCAGTGCCTCACATCTGTATATGAGGCTTGGAGTTGTATCGGGGCCGGAACCATATCCTTGCCATACAACACTGAGCTAATCATAACCGTGAACGTTGTCTTTGGCAATTCGGGGAGGTTACTTCTCGCCTTTTTGCCTGCGCGCTTTCCTGAATCCATTGCCAGTCGCATGTTGCCTCACCTTCTCTTTTTCCTCGCCTGTCGAATTTCGCTAACACATTTCTTGCAAAACATCTCTTCCCACTGCCGGCGGATCCATTCAGCATTATCAAAATTAACCAATGGCACATAGGTCTCGAATGTCGCCCAAAAATCTGCGACTGCTGTCTCCCAATGCAGGGGTTCGTCTCGAACTTTTTTCAATCTGTTCTACCCCAGGATAATGGACCGATGCTTCTTTTCGAGAAACCCCACAACCTACACTTTCTTCCACTTGTTGAACCTCCTATAGTTGGCCTGCGCCATCCTTTTGGCAAATTGCTTCAAGGACAACTCCGTTTGCTTCAGGCTAATTGGGGGTTTGCCTTCAGCACCGCCCAAGTCCGATGAATCATCGCTCACCTCAGCTGCATCAGATTCCATGTAGGACAACCCCGGCAAAGGGAGCATGTCAGTAATCCCTACGACATCTGTTTTATACGGTTCCGCTGGTGGCTGGAATCTTTTCGTCGGCAGGCTTATGGCGTGTCTCCAAGCTGCAACGGCAGGAGGTTGAGGTGAAAGAGTCGAGCTGGAAGATGTTGGCAGATTGACTGGATGATTTCCCGGCGGTCCTAGAGGCACTCTCGGTGCACCTGGAGATGACGGCTCTTGTCTTGGAAACTGCTGAGGGGGGAACATTTGAGACCCGCCATACCGACATTGGTGCAGGTCATATCCTCGCCACTATGGCCCATAACCTGCATATCCTTGGCTTGTGCTACTGGTAGGTTGCGAACTGTGTGTCATGTTGAATGGTTATTGGTGATAACACTGCGGAGCGCCTGGGAATGGCTGCTGTGAAGGAGGGTGACCGTACCCTTGCAGCGGATGATATTGATTCGTGTGTATCCGAAATTGACTGTCTTTGCGAGTGGCATGTCACGAACATTTATCTGGTGATTCTGAATTGTCGTCACCGCGTTGTTGGGAGCCAGATATGCCACCAGGTGGAGCCATATTCACTGTCTTCGGTGGAGATCCTTGCGTCGACTTTCTCTGTTAAACAATGATAGTGGTAAACTACTATAGATGCAGGATGAGATATAGATTCAATCGGAGTATGGTGGAGTATATTGCCGGTAGCAGTGACCTTTGGCAGAATGATGGGCTTCTTATATCCTTTTCTGTTGTCAACATCTGTGGTGTTTCAGTACACCTTGCATCTATGAAACCAACCCGGGCCTTGAGAACAAGAAACCTTAACCATACACATCCCACCTTTCTTTTTTCTATGCTCGAATTCATATACTAGGATGTTGGATAGGTGCTCACCTTCATACGTATCGATGACATTACTGATCATAGATGCGATATGATATGATATCTCCAAGAACCCAACTAGAACTTTATCCAGTATGAAGGTTAGCACGACAAGGGATATTACACATAAGGTATGTGTGTACGACCTTGCAACCTCATTCAATAGAAGGCCTGTGAGTCGACCAGCAACAGTAATTGCTTCCTATTCAGCTCCATGCCTATACATCTTAGTTTTCCTGATGATCCATGCTCCAGTCAAGGATCATTACTGAAGAAAACACCATACCAGCCTTATCATTTCTCGATGATCAATGCCCGGACATTCAGCTAGCTAAAAAACTCACCTATTCATTGTATTATGAAGATCTACTCGGAGGCTCGAGCGTAGGCATAACTCACAATGACATAGTATAAGGCCCCCTTGGGTGATTGCAGTGATGACAAGAGAAACCTCCCCCCCGCATTTGGTGGGGTGCAATGTGGCTGTGAATGTGGTACGCTAACCTGAGTTGGCTCGCTTTCAAACTAATATTGCTCAGGCCCTATATCATCCCCTGAAGCATCATCGAGATTCATCAGATTACGGGTTCAGTGACCATTTCTTAAATATTCTCAATGCTCACTGGAAACATGTCGAGTGCTATATCAGCAAAATGAAAATTATTCAACGAGAACCGACTCGAGGTTCACAATCACGTATATCACCCAATATCCATGAATGAAGGGCTATTACCCGATGGGATTTAACCACCTGCAGGCTGGGATCGACCCGAGCCATCATGGTTCGACTTCCGTCGGTGCACCTGAATGGCCATCGATGAGCTTAGTTAACTAATTCATCTACCCATAGACAATGTACCTGGTGCACCACCACCTGAAGATACTCCCGAAGAAGAAATGATAGACCCCCAGAAACCTGATCTGATTTGTACCTCTGATCCAACAAAGACGAGGGCTCAGAGGCAGGTAGTTGGACTGGAAAACGCGGGGAGGAAAGCATATGGCAAAGCAACTGGATTGTACAACAAGCATCGCAGGTACTCAGAACAATGGAATCCACGGAATCCATTTCAGTCAGCACACAACGTTGAACAAGCTCAATCATTTAGCCAGCAAACAAAAACGTTGATAAATCATCATCTGAGGGGTGGACTGGACCACTTCAACATCGAATCATTTCAATCAGCAGATGCTCTCCAACACCTCCTCTCTAGACTCGATACTGGGCTTGGCAATGATAGTTGGATGGAAGATCGTGCACACATCTTCCGAACATTATAGTACCGGGATATTGTCAAATGTAGACTGTTCCTTTTGGCACATCTCCCAGTTCAGGCGCACTTCGATGTTGAACTGGTGCGTCTTGCAGACTCGGAAAGGCCCCAAATATACAGCAAGATGAACCCAGGCTATTGGTGGTGGGATAGACAAGATCAGCTTCCTGCTGGAGCGACGATTGTGTCAGTCATTTGTGCATCTGACAAAACCCACTTATTCAATTTTTCAGGTGACCAGCATGCCTGGCCGCTGTATCTCTCGATCGGTAATATTCGAAAAGATATCCGCCTTACACCTAAAAAGTGCGCCTGCAGTCTTGTTGGGCTGATCCAGTATCCTCCGAAAGGTGCCACAAATACTGACGAGGCATGGCATTCACCCGTTGGGACAGTGCTGTCTGCACTCCAGAATCTCGACATCGCTGGCCCTTGCTTGAAATGCGTCTGTGCTGCTGGATTGCTGAGACAATCTTGTCCTGTTTTGGCTGCCTGGGTCGGGGAATATCCGGAACAAGTCATGGTTGCTCAAGTCTGATATCGCTCATCCCCAATGTGTGAAATTCCGAAAGGTGCGCCAATGGGGCATTCAACTTTTCGACCACTTGAACACCAACGAGATGAGCATGCTTACTTGGAGCCTCTGGACAAAACTAATATCGATGTTCTGCACACTCTTGGTGTTGATCCAATCCGCAACCAGTTCTGGCAATACCCTCTCTGCAATGTCTATTGCCTTTGGTAGCCTGATGAATTGCATCAGCTGCTCCTTGGTTTAGTTAAAGACTTATTGCACTGGCTGCTCAAATACCTGAATGCTAGAAATCACAAGGATCAATTTGACAATCGCTCCACATCAGTACCACAATATCCAGGGCTCCAGCGCATCTCTAAACCATTTGATTCGATGAAAAGCAGCTCCTGGCACGGAAATCAAATCTCGGGCATGATCAGAACATTGGCAGTGAATTGCGCTCCAATTCTGGACAGCTCCCAGGATGCCAGGAAAACTGCGGTGGAAACAGCCTCTGATGACATGGTAATGGGAGCAGTGCGGGCATTATGTGTATTCTCTCTCCTTGTCAGCCAACAAAATCACTGTGAGCTATCCCTCACAGCACTAGACGATGCACTAAAGCGATTTTACAAGAAGAAGGGTGCTTTTCGAGATCAGATAATGCTGAAGTCTGCGAATGCCGAAGTCTGCGAACGCCAAAGTTGATGAACAATTGGCAAGAGTATCCCATCATTTACGAGAACAAAAGATTCATAAAATCCATCCTGCAATGGTGGTTCAGCTGTACGTGGCTGAAAAGGTTACCGCATCAAAATGAAGGCAATTTCAGTTGCACCTGAATAGTGCCCGGGAAGCGGCAACCATATGGGCAGATGCTGAACTGCAGAGGGCAATTCAGTGATTGGAGTGCGAAATCCATCAGGTGACACTGGCTAAACGCAAGCTTTTCAATGAATTATTCCAAAATCCTGAGCGACAACTACTGCAGGAAGTCGGGACTAAGCCACCTGGTCCCAGAAGCATATTCGCCAAACAACTGGCTCAAATGAAGACTGAGGCAGAAGAAGAGGCTTACAGGGCAGTAAACATGACCGCTGCCAAGCTTGAGCAAATTCTTGTGAGTCTATCCGAAGCTGAGATTGAAGCCACCACCTCGAGTATCGCAGATGCGGACGGCATTGTGAATCGGCTTGCCAGAGTAAATTATGGTATCACTTCAAAAGACCAGATGCGGTTCACGAAGGAATTCTCTATCCGCTTGGTCGAGTTTGAAGCTTGGTGGCAGGCAATCAGCGTTCGGGAGCTCCGGAAAATCATCGATCTGCGTGAATTCCATTTCAGATATCCAATGATGCATCTTGTGTGCCATATATTGGAGTCAATTCGGTGAATGGGTTCTGGTGACAATTTCACCACCGATATTTGGGAATGTCTACATTTCAGCAATGTGAAAGAGGAATATTGATCTACCAACAAAGTCAATTACGTTGGACAGATGATCAAGCACCATGACCGGTGTACTGGTGTTGACAACATGGAGGAGACATCGTCATATCTTGCCCTTCAAGGCTGGTACGATATTGACTCTACAAAAGTTTTCAACCTACTATCAGCTGCTGATAAACGGCGAAATATGTGCCGAGGCCATCTTTTACGCCCCCAACATTGTCTGAAAGAGCCATATATCCGCCCCACATCCCAACGGGTACTTCATTTGAGAGACACTCATCTCCGCAGCCAGTGCAGAAGTATCAAATGAACTTCACTCAGAGATTCAACCTTTGAATTCGGAAGTCCCGACTTTGGACAGCTATTCCGTAAACAAATTGAAGATGGCTGGGGACATGAAGTTAGTGGACTGGTTCTTGGATATGATCAGAAAGTACTCATAGACTGTGTATTTATTGAACTTCAAAATGGGCTGTTGTACTACCGTCAACCATTTGACCGCCCTACATCTCTTGAGCGTCTGGGACTTGATTGCAAGGTAGAATATATGGATGCGAAACAAGGGATCATGCCTGAATCTCATAACATCTGGGTCCAATATACGGAGAGTGACCTCGATAACACCTTCCAAGGCCGAGTTCCTTCTTATTCTGTATTTTACTTCAGCTGGATTCAACTGCATCAGATCCTCCAATTTCAGGAGCGCCTGCCCGCTGGAAAATTGATATCCACATTCTCTAAGAGGCGCAAGAAGACCCGACAATGGATATTACGTCCTCAACCTCAAGAATATGCGGTGGTGATTCCAACAAAGAACAACGATCCGCATGGTTGGGCTGAATGTGTTGACAAGTTCATCCAGGTTGTCAAACAGATTGATACGATGCATACCATGCCTGTCGGAGCACTTGTTGGACCTGCACATTTGGTGCCGGAGAATAATGGTGCATTAGATAGAATCGACAACGTATGGCTTGTAAATAATTATGTGGATTTAGATACCTACTGGACAGTGTATTAAAGTTACAATGCCTGAATCAAGGTGTGCAGAGGATAGTTAATTAAATTGTACTATTTGACAGGAACATTATAATAATCACTCCCGGAGAGTATGGCTCCAAGTTCCAGGTGCACCGGAGTACTCTTGGAGACGCGGCCAATACTCCCAATAGCTCCAAAATTTGCACATCCTAATAGTTTGATTTGGAAGCATTTTGAACACCAGTATACACTCTTGAGGATATTCTTGGATTCTGTTCCACCACTTGCAGAGTATTCAGGAGCACGGGTGAAGTAGTCTCGGAGCACCTGAGAGCACATCACTTTGCGTGCAGCCTATCCGGGAGCATCTGGGAGCATGTGGAAGGATCAGTGTGGCTGATCAGAGTTGCTGAGTTGTTCAGCTATGACTTCCAAACCATTTTACATTTTGCTGATGCAGGAAGGGGATTGTCATCACCAAGGGGATTGTCGTCACCAAGTTGACACAAAGGGAATTGTCGTCACCAAGTCGATAACTGGTTAGCACACCTTGACCAAACGGGGTTGTCGTCACCAAGTGGACAAGAGCTGGTCACACAGTCGACCAAAGGGGGGGGCTGTTGTCGCCAAGTCAACAGAAGGTTATCTCACAGTCGACCAAAGGGGTTGCCGTCACCAAGTCGACAAGAAGCGGATATCGTCACCAAGCCAACGAGAGGTCGTCACACAGTCGACCAAGGGGCAGATGGGACACCAAGTCAACCCAAGTAAGTAGGGGACCCCAAGTCAACCCAAGGAGCGGGGATGCCAAGTAAACCAAGTAGTCGGCACACCAAGTCAACCCAGGGAGCGGGGACACCAAGTCAACCCAAGGAGCGGGGACACCAAGTCAACCCATTGAAAAAGGGGGGAGGGGTCACCAAGTCAATTCACAGAGGGAAGGAGGGGACACCAAGTCAACCCACGGAAAAGTCGCAGGGAGTATCAACTGATCGATTGAAAGAGGTCCATTAGGAGGGAAACGCCGGGCTCATAACCTGTTGAAAGCAAAACAGAAAGGATGAAGAAGCTCAATTGTCTATCGATACAAGAGAAGGAAAACACTAGACTTATATACAGAGAAAAGACCATATTTGGCGGAGCCGAGTATTACAACCGAGTCCGAAGCTGACTACCAGTGCCGGAGCTTGGCCTCCTTCTCAGCATGCAGCCAGGCGAGGGCCATTGGGGATACAAGCCACCGGCCTGATGCCCGCCGCCTTAGACCTGAGGGGGCTGCAAGCCCCCATACACCACCAAAGCCTTCGGGGCAAATCCCGTGCCACCAAGTGAAACTCTTCAACCTAGCTGCAATATTTGCCTTGCCATGCACATGTACATTATAGCTTTTATCAACCGATCATCCATTAATACGTGCAGTAGCCAAGCATTCCCTGTATCAAGTTTTACCGATTCCCTCTGAGGGGCACCAGGGATAGTTGATAAAGAAAGTAAGACATTGAAACAGGGTTAGGATAAAGATAACCATCTTATCTGATCATCAAACCTTTCCGAGACTAGTGTGGCTGTCGCAATCGAACAAACGCGTCTCGACAACTTCACCACCTACAACAACACCACCGTTTCCCTCACCAACCTCCTCCTCACTGAGTATGGCCACTGTCGACGAACCACACCTCCCCGACTCGAAGAAGAAGAAGAAGAAATGGAAGAAGCAGCCATCGGTTGCGTTGCCGTCTCGCCCACATCCATCTCCTCCTTCATATAGCCTGAGCAGCCACAAGCGGAAGAAACCATCAAAGGTCGCCATTGTCGCCGAATACATTTCCGGACAACCTGATGAGATCCTTGCTCATCTATCACCTCTTCTATCTTCGGCCGATGAATCTCCTGCTCTGGATCCCATCGTAAACATTCGAACGTTTCTTTCCACTCTTTGCGGTCGTCTAAAGCAACCCTCACTGCTCTCCCACCTGCGCGAGCCCGACGTCATTACGGAATTCAACCTCCACAAGCCCCTTGCGACTTTTCGCCCCGACAGCGATGTCACCTGGATTCCCCCGCCCCCCGCGACACCAATCGAAGTCACTGTGCATCTCCACCGGTTTCTCTGGTCCTATATCCAGAACTTTCAACGCGTCAGCGAAGCGCTGTGCAGGACCGCTGTCGACATGATGCTAAACGAGGCGCTTTTTTGTTTGGTAAGTTTTGCCCTTGTCTCTCGTCGACTTACAACACTCCTCCGGGTCCAGTTGCGACTCACCGATCTGCGCTAATTGTCGAAGAAAGGAATGTCCAACGTATACGAGTACCCCGATGATACATCACAAACGCGCGACCGGAGCTACACTTTATCCAAATACCACCACCTGCAAGTCTTTGCTGAGTTCTCAATCCACTACACACACCACGAAACCCAGCGTTCCTATACTGGCAAAGTGGACTACGGAATCGGCCTAGTCCCTGCAGGCACCTCCGCTGGTGCCCGCCACTCCCGCCCTTACTATTCCTGCCTCATGGTCGCTAAAGCCAAGCGGGACGGCGAGGTTGATTCCGCACGCGGCCAACTGCTCGGCTACATGGCATGTGTACGTGCTCAGCGAGAGTTCATGAAGCGACGCGATGTGGATGTTTACGGTATTGCGACCGACGGCTTTTGCTATGAGTTCGTGACGATTGATCAACGGGGTTGTGTGCGGGTGTCGGAAAGGTTGGATATGCGGAATCCTGAGAACATCAAGAAGGTCTTGGGCACGATTGTGTTTATCCTCGAGAAGGCGTTTGAATTGATGACACCGCTGCCATCGCCGGATGGGAAAACAGGGTTGGTGGAAGAACAGCAGCCGCTGGTGGATCCGGTACTGTCGGTCGATGAGACGGATTATTTGCGCCCGCCGGTGGAGGAGGAAGAGGAGTAATATCATTGTACACTCGTGCATGTGTTGTTTGGTCAACTCAATACACCCCAGTGTTCCTCTATTGTATCCTTCTATTACACATTTGAAATCAGTTATACCTTTCGCTGTTGCCCAATTTTGCAGCCCAATGCTTAAACTACCACAGACCGAAACCGTGAGAGTCGATCTTCTTACACAACATCAATAAATTCTCTTTCAGCTTCGTTCACAGTGGCTAGTTAATCTGGGAAGTTTGACCCGCTCCTGTTGGAAATGAATACAATGATAACATTGCAACAGTTACGTGCGAATGCGTCCCGCATCCTCCACGACGATTCCGCCACTTAACTTTGAATCCTTTTAATAAGATATGATTACTTCTTAATAAATCGTGAACTCACTCTCTTCAACTCCGTTGTCATGTTCTCGACGCCATTCATCACGTCACCCAACATTGTCTCAATTGTATCCATCCTCTTGTCAACCCTTTTGACTGCTTTAATCTTCTTATTAATTACTTCATCTGTCGCCGTCACCTGCTCGCACATGTCCAATACCGCCCCAGCCAAAGCCACCGTCTGTTGTTGCGGTTCAAGGGCTTCAATGTGGTTCACATATTCGAGCCTTCTTATCTGCATATAGCCGAACTCCTGCACAGGGGTTGGCTCCAGGTGTGGGGACGGATTTGAGTGCGGTCATCACGTGGGTTCGTTTAGGGTTGAGCGCGGCGGAGCCGCATGACTTTAGTTCTTGTGTACGTGTCAATTAGACTTAGCGAGAGTCAGTCAGTTTAGGTCAATAGAGAGATTCAGGACACCGGACACCGTACAACACCAGGGACCCTTTCGACGATGTATGCACTACGACATCTTCGAGTCATCTGGGCGCTGGCTCCCCCGTTCACAGCGACAACGGAGTCATACTAACTTGGATTGTATCTTACATCCTATTATTTGTTCGTAAGTCTCTTAGTCTCTATTATTCGATGTTACTCGCCTTATCTTCTGTCTGCTCGTGTGTTTTGTCTTATGTTACCCAGTTCCCTGTAAGTAGCGTCGCCGCTCCTCTCTGTTGCATGGAAAGGAAGGAGTATGGATAGGGTTAGCTTTGTCCAGCGTTCCTGTCTGGAATCTTTCCTTGTTGTGGTTTGTTTGTGGGATGGAGATAATCATCTTCGTTGAACGGAAGGTATTACCATTATATCAATCCGTGCGCCGGGTAAACACATCCGTTTGATAGGAGTCTTTGTTTGTTTTATTCATACTGTATTCACTCTAATTAGAGTATGACAGAGTCTAGAAAACACCTTTTGATAGGAGTTTAAAGGGGAGTCTGATAGGGGTATCATAACGTATTAGAGTCTGACATACATCACTAGACAGGAGATTTTTCACCAGACCCACCCCCTTCAGATCGACGTACAAGGATGAAAGATAATCAATATGTTAGGCGACCCGTTTGTACAAAACCTATACCTGCGCTCTCTCGAGCTAGCAGACGACTGATTGCATTCCTTTGCTAATTGTGTCTCTTTTCGCCGGAGTCTCCGGGTGACCAGTTAGATGAGCTATCGTTGGATCTTCTTCGAAGTAATTGCTACTGGCAACTTCTCCGGCCGTCTTGCCAACGTTCTATGTTTCGCTATTTACTAGTGCTATGGCCATCGCCGCACTTTGGCCGTAATAAATGTTGTACTAGTTTTCAATGCTCCCGGAGGTAATTGACCCACGATCCCGCACTTACTAGCACTGTGATATTTCATAGCGACTTTACGCTCCTGCTTCAGATAAGCCTCCCACTCAGGTCCCTCTTTCACGCTTCAATAGCTTGCCCCGGCCCATAGTTCTCAGCTGAAGTGAGTTTTTGTTGTTTTAATCGTACTCTATTCACTCTACCTAGAGTATGACAGTGTCTGATTCCCTGATGACTACCTAAGTGGGAGAGAGCGCCTCCTCTAAGCTAGACGCTGAAGTGACTTTGCTGCCTTGGTGATCGATTTAGCGTCGCCATCACTTCACTCTATGTACAAGACGACAAATAATAAGGACGGATGGATATGAATATAATTATGGGTATGGACACTGATTACAAGCCTATCTGCAGTCAGTTTTTATGGCAAAATCTATTAACTGGAAAACTATCAAATTTTTATACAGTAAGTACTCATGTTCGTAACCTAAATGGATGGGGAAACCAAACTCCCTGTATTGCGATTGCATTAATCCACTTTGACATTGCACAGGTAATGAATCGGTCTGCCTTCCCCGGGACTGTGTCTCATATGTTGAATCAGTATTTTTGCAATTGCTATCAAAAATTTCCTCAGCCAATTTTTCCTGTTCATTTCGGAGCCGTATTTGGATCCCCGCGGCGGGAGGGTTTGTCCTCAGCGGATATGACTCTAATTCATAACTGCTACACGCTGCCGTTTTGTTTTGTTTTTTTTTTGTTTTAATCATACTGTATTCACTCTACTTAGAGTATTACAGCCCCTTAACCCCCTCCGCCCCCGGGCTGGCGGGCTAGATGGCGGAGTTAACTACACGCTGCCGTGCAGGAAGGGCCTCGATGCTATGGGCATACTATAGAAAAACTTCTGAAATTTAGAAAATCCCACATGGTCGCTCACTAGTCCTTGCCTTCAATTACTCTGCAGTAGATGCGCTTGTTATCTGTTGAACATCTATCTTCAACTAGAATCGTTAGGCTTAGAAGCTCACTTTGCGCTGGGCTGATGGTACATAGTTGCACTGCGCGGAAGGTACTGAGTTGCGCTGATTGAATTCAGCTGGATGGGCCAGCTGAGTACGCATACATGCGTGCGCATATATGCGTGCAGAGTATTTACACAAGGAGCAAAGCATTGGTAAACGTCTCTGAACTGATACATAATGTACTAGCCTCGACTACAATCGATGATGATCTGCGTTCATATGAAGAAGCGATGCTCAGCCGACAAAAGAAACAATGGGAAGCCGCGATCATGGAGGAAAGCAACTTCATCCTCCCCGAGATCCAACTGTCTACCTTTCCTTCAGAATCTAAGGCTGGAATTGTCAACACCATGACCTTGAGGCATCGTGAGATCTTGTCATAGTGGCCGCGCTAAAGATAAGGTTCAGACTATGATATCGACCGACGTCATGATTTGGGCCAACATACGCCGCCTGCCACCTGCCACACGCCACACGCCAGACGCCACATGCCGCCCGCCAATCACTGCCCACCATACGCCACCAGCCTCACGCCTCCCAGTGCCTAGTATCTGCAACTCAGCAAGTCTAGCGGAAGTACCAATTTGAGTTGGTACCATCATTGAATGCAGAAGCAGTACCAACTCGCTTAACCGGACCGCGACGGGATTGAATTTCTCGAGCAGGGTGGGCGGGTACGCGGGAGTTGGGAGCAAGGTGATTCGGGGAGGAGTGATTAGGTCGTTGCGATGCAGGTTCCGGTGCATCCAACTGTTCGGAACATATCATGCAGCTGTTGTCCATGCCAACCAGCGCTAGCGTTATGTCACTGTGGCGAACGAATTGCACATCACACACAACCCGGATTCTGCCCTCCAACTGTGTTTTGGCGGCGTTTCAACCACCGTCTACGTGCGCTGCGTACTACAAATACCAGAAGCCGCGTCGTTAATCGCTAACGTCGAGGTGACACACGCCGACCGATACCTCGATGTACCTGCTGCAGCTGTGTCTACCTCGTCGCTGTCGCACAGCTCTACTTCTACGTACTGCCTACTGCAACCGTCACGTCACCGGGGATATTGATCGACCACTGCGATACATTGACGATCCCGACCTCGTCATTATACCATCAATTCGATGCTGCAACATTCCGCAGTTTGTATCCTACCTCCTCTCGCACACCTCAATCCCCAGCGTCTACATCGACTAATCAGGCTCTACCAAGATTTTGGGCAGTGTGTCAGTGTGTCGGGGGGGGGTTCTGCAGAGATCGAGGAGGGTCGCAGCGCCCTTGCAACGGTACTGGTGGATGCTGTGTTGCGTTCGGAGTGTAAGGCGGAACATGATGCTACGGTCATTCGAAGGTGGCCATTGCAGAGTGAGGTGGAGCTATTTCTGCAGCAGAAAGGGGAGAAAAAGACAGTGGAGGGCGGAAGAGGAAACTCGCCGAGACGGAGGGATAGGAAATGGAGGAGTGTGCAGGAGGCAGCGGATGAGAGGGGACAGAGGGAGGTATATTGTCGCTCATGCTGAAATGACGCATACTGCAGTCTGAGATATTCATCGCTTGATTCCCTCCCATCGCAGCAACACTCACAGTAACCCTCCGATCGCCTAACAGCAACGTGCAACACCACACTCTCTCTTAAATGCCAACGTTCTACACACTTTCTCGAGACTCCCGCTGAACCACTCTTGCCCCAATTCCCACCGAGTTACATGAATTCTGCATCCACCGCTCCTAAGTTGGAATAGTTCACAAAGCTCCAAGTTACGGCGCAGAATGATGACAACCTTCAGGATGACCAACTGCTCGACCGCCACCGCCCACCTCCTGCCCCTCCGACAATGGCGACGGCAAGGAAACAGACCATGTTTCCACCTCACGTTATCAACATTCACGGCCGGACATTACCGTACCGACAAGGAGGCTACTGGGTTGGAAAATCTAGGCGGCAGAGAAGACACAGCTGAAATGACAAGTCAACATCCGGTGTCGTTGGGAACCAGCACAGAGGTGAATCTTGTTCACCGCAACCTCTAGACGACACCCTGTTGGAAATAGCTGAGTAGCCGCCGACTAGCGGAAGTTCCTTGAATTTTTTCATCCCACTTTATATTTATAACGGAGGTTAGATAGAGAGACTACAGTATCTCTTCTGGTCTTCTCAGGGAGCACCTACTACATTCCACACACTGCCGCCACCTTCGTCCGTTACTCTATCGGCTTCTCCCACCATTTACAACTGCTTTGACAAACAATCAAGCATGGCGAATCGTCAAAGGCGGACCTGCACTGTATGGGGTATTTTTTTGCCACTCGGATGGATCGATTGCGATAACCGGATGGTGTTGCAGGGTGATGTGTAGCTCCCCTTGCCCTCTGCGGGATTTTGCAATTGTGACAGCTGGGAGACGTGCTCTTCTGCCAGCCGACGGTGGGATCGTGGCGTGGGCATGTCTAAACCATCAATTTACCTTATTCTTACTAAATCCTATTTCATTCTGCTATTATTCAACCTCTAATAGAGCATTATATATTCTAGCCCATTCACGGAGGTGGTTCCTTCATGGAGTACCTAGTCAGTTCACGGAGGCCCACCTTCCGTGAACTGACTGGTTCGTTCGAGGAGACCGTACCCCATCTCCGTGAACTGACCGGTTCGTTCACGGAGCCAATCAAATTTATAAATACTCTGTACAGCATCGTGATTCCTACGATCCGCCGCGTCTTGGACGTCCTGGCGCAACAACAATTACACTATGCTCCATATCATCGTTTAAAATCGTCTGATCTTCCTCATTTCCCTCCTTCTCATTACCCTCTTCCTTTTCCTCTTTCTCTGGAGTAACCTCTTCTTCCTCGAGAACCTCCCTATCCGCAGTATCCGGTATCCAGTTCTGTCAAATCACTGCTCTCATTGGCAGGATCCTCCGCAAATATGCACGCAAGCATCTTGTGTATTTTCTTGACGGGCATTTTTCATTATGACATGGCTCTGGTGGAGCTGTTGTGTTTCGTTCGAGATTGAAAGCACCAGATGGCGCTGCGGAAGCTCCAGTATTTGTGCACTGTGCACCACCATCTCGGCCATGGCAGTGAAGTGTCAACTCGACTTTCGCTTTGAAACAGTTGCGCTGCGCTGAACGTGCGCAGTTGCGTTGTTTTAATTCAACTGGATAGAGCCAGCTGAGTGTACATGAAAGCGTGTGGGCATATATGCGTGAAGAACAGAGTATTTATAATTTTTGTTTGGCTCCGCTAACGAACCAGTCCGTTCACAGAAGGTGGGCCTCCGTGAATAGACTAGGTAGTCCGCGGTGGAATCGCCTCCGTGAATAGACTGGAACATTGTATACCATATAGAGTGCACACTATCCACCATCATGCGCTCGTAACCGCACTCTCCTTGCTCTCTTTGCTCTCATAGGACTCTGTAACTCCTATCGAGTATCTCATCGCATCTCACATTGCGTCTCGCATTCCCACCACCACATCCTCGTCCTCCTCGTTCCTTTCACGCATATCCGGCCATTTCCGTCCTACGATACTCCATACTCCCGAGGATGTCAAGCCGGCTGGAGCGCTGTGAACCCAGTGCCAGGCTTGCCAGGCAGGTCCGGCCCACGCCCACAGGCTTGACGCAGTTAAAACACATGGGTGACTGGGCTAACGGGTTGACTCGGGATTTGGCCCGAAGGCTCTGGAGGCTGCTGGAAGGTTCCAGAGAGATCTGGAGTTGGTTGTTGACTTGACTGATACATGGCGAGTCACTCGGTGCTCTGCCCTTTTTGTGTTGTTTTTTTTGTTTTAATCATACTGTATTCACTCTATTTTGAGTATGTGCAGATGTTATTTGAGATGGTTGTTAGACTTGGTGATTGACTGATCTTCTCGAGGCCCTGAAGGCCTGAATATATATACCGACTTGCCATATTCACTTCCATATTGGTCTCCATATCTCTTATCCGTTTGCATATCCATTCGGAATGATATGAGCCGCTCTCCTGAGGCATATCATCATACAGTAACTGCATATCAAACGGACCTGAGCTGTGATGTTGGCGATGCAGGTACACATGCAATACTTCCCCCTCTTGCTGCGTTCCGTAGCAAGTACTATCTCCGTGGGCCTATAGACACAAAGTTAAAACAAAGTTCATGTGAATCGTCTTCCAGTGCGTCATTAAAACCATCCTCGTAATTGGCTGGGGTAGGTAGGGAAAGTGTGCAAACCATAGTTATCTCGTACAAAGAAAGGAAATCCTAGTCCACCCCAATATGTCCAATATCATAACCTTTCAAATCATGTCCTCCAGGTCTATCATAACTCATAACCTTGGTGAACTTGTCATTCTTGTCTTTTGGTAGTGCTTTTGTGAAGATATCGGCAATGTTTTCTTCTGTTGATTCCAAGGAGTACTTGACTATGTCGCGTTGGTGCAGCTCTAGACTGTTGTGATAACAAACATCTAAGTGTTCGTTCGGGCCTTCATAGCTCCATTGGTGATGTGAGCAAGTGCGCCTTCATTATCGTAGAGGATCAGGAGCGGTTCGTTCTTATCGTTCTTGTCGTCGTCATCTTTTCGTTTAGTATCTTTGTAAAGTTGCAACAGCCACCCTCCTTCTCACAAGCCTTCTAACCATGCGCTATATTCTGATTCTAAAGTTGATGTTGAAACTAAGTCTTACTGTTGTTGTTGTTTATTCATACTGTATTCACTCTAACTAGAGTGAATACAGTATGATTAAACAACAAACAACCTGCGCCTCCGGGCGAGCCGGCTAGATGGCGGAGCTCCCACCCGCTACCCTTCGTCCCTGCTGACAAAAGAAAGATAGAAAGATGTAAAACATTGGCCGTGCTCACAAAACAGAAGGAAAGAGAAAAAGAGAGAGAGACTGCCACCGTTCTTCCGGGCCCGAACCCAGTAATGTTGGCACGGGATTTGGCCCGGTGGCTTCCCTAGTGTTTGGTGCTGGCGGGCTCGGGCATGAGGCCGGTGGCTTACAGCCCCCATTGGCCTCGCCTGCCCCCACCAGCCTAGCTTGCCCCCACCAGCCTCGCCTGCCCCCATGCTGAGGAGTAGGGCTAGCCCCGGCAGTGATGCCCGGCATTGGTCTCCGGATGTGATACTCGGCTTCGCCGAGTATGCTCTCTC
>Ga0307515_10006177_pt1 | contig 24064 bp, 7 predicted proteins | sample 17_EM_MG_FD_194513 | JGI IMG/M metagenome (GOLD analysis project Ga0307515, IMG submission 194513) | Populus trichocarpa ectomycorrhiza microbial communities from riparian zone in the Pacific Northwest, United States - 17_EM | ecosystem: Host-associated > Plants > Roots > Unclassified | place... | reverse complement strand
GGGGTACTGAAAGTGTGGCATCCAATTGTGGTTAAAGGATCAATTATGCTTTTTATATCGAAGTACTAATTTGATCAAATCTAAAGGCACAAGATAAATTAACTAAACCCGTGTCTAGTGTTGGGATAAGAACTTTATTTATTTAGTGGTTGCTCATAAGCATTAATCAAAACCTAGCTCGAATCTTATGATTCTAGTCTCCATTCTTTATTTAAATTCTAAAGATGAAAAAGATTATAAGTGGAATATTGCATAAAATGATGCTTTTGATAGAGAAATTTTATATTATTTTCAGAGTAGAGATACCATTAGTTGTTTTAAAAGCCTATTATGCACAAGTACGGGGGAAAAATAACTCAAAGTCCATCCTATAAAAGTTTGTGTGAAAAAGATAGACCTCTTCATTCATTGACTTGCAAAGGCAAGGAGGCCGAAGGCCGACCACATCGAATTGACTATTACTTGTAACTAATGGCATCTCCCGACCGTTGCTTTTACCTAATCCACTCATCATATTTTCAATTTAACCCCAAGAATGACGAGAACAGGAGGAGGAGGGTTATTATTTCTTCATAGTTATACTAATCATTTTCGTTGGAGATATATGTTTTTTTAGGAGACACCATTCCCTTAGAAACTGGGCAGCACGAGTTGAAGAGTCAGCTTCCATACCTTAATATGCTAATTAATTACATTAGGTTACGTTTAGCACGTAAAGGGTGAAGAAAACCCTAGTCAAAACTTGCCTAACACATGCACTTATGACACCTATCGACCTCTTTCACAATTTATTATGTCCTTGTTGGTATATTAGAATAATTGATCAATCTTGTTCATGCGTCATATTTTATGCTAGATTCTGCATTTCAGGCCAAGATGGGCATATAATGGTGAAGGCAAACCGTCGATCCATAACATCCCGTCAAATTCTCGATGGTTCTTATTTCTTTAATTTCGGGATTTAATTAATAAATCAAACAATAATACGGAAGCTCCTACTTCAACTTGTCAACTACACAATAGTATTTTATCAATAATTAGCATTAGTGTTGATTGATTAATTAGTTCATGTCTGATCTTTGGAATCAAATTTGTTAGCTAGCAGTGTGAACTTATTATGCATTTGTTTGATAATATTGTTGTGTGTGTGTGTATTAAGGCACAAATGATTTTACCTAAACTTTATTCTAAAAATAATATTTAGTTAAGGTTTGCTTTGTTTTAAAATTAAATATATAATAATTTAAAAGAAAGCTGTTTTGTTTTTAAAACCTTGCTTAAAAAAACAGTTTATTATCGGTTCATTATTTTTTAAAATAAATTTTTTTTTAAAGAACAATATATTAGAATCTTCTTTTGTCAAGTACTAGATTAATGTACTAAATCTCCTTGTCAAGTACTAGATTAATGTACTGGCTAGGTGTATGAAGTACTAGATTAATGTACTAGCTAGGTGATGCTAACCAATCTAATTTTAAATTCCAACTTTCTTAATTTATTTGTTAGTATATTGTATTTGCTAGTAATTGAATTCCAAGCTGTGGATATAATTTATTGTTTGAATATAGATTAAATGTTTAAGATCTTATTGAAGTAATATAGATTATTATCGATAACTTGATATATTTTCAATGTAGTTTTACTAGAAATTTATGTGGAGATTTAAACGAAAAGAAAAATCATACTTTTTCTATAATTATTTAGTAATTATTTGAATTTTATATTATGAAATGTCAAAAACATTACAATATCAATGTACCTCATTCAATCTAATAATGACAAATAATTACCATAATAAAAATATTTTTGTCTCTAAAATCAAGTTACATGGTTTTAGAACTAAGTTTACTGTGTGAAATCATAATAAATTATATGATAATTTCTTAGTCTCTTTTAGCTTTAGTTTTACTAGTAATAGTAATAGCAACAACGATCCACAAGAAATGGAGTGTGGAAACCTTACAGAAAGAGATCACAAAACCCTCTTTGACCGTTAAAAATAACAATTCGTGATGAATTAGAGAATGTTTGTTTCTGTGGTTCCTTATGCTTTTGAAGCAAACCACAAAAACATGACATTTGGTAAAATATAAAACGTTAATTATTGTGCATGGGACCCACTATCATTTACCTTTCGGCCGCAGGTTACATGAAAGTAGATGCAATTTGCTTTTCCCTGTGTTGCGTCTGTGCAGAGTGAATTAATTCACTCAGCACTATGTGAACAGTGCTGAGTAAACAGTGCCGAGTGAATTAATTCACTCTGCAGAACAGTGGAGAACGTCTCCACTGTTCATGGCCGGATTGGGTCCGACCCAAACTAAAATGTATTGGATCGCGTCTGACCCAGTAAAAAAAATTTAATTTTTTTAATTATGTTTTACTCGAAAAATTAGTGTTTAATATTATTCAATGACACTATATAAATTAGAAGGAGATCGCAATTGTTTCTGATGATATTTTACCTGATTTTGTTGCACGCTCAAAAAACTATGGAAACTATAGTCCTTATCGGATGAATTTCGTACGTGATAAAATTATAGATAAGTTAATAAAACACTAAAATTATTTAATGATATAATAATAATAATTAAATTTACAATATTTATCTAAACAGCTGGAAATCACCAAGCTCGTCATTTTAATTGTAACAAATTTACCAGCAGCCAGCTACACTAATTAATTTGCTATCTCGCCCGTAGCCCTTCTCTAATGATTCATCTGATTTTCTTAGTGCAAAACTCCGTGAAGTTGGTCAGTCATACTTCCAATGACTGGCGTTTCTTGCATGTTCAACCTTTTTAATAAGATCTTGATCATGCACCTTTCTTTTACTCCCTGGCTAGCTAGCTAGCCCATCACCAGTTTAATCTTTATTGGAAAACAAACGCCTCAGTATCCCTATCAAGTGACTAAAAACACAACTGATGAAAAATATCACAGAAACATAAAAGAGAGTAAAAAAAACATGCTTGTCTTTGCTTTTAGTAGGGTTTTCTTTTGTTATATTAAATATTGGGATGATCATGGGACCCACTATTTTACACTTGTTATTTTGTCTGGGTGGGTTCGAAAACGTCAGCATCTCAGAACCACCTGTATGGCCCGTGCACCGTAGTTCCAAAAACTAAAACGAGGAAAAGAGAAAATATCTTACCACTAGCACTGTACCAACTCTCTTCCAAGGCAAAAGAATGCAAACCCACAGCAGCTAAAAGCCAAATCTCCCGTCAATTTCCATCATGCAGGAGCACAAAAGGATAAAAAGGCAAAAAGCAAACCCACAAAGGAAATCACCCACCACCATCAAAGATCACCCACAGAATTAGTTGCCCATTATGAAATTATATTTTGGGCAGTTTAAGGACCATATACACCACCCTTCATTGAGGTGACCCTATATGCTGGACGCCATGCTTTGCTATCTGCTGTCCACTGACCCTAATTAGAAAGATGGCAAGAGCCCAAAGGAAAATATAATCGAAGTAAAGGCAGATGATACATAGGTTTTTGCATGTGAAAATATCAACTACAAATGGTTTATTACGATCCACATGTGATTGATCTCATCTGAATCACTTCCACGGGCACACCTCGGAATATATAAATAAAGCTGAAAGGCTGAAGAGATGCATGACCACAAGAAACAAAGGCTACAAGAGGATCTAGCATCCATTTACACAAGTTGAGAATATTATAGAACGTAAGGATATTCCCCTTCTACAACAAAATTCTCTTTCTTTATTATTTTCTTTCCATCCCCTGAGATTCTCCACCACGTCTAAAAACTCCCCTCCAAAAAGAAGAAAAAATATGGATTTTTCTTTCTTTGATGGTGTTTCTACGACACAAAAGTGTCTTAAACCTCTCTAGGGTCAACAAAAATTGACAAGCCAGGTGATGATTTTGTCCAGTCGCCAACAGGCCCGTCACTGTAGTCCTCCCCGAGCCTTTTGATGCACCATAAATCCTCTGCGCACGATAGCATTTTCCAGTGTGGTATCCCTAATTTAAGCGGTTCGCTATTTGCCACCTCTGTAGCCACCACTCCACACCCACTCTCTCTAGCCAAGTTATGCACGTGACCGCACAACGCTTTCATCATTTTAGCCGCGCGCGGTCCTTCACCTCCCAGACCATACATAAAAAACAACCCAAAAGGCCTGAACACCGCGGGCACTGAAGGCAACTTCAAAAACGGAAAAGCCTTGTCGACGATTCTTGTCGTTTTAGCAAATGTTCGCTTCAAGCGTGACGCGCCACGCACTTCAAGTCTAAAAACATCCTTGCAATTCCACACGCTAAGCACAGTCCATGACTCAGGCGGGTCGGATAAGAAGTGATCCGACCCGGCCCACAACCCAAATCTTAAACTGTCACGTGGCACAGCCAGAAAAGTTCCTACATTAAGCTTGTTCTCGAGGACGGAGTCGATATCACGGGGGAAAAACTCAGTAGTGGCGAAGCGACGTCGGTACAGCAACTCGGCGTCGGGTGGGGTGAGTTTGATGATTGTGATTCGGTTTGACACGGTGACTCGGTGGGCGAAGACCGGGTTAACCAGGATCGAAGGAGTACGGAACGTCGAGTAGCCGCATTTGCCGGTGAAGAGCTTAACAGAAGCGTGGTTGTCGCTTTCAGTAGCCATGTATGAATATTCAGCGCCGTTTTGACGAAACCAATCTTCCATTTGACATACCAATTTTAGCCCTAGACCCATCCTCCTATGCAAGAAGGAAAACGGAAAAGATTCATGGAAGAACAGAATAATATACATGCATGCATTAATTAAATTAAAATATTTTAACATAACTTTATTATTGGTAATTAAAAACCTAAGAGAAAAAACCAAATCCAAAAAAAGAAAAATGTTAATTATTAACACTATTAACAGGGTTCATTATGGAACCAATAATTAGGGGATCAAATATCATTTAATTAGAAGAATCCCTGGACTACATGTGATGAACCAAGATCCTTCCAAAAGCAAGTACATTTCTTCCGATCCGATTAAATAAATAAATAATTGAAGACAAAATGCAATAAGACAAAACAGAGCATTATATATATATATAAGAATAGCAGCTAGCAGTAGTAAGGATGATGTAGGGCAGCAGTACTTACCGGTGGGAAGGAGAGATACGAAGGCCTAGAATGTAAGCCACTTTGGTGTAAACAGGGACTGGTTTGTTGGAGATGGAGTAGTTGTTCTTCACTCTTCTTGAAATCCTCTCGCCACATGTGACGGTTTTGATGCAACCTCTTATCATCCCCACTATCTCTCCACCCATCTCAGCCACCTGTTCATATAATCAAAAGCACAACAACTTAGGCTATTACATGGCATTGTGTAAAGACTGTTAACTAATCGAGCCACATGCTTTTATTTTTCTTTAATCACCTTGTGAGGTACTCAAAAGGTAAGAATGGAGGGGTACAAATATTTAATTTAAAAGTGAAGGGAGTAATGTGTAAATTAAAGACAAATTTAACAGTTATGCTTGAGGAGAGGAGGGTAATTATCTAATATTGTATGTACCAGCATGAGGAAAGCAGGAGAATTGCGGACTCTGCAAATCGGGTCACCTAGGAGGTCGGTGAAGAGAGAGAGCTTGCCGCTGGAACCAACTTCACAACTTCTCTCTACTTCTTCGACACCAACTACATCTCTGCTTGGATCAAACTCTCTCACCACCATCATATCCATTCTATCTTCTCCCATATAAATAGGGTCTAGTATTCGTAACTTGTAACCAAAATCCAACTAGAGAAAGAGAAGAACGAGCCAAAAGAAGCAGGTTCAAGAACTTTGGCAGTAAGATTGACGAAGAAGTGAAACGAGGGTTGTACGTGTGTGTGTGTGTGTGTGTGTGTGTGAAGAAGGGAGGACGAGGGCTAGGTAGTTTATATAACGTGTGAAATAAGCGAGGAAGGAGCAAAGGGCATATTAAGGAGCTAGTCAGGATCTGTAGAACTTGGAAACGAGAGAAACCCCAGAAAACTCAAAAAAGAGAACAGCTAAGATATTAGATTAGATCAAACGCATAACAAAAAGAGAAGATGAGGGAGGAAATCAAAAGGGTTCGTTAGGCCCTTGGAGTTTCAAACTGGGATGATAGCTGTTTTAGGCAGTGAGTAGAACTATCATTGCAGGGATAACTCTCTCCTATGGCACGGCACCTATAAATACCGGATTTTGGAGGGTTTTTTTTTTTTTTTTCCCTATCTCTTCTTCTTCCATCTGTCTGTTTATATTTCCTTTATTTTTTTCGCTCTAGCGATGGAAACAATACTATTAATAAATGGCTATCCATTGAATAATGAATATACAGCAATGAGAGGTAGTAAATAAGAAATATTGATCTTCACATTAAAAAAAAAAAATGGAAGAGGAAATGGCGGCTATGGCTGCGCAGCTCTCTCTCATAAGCATTGGATTTTAATCATTTAGGAGGCGTTGCCATCATGACCCCATTTGTAATCATTACTTCTTTTTTTCTCTCCCTCTCCCCTTCACATCCCATCCGTTCAATCACATCATCATTATCTTATCATCAATGAACCCATCCATTGATATCAAAAAGTTCTAGTATGGTGAATTAATTTGTTAGTGGAAGAGATGGGAAGTGGAAGGTGGGCAACTCCCAGCAGTTTCGGCTGTTGATTACGTTTCTTTTGCAATTGTTTTTATGTCTGCGGTATAAAAAATACATTGTGTTTTTGATAACGGTAAAAATTTTGTTTTATATTATGAGGTATACTAAAAATTTAAGTTTAAAACACAGTTTTTATTAAATAGTTTTTATATATTTTTTTTATTGATTTTTATAAAATATTGTTTGTTTTTGCGTTTTAAAAGTATTTTTTAAAAAATTTAATAATCTTTTATTTTTTCTTTGCTTCAAATTAATATTTTTTTTGGTGTTTTTAGATCATTTTGATGCACTAATATCAAAAATAATTTTTTAAAAATAAAAATACATTATTTTAATGTATTTCCAAGTAAAAATCACTTTGAAAAAACAACCGCAACCACACAAGTACCAAACATTTTATACATGTGTTTTGCTGCACATAAACCTTAACTATAATTTTTACTAAATACTTATCTAAATCCAACTAACAACATTTAACCATACTTTTTTAAAATTTATTTTTTTCAAATTACAACCATAAAAACTAATTCAAAAACAAATAAACTTTTAGTTTGTATTTATTTACACAGTTATGCTGTGTTTTTTTAAAAATATTTTTTTTTATTTTAAATTGTTTTAATATAATAATATTAAAAAATAATAAATACCGCAATACCTGCTAAAAAAGAGGTTTCCTTTTACAATCAAAGACAATTTTTTGTTTATGGTAAATAATCAGTGAATAGTGAAATTGAAATGACAGTACCTCTAATAGTAATAGCTTGGATTTGCCGATCATGGTTATCCACAATCTTTGATGGACGGCCATAAGGAAATTTTAGAATTCTAATAAAAATTCTGGGAAAGTAATACACGATAGAAAAATAATATATTTTAATCATAATCACATTTGAGAATAACAGTTAAATACAACTTCAGTAATGGTGGAATACAATTGTTATTGGTAACCTTCTCAGCTTAATTAATTAATATATATATATATATATATATATATATATATATAAAATTAACCAAAAATTTTATGAATATCTCACGACTAAAAAATAAATTTTAAGATCCAATAATTAAGAAAAAATATATCACCAGAAACATATCAGAGCTCTATTTTTTACACATTCAGCACCGTTAAAAAAATCTCGACAAAATAATTCTAATCATACCTTGAAAAACTATCAAATATAATCGTAATTTGTTAAGAGTTTTGTTCGTGATTAATTTAGGGTTAATTATGACCTCATTTAGCATTCTTTCAATGTCCAGTTAGAATTGTTTCGTTGAGATCTTTTTAATAGTACTGAGTGTGTCGAAAACAGAATCTCAATATATCCTCGAAGATCTATTTTTTTTTATGTTTTTTCTTCCCTCATTTTTTTCTCCACGTCATCTTATCTCCATTTTTTTTCTTAATTATTTATTAATTAAGAAAAAAACAAATTTATTAATTTTTGTTTAGATTAATTAATTTGTTAAAAAAGACATTTGGAAACTTTCCTAAAGAATTACTATTTTAATTAGAAGTTGTGTAGAAAAATATATCCTAAATTTAATCATTATTTTAAATAGCAGTTATGTATAAAAATAATATTTTAAAATAATATTATATTATACTATTTTTAAAATATTTTTTTATCTTCTGATATCACATCAAAAATTTTAGCAAACTATGCTATTTAAAAAAAAAAATCCCGGCCATGATGATCAAAACCAGGTTTTGATACTGTGCCGCCAGAATCCACCTTTTGAAAAAGGCAAGCACATTTCACAATACGACGCAGCCCTATCGTTGATTTTACATGTAGCTGAATCTACACTCTACAATATATAGGTTCACTTTGACTTCTCGCTTCTTCTTCCCCCCCATTGGCTATTTTACAGAAACCAAGACAGCTCACGGTCTTACTTTAGATGTTGTTCACGCTCTTATTTTTCATTATCAATTACAATATTCTTTTTTCGTTTTAATCATTAATTATTTTTCAATTGTATTTTTTAGTGGTTTTAGATATTTTTTTATGCTGATGATTCTTGTCTTTGAGTATTATAGATATTTATAGGCTTTTGTTGGATTTAAAACTTTATTGAAACCCATTTAATAAGATATAGTTTGGATTTAATTCAAAGAAAAAGAACATACCTAACAAACAGAATAAAACCGCGTGGCCAATTTTAAATTTGCTCCAAAACATACTCTTTTGTCCTTTTATTTTTCTACAACTTTCATTTCAATCCTTTTAGTTTTTAGAATTTTAGTTTTGATTCAAAATTTTATTTTGTAATTCTTGGATTTGAGAGGGGAGAAATAAAATCACATAAAAATAGTTAAAGAAAGTAGAAAGTTATTAGTTGATCATATTTCAACAAAAAAAAAATTTAACCAATTTTACTTGACGAAATAAGTTTCATTGAGATATTTTATGGCCTTTGTCTTGCCACAAAAGAAAAGGATGGAGGCTTAGAAAATATTTAGGATTCAGGTTTATTTTCTTTTCTTTTTTTTACCGATTCAATGCTAAATTAAGATTAGAAATTGGTTTCTTAAGGTCTTTATAGTATTTATTTTTTTAGTTGTTTTTCAGGTGAAAATGATGAAAATAGGTTTTTTTATCCTAAAAGTCGGACCCCAACTTTCTGAAAGTCAATCGCAAAAGAAGTTTCATCTGTTATTTAAAAAAAAAAATGAGACGTTTGCCCAACTTAACAAAAATAAAAGAGCGTCAAGCGCACAAACCTAGTTTTACAAGCCAATAACCCCCTGCCATTCTCTGTTATGGGCTAACAACTAGCCCGCCAAAGCCTAAGGGCCTGATCTATTTATGAAGCTTTTTTTTTATTAAATTTTATTTTTAGTTCATTAAAATAAAATAACTAGAATTTTTTTTTAGGATATTATTCCATTAAATATCATTCAATTTTGAATTTATTTCAAATAAGATTGTGATATTTTTATATAATATTAGCAAGCGCTCCTTTTTATACAACCTTTTATGGATTTTTTTATTTTTCTTGAAGTTTAATCAAAATTAATTATAACTAAATAAATAAAATTATATTTAAGATATTATTTCATTAGATATCATTTAGTTTGATGTTTATTTTCAAATCATATTCCAGCATTTGTCTTATAATATTGGCAATTGATGAAGTCTTAAAAACTTTCAGATTGAATTTCGGTTTTTTATGATTATCTTAGGCTGGGGAGTCTAAACTTAGTCATTCAATGCTCTTTTGCAAAAACAAGCCTCATATTAGAATAGGAGAACCTCTGATACTTAAATCATTAAATTGTAAAAGGAAAAGAAAGTATAACAACGAGAACAAGAAAGTATGAGAGTGTGTGTTATGATGGTTGAATGTTCTTATATGAACTTGTGTTCTATGTATTTACCTAGTGAACTAGTAAGATCAAGACTACACCAAAAGATTAATTGCAATTTTTAATTGTTCCAATTACAAGATCAAGGGTAAAGAAGATAAAAAAGACATTCAATGGGCTTAATAAAAATATTTTAGCTAGGCTGGATTTTAAAGAGGCAACATCAACAAGTGAATATTAGACCTTAGTGAATTTAATTCATACACAAAGAGAGGCTTAATCCATCACTTTCTAGGCTTACTTAAATTCAATATCATGGGCTTTTCTTGGAGGAGGCTTACGACATTATTGAAGAAGTTAAATTAAAAAAGTTTTCTTATTTGATTGGAATACTAAGCGGTGACAATATGTCTAATTGGCCAAGAATTCTTTTCAAGCAAGAATTTTATTCTACATCTATGTTTCCTAGTCTATCATGGTGGTAATTAAAGTTTTAATTTAATATTATTATTATTATGTTTTGGGCTTTATTTAAGGAACTTTGGGGTTTATTTTATTATGAGTTGATGGTAGTCCGTTAACTCCACTATGGTTTAATTTTGTTAAGTATCAATAGCATTGTGAAGAAAATATTTTTTAGGTTATGATCAATTATATTATTGTCGTATTTTTATGTGTGTACTGTTGTGAGAGATTTCTCTTGCTTTATTTCTTCAAAGAACTTCTCTTGATTTACTGAAGAATGTTATCTTTCATATTCATCATTTGTGATTCTCTATAACCATTAGATGGGGGTTCAATTACTTATAATTCTAGTGTCTCGGTACAGGTTATCGTTGTATTAAGCTCAATTACTAACATGATCTTAGCTTCTTTTTTTTTAAGTGTATTACTTGGCTGTAGGTTTCTAGATCTTTATTTCCACGAGGTTTACATTAATTCGTATCAAAGCAAGGCTCTAAATCAAGTTATATCCCTTTTATCTTCAAGTTTTTGCATACTCCATTGTTTCTTTATCTTTTAAAAAATTAGTTGTGGCATCAAGTTAAAAAAAAAAAGGAAATTATTTGAGATTTTGATTAAATAATGTCTTATTAGGAAAATAAAGAAAATCATAAGAAAATATATTTTTAAGGTTTGCCGCAAATCTTGATTCAAAGAAACATAGAGTTCAGCCACTTACTTTAAATCTTAAAAAACAAATCCTGATTCATTGAGTTTTTTGGAAATAAATCTTAATTTGGGATATTTTAGGTTTACTTGGTTGGGTTTTCTTGGGAAAACAAATAGGTAGTTTTTGCATCAAAGTCTTTTTTTTAGTTTCGGTCATGACGTGTGTGTGTGTGTGTGTGTGTGTAAATTGAAGGTGTTGTTTTTATTTTGAGTCATTTAAATCTTATGTCATTAGTTTCTTAGTCGTCATAGTCTTTTATTTCGTGTCTTCGTATTGTTCATATTTCACATGAATTCATATTGATACTCTCATTTTTGTATTGATAGTTTTTAGTCTTTATTACTTCTTGACTTTTTATATTATTTGATTAATCTATTAAGATATTAATTTTTAATTTATTGTGAACTAGTTTCTCAAATAACTAAAGTTTTGATAATTGAGTGGTAAATGTGAAGGTGAACATCTTATATGCAAAGCTAAAAATTTATGTGAAATAAGAGAGGAGTGACATATATTGAGTGTAGACACATAAGAAAGTGTGTTAGGTATATATATTGCTACTAACTTAATTTTAAGTTCTTGATGACATCAACTAAGAATTGATCATCATCACTAAAAGATAGAAATAATCCCGAATGGGGTTATTTGTCCATGCAACAACAATTAGAGTTGATGAATACAAGGTTTACAGAGGTAATGAGTGGGGAAACTGATTTGAGAACCAAAGTGGCTAGTCTTTGAGATAGGTCAGATCCCAAAGGTTTGAAAGGAATAAGGTTTGTAAAATGATCTAATTCACCTTTAGAAGAATCTATATCAGAATATACAAATGAGAAAGCCAAGGATTTTGATGATAACTATAGTGGTGGGTTTCGGCCATATAGAAACCAAAGGCTTAGGGGAGTTCAACCACTTAAGCAATTTGGCCATATGAGGGTAGATAAGGATGATAGATTTTAGGATGTCTTGAATAGAGATTTAAACATTATTAAGAAGATGATTCTAGCTTTCTAGATAAAATCAATTTGGAAGCATATTTGGAGTGGGAAAAGAAAGTGAAGTTGATTTTTTTTTGTCACCATTGTTCTAAGGTAAAGAGAGTAAAACTTATTGTTATTGAGTTTACTAACTATGATATTATTTGGTGGGATCATCTTGTTTTAGGAAGGATGAAGAATGAGGAGAGACCCATAGAGACTTGGGATGAGATGAAAATAGTCATAAGAAAGAGGTTTGTTCATGGTCATTAACTATATCAAAGATTGAAAAGTTTGTCTCAAGGTTATAGGAGTATGGAGGGTTACCACAAGGAAATAAAGATTGTTATAATTAGAGCTAATGTCATAAAGGATAAAAAAAAGCTATAATGGCAAGGTTCTTGAATGAACTGAATAGAGAGATAGCTAATATGGTTGAGCCATAGTACTATGTTAAGCTTGAAGATATGATTCTTATGGCTACCGATATAGAGAGGAAATTGAAGAGAAATTAAGGACAATACACGCAAGAAAGGTAATCAAGTCCTTTTTTAGCTTGTAGGCTAAATTATAGGATAAAAAGGACTGTTACATTAAAACCAAATATTGTGGGCAACAAATCCAAATAATCTATTGCTTGGAGGAAAGATTTGACCATTGAAACAAAAGGTAAAGTTGAGATCTCATATAATCATAATCATGATGTTAAGTGTTTCAAGTATTTAGGAAGTGGACATATAGCTTCATAATATCCAAACAAAAGGATCGTAGTTATGAGAGAGCATGAATATATTGAATCTAAAAGTGCCAAATCCAAGGAGGATATGCCACCACTTAAGAACTGTATTGATGTTAAGTATTCAATTGATTGAGAGGTTTTAGTGATTAGTATAACACTTAATGTTTAGATTCAAGAGGATGATGTAGAGAAATGAATGAAGAACATATTGCATACTAGATGTCATATAAATAATAATGTATATGGTATGATTATTAATAGTGTGTATTGTGCTAATTTTGCTAGTACTATACTTGTTAGAAAACTGAATCTAAATATTATTAAACATGAAAAGCCTTATAGAATTCAATGATTGAATAATTATGGATAAGTAAGAGTTACTAAGCAAATTGATTTGAAAAGTGGATATCATCAAATAAGAATAAAACAGAGAGATTAATGGAAAACTGCTTTTAAAACTAAATATGGTTAGTATGAGTGATTAGTTATGTCTTTTGAACTTACTAATGCATCTAGTACTTTTATGAGATTAATGAACCATATTTTATGTAATTTTATAGGTAAGTTTGTTGTGGTTTAATTTAAAGATATCTTGATTTATAGAAAGAATTTAGAGAAGCATGTTAAACATTTAAGTAATGTACTTGTTGTTTTGCGAAAAATAAAATGTTTATATGCTAATTTGAAAAATGTGATTTTTTCATGGAAAATATTGTATTTCTTGGATTGAAATGGGTGAGGAAAATGTTAGAGATATCCAAGAATAGCCTTCACCTAAGACAATTATTAAGATAAGAAGTTTTCATGGTTTGGTAGTTTTTATAAGAGATTTGTTAAAAACTTCAGTACTCTAGATGCACCTTCAACTAAGATAGTTAAGAAATATATAGGTTTTAAATGGGGCAAAGAATAAGAGCATGCTTTAATTTATCAAAGGAAAAATTAATTTCGACTCCATTGTTATCATTGCCTGATTTTACAAAAACTTTTAAGATTGAATGTAAAGCCTCAGTGATAGGTATTAGAGTTATTTTAATGTAGAAAAAAAATGCTCATAACTTATTTTAGCGAAAAGCTCAATGATGCAACATTGGATTATCCTACTTATGATATAGATAGTTTTACACTTTGGTAAGGACTTTGAAGACTTGACAACATTACTTGTAGCCTAAAGAGTTTGTGATCCATATTGATCATGAGTCATTAAAACATTTTAAGAACCAAGGAGAGTTGAATTGTCAGCATGTTAAGTGGGTGTAGTTCATTGAATCGTTCTTATATGTGATTAAGTATAAACATAATAGTTGATGCACTATTACGAAGGTATGTACTTCTTTTAACTCTAAACATTAAATTATTATGATTCGAGTATGCGAAAGATTTGCATATTGAGAATGTTGATTTCAGCCAAGTATATGTTGCATGTGAACATTCTACCTTTAATAAGTTTTATAGGATTCATTCTATTGTTTGTTGTTGGGCAAAGGCCCATAACTTAGTGGAGAAGGCGGTTCACTTGGGTGGAGGACCATTAACAAATAGGGCTTGTCCAAATAGATAGAGACTATCCAAAATGGACAACCAAGTTGTTTGTTTTGCTATATTTTTTGTTTTGTTTTCTATCAACAATCATTTTGTTAATTATTATAAGTGAATATATATTCATTTGTTTTTAATGTTTGTGGTTATGAATATCCTATAAAAATGAAGTTAACGTAATTATAGTTGTCACAAATATTTCTTTTCTGAATTGATGTTACTTTTTATTAAATGAACTATACTTCTTGTAACAAAAAACATTTGAAAAAAAAAAATTTCTTCATAATTTTATTCACAGTCTTTCTTGCGAATGTGTTTTTTATTATCGTATAATGTTTTAAAAAGTAGATTCCAAAAAGTTCTTCATGATAATCGCGAGCTTGATATTATTTTCTATTCTAATACATTCGCATTAAAATTATCCAAACATAATTATTTTATTCTTTTAATAAAACTTTCTTTTATTATTCTAATAAGTTGTTATGTAAGAAAAAAATTATTCTGGTAAGAAAATATAAAAAGAGGAGCACAATGATAATTTGAAGGAATTTTAATTAAGGAAATATCTTTTATCCTTATTTCAAATCATTTAATTTCTTCTTGATTTTTTTATATTTATTCTAAATGCTTTTAGTTTTTATTGAATAAACAACATAGTTTGGGAAGATATTTTTTTAAAAAATATATTAATAAAAAAAGAAGGAATTATAATAGAAAACTATTTTGTTTCTATAAAATTCAAATTATTACTCTATTTCCAAAAAATATTTATTACCATAAAATTACATAAAGAAATTGAGAGCTATTTGATAACTAATTTAAAAATTATGTCTTGATAACTTACATTTACTAATTTTTTTAATCAATAAAAGAAGAGGGATGGTTTTTTATATTGGATCCATATAGTTGATCACTAGATTTATGGCCCACACCATGCCACAAATCATATCATACTTTAAACATAAAAAAATAAATATGTTGCAAATGCGTTTTCTAATAAATAAAAAATTTAATTATGAAAAACATTTTGATGCATATTGAACGACACCCTTTTTAAATATTAAGATAATGACGTATTAGATGACATCTTTTTTCTTTAAATATTAAGAAGGCAACATATTAAATTGACCTGAGCCAACACTAGTTAAGTTGCAAAATCCACGAGTCGGGTTATGAGGTTGTGATAATCACATATAAAGCAAATAAAAAAATCATGAAGTCTGATTCTCAATTCATGAGCGTTCAAGTCATTAGATCGATTTTGATAACGATTATAAGCTTATTTTTCCAAACCATATATGAATATTGTCTATTAACTAGAACACTAATTCCATTAACTAAGGAACCATTTTTTTCAATTGCCAATTAATCAGGACACTAGTCTCATTAACTAGGTTAACTACTTATCCTAGTTGCCCATTAACTAGGGCATTAGTCCTATTAACCAGGGAATTATTTTCTCTAATTGCTTAGTAACCAGAACACTAGTCTCATTAAACAGGGTAACTAGTTTTTCCAATTGACCATTGACTAGAAAATTATTTTCTCTAATTTTCAATTAACCAGGGCACTAGTCCTATTAACTAGAGTAACTAGTTTTTCTAATTAACCATTAACCAGGACACTAGTCACGTGAACTAGGGTAACTAGTTTCTCTAATAGTCCATTAATTAAGGCACTAGCCTTATTAACTAGTGTAACTAGTTCCACACATAATAATATGAAAATAAAAACATACCATATTTAAAGTATTTTCCATTACTTGACATAATGAATTTGTTGAATAAGGTATCAAGGTGTCAAGCACCTTTTCCCTACGAATATCCATTCACATGTTGACTATCCCACATATCAGTTATTTTATAGTTCTTATCTCTCTCTCTCTCTCTCTCTCTCTCTCTCTCTCTCTCTCTCACACACACACACACACACACACACACACACACACACAAATATATATATATATCCAACATTAATATTTCTTTCGTGGTTGTCTAACACGAATTACACATGATTTCCACCATTTCAATCAATAATAGATCTTACATTGAATCCCACCAATGTGATTGATAATAATTCTTGCATAGCAATTCGCCATTGCGGTAAATCACATCTTATAATATACTACACATTATCATCTATGCGATTAACTTCAAATTACATATCAATTTCTACCTTAAAAGCATATGTCTTTCATTAACAATAACAACAATAATGGAATATACAATTTAATTACCGTTGTAATTCATCAAGGCATGTATAAATAATTACAAAGGCAAGGGAGGGTCAATCCTTTACCTTAGCTTCTACTATCCAATTTCTTGAGAAGTCTAATCTTACCCCAAACGTTTCTCCTACAAACTCCACATAACATTCATCATTACTCACACATTCCAATTTGAATTTCTTTCATATCATCATTGTAAACCCTTGGAAAATATATGTATGGATAGTTAAGTGAATGTTATGTGAAGCTTGTAAATGGAATAGTTATGCTAAGAGGATGATAAAAAAATTTTGGAAATTAAAAAAAAAATGATTACGTGATAGTTTTAACAAAAACAAATATGAAAGATAGCTAAAAAATAAAAAAAATTTACAAAAACACAAAAAAAAACTAAATGAAAATAATTTTTTAGGGAAGAAATGTTGTGAAATAAAGTTTGATGAAACTTTATTTCACCAACATTAAGCTTGGTGTAAACAGGCGTGAAGATCTGGAAAATATTACCTAGGAAACATAAAAGGTATAAAAGTAGGGACATAATAGGAATTAAACAAATTATTGGTTAGTTATATTTTTATGGTGCCATTTAGGGAAGAAAAGGAAGGAAATTTGTGAGAAAAAAAAGAGAAGTTTGCGAGAAAAAGAGAGAAACCTTATAAGATCACCAATTTCTATATCATCTCTTATAAACCATATTTTAGGATTGATTAAGTGAGATTAAAGAAGAGAAAGTAAGGTTTTAGAGAGAGAAAATGAAGAAAGTAAAGAAAAAAGAGGAAAGGTTGGGAAAGTTTCATTTGGCCATCATTTGGAGAGCAAAATCTTGTTTGGTAAGATGATTCAAGCTCATTTTAAAAAGTTATGAGGAATTTTAATTTATTTTGATGAAATTCTTAATTATATAAATTAGGGTTCATGATTTAGAATTTGGGGGTTTTGTAAACAAGTATTAGAAATGCTAAAACAAGTAAAGAAAAAAAAGTGTTATAGATGTGAAATTGGTGTTATTAAGAAGATAACATGGTCGGCCAAGTGTAGGAAAAAAGAGAAGAAGTATTCTTTTGATGTTTATGTGTTAACATTGTAAGGAATTAATGTAAAGTTTTATGTTAGAAATTATTAGAAGGAAATTAGATCATGTTATCAATTTTGGTTAACATATTAGAATGTTTGTTAATTGTTGTATTGGAAGGAAGTGTTAGTGTGAGTGTGAGTGTGTGTGTGTGTAAGTCTGTTGTGTTTAAATAATAGTTTTGTAATGTAGAGATTGTAAATTGAATTATGATAAAATTAAAGAAAAGCATTGAAAAGAAAAAGAAAATAAGAAAGGTTTATGGCTGAGTATGTATACAAAATGAGGGGGAGAAATGAAAATTTAGTATTAATTGAATTTGATTATTTGAGAGTTGATACAATGAAGAAATGATAAATGATATGCTATAAGTGAGAAGTATTTAATATACTTGGGATTAGTTGGAGAAAATGATAATTATAACCTTGAAGATGAATTGTATAGTAGGATTTAAATTAAAGGAATAGTGATATGTTATGAGATGATAAAAGTATTAATTAATAGTACATTCTCTAAATTCAAGAGAGGCACTAGGAGTGACATCTTTTTTTGCAAGAGAATAACACCCGGCTAGAGGTGCAGGTAAGGTGCATAATTTAATTATATAATTTATTTATTGAAATTTATTATATTTGATAATTTTCATTGAAATAGAATTATGTATACTATATGAAGTGGGGAAAAAAGGAAAGAAAAAGATATGAGGTAGAAATGACAACAGTTGAGTTTGAGAAATTGGTTATGTGAAGGAAATGAAGGATTATGTTGCTTTCATTGTTGAATGAAAGCCAATGTTCGTTGTTTCCATTGTTGAATGGAAACCCCAATTATGTTGTTTTATTTTTGAATGGAAGCCTATGTTTGTATCTTTTATCGTTAATGAGAATCTGCATAAATGAGTAATGGTGAATATGGGACTTGAAGTTGGAAAATAGTATGATAATTGACATTATAATTAAATGGAAACCCTGAACATTTATAAGATAATAATTAATGGTGTTTTTGAGTTGTTCAGATTGTTTATATATGTTGGAGTAAATTATATATTGTAGGATTAAGTTATTTATTCTTTTGATGTCTATACGAAGGACCATCATACATTGCAGAGCAACGATGATATATAGTTATTAGGACTAGACGATTATATTAGGTATAATTTCATACTTATATGCTTTTATGTATAATTAATAGGATATCTTACTTATTATATAACTAAATATTTTGCGAACTTAATGATGTTAGCATTATGCATCTAATTTACTTACTATATGTTTTTATTTCTTTACTTTTTACTTATTGTATGTCTTATGACTTTGAAGAAATAATTCCGATTCATATTGGGTATATATATTGTGAAAATAAATTTATTTAATAATGTTGAGGAACATTGACTTTGATGTGGGATAAGGTCCATGATAGTTGGACTAATGTGGTGTTGAAGTTGGTTGTATTGTGTATGAAGCGGCGATAACTTGATATGGTCTAGATATAGAAAAAACTCTACTAAAATCTTAGTGCAATAAATAACATGACCATTGTATAAAAGTGTGGGAAACAAAAAAAAAATGACCCTAATTTCATTGTATGTGTATATATATATATATATATATATATATATATATATATATATATATATAATTGTGCTGAAAAAAAAGAATGTTACAATCATTCCATACAACACATCCCAAACACAAATTCCCAACCAAATTACAGTATGCTTTTACACATAATTCCTTAATTCTCTACATATATCCATTCCAATAATTACCTCATAACTCATACATATAATTTTTTTGACATTCATTACAATATGTTTTATATATAATCTCACCTTTATATTAAAGGCCACCAATATTCCAAGAACACAATCCCTACATATTATGCTTTCATCCTATCATGATTTTTCATATACATCACATTATGAAACACATATCATCATTTTGTATAATTTACAACAATTTCTTTATTTGGTCAAATTACATGGATATACATCAATGAGTAAATTTTATTTCTTTGTTTAGAAAAATTTATTTATCATGTTTGTTCACATGGTAATTAGTCTTCCAAACGAGCAATTGTAAATAATTAAATTGAATATCTTAAGCCATTCTTCGCTTACTTCCTAAGCTTATTGATATACTAATTTTATTCTATCATAACTCAAATTCATGTCAAAATCACAACATATCAAGAATCCTATTAAAACTAACACAAGATTTCATTATCTAAATTCATCAGCAGCACTTAACACTTACAAATCACATGTCATTAGACAACAATTATATAATTGCACAAGTTCTCACTTCTTTCCTCTTATGACTGGCTTTACCAACCTCTAAACATGCAATTTGTTCTTTTTATAATCTTTTGAATTCATCAAAATCTACATTATTATCGTTTAATCTCACACAATCACATATATATATTACAAATAATCATTTCATCTACATACTAGCTTATTCAACTTAACCAATTTCAAATACAAGAATGCATTCATATTAAATCATTTCCAACACTTCCATATAAATTAAATATATGTAATTTGGCCAAAACCCCTATAAGCATTAACACCCAATTTGTTTTTCAATTATTCATAATCTAAGCCACTCTTACTCTATTACATTTCAATTATATCATTTTAACACAATTTCTCAATTCTCCTTAAATCCTTCACCACCCTAATTTACAATCTTTGAAATTTTAATGTTAAAACTTACTAAAATGAAATTGAAGTAAATAAGGTGGCTTTAGCAACCTTTTCCTATTGTATTAATGTCAATACCTCTCCCCCAAACTGAATTTACCACCTTCAATCTTTATTTTCTTCCAATTATTCTAGATTTTTACCATCAGCCCCCCCTCTTTAAAGATGATTTCTTAGGCTTAGTGTTGGGTGTTTGGGGTTTTAAAGCCCATTTGACATTGTGGTAGCAGTTGTATTTTAAAGTGTTTTTCGTTTGGAAATGCATCAAAGTAATGTTTTTTTATTTTTTAAAATTTATTTTTGAAATCAGCATATTAATATGATATAAAAACACCCAAAAAATAAATTTGAAGAAAAAAAATTAGTTTTTTTCAAAAGCACTTTTGCACTGCAAAAACAAATAGTGTCTTATTCTCTCATTCTGATCACTAGAACATCCAATTCTATGGAAAAATATTAACAAGAGAAAAAGACGATGATAGTTGGCCTTCCCCTCTTCCTTTAAGCATCACTATATAGGGGGAATAAGAATAAATTTGTCTAAAATGACAATAATGCCCTCAATGAGTCTATAAGTCATTTATTAAGTATTTTACCCCACTGTTAGTGTCTCTATAAGGCTTTTTCAGACTTTGATTGACTTGAAATCTTAACCCAAAGTATAGAGACGTGTCATGAGGTTACTCATAAAATTTCAACTCGATCTAACAATAAGATTGAGAGTTATACTCAATAACGTAAAATTGGTTAGCAAGTAATTTTACACCAAAGATTCCAAATTTTTATACTCATTTATCTACTTAAATCATCCAAATTTTAACTAATTCGTTGGAAACTTCCATCCCTATCTATAATATAATTTTTCTTAAGTTTTGTTCCATTTCGGGTTAAAAACTATACGATTGCATGTAGGCTTACACCTGCAATCAAAGTCATTCGCACATAGAACCATATATTAATTCATCTGAAAATTCAAAAATATTTTTCTAAATATTTTAACCCTAAATTTATAAGAATTATCCATATTTATCACTAATATATCAATTTTCATGCTACATGTCTACATTATACCCTTTATATGTGCTAGATCATACTTACCAGATTTAGATGTATTTTTAGCACTGAGTTTAAACAGACTACATCAAATTTCATTAAATTATATCTCAGAACAGTGTTTTCCCTTTTTAACTCTTCCATTTGGTTTTTATCTGCCTTTCTTTTTTTACACCATTTTCATACTTTTATTTTTAAGTTAACACATAAATATTTTATTTCAAATTCTCAAAATCCAAAGTCACCTTTTTATTTTCAATACTCAATTTACTTAACATAATATTTTCCATTATTAATTTTATGGAGTTTATCTAGGGGGTTACAATTAGGACCGGGTATAACCATAGATAAGAACAAGAACTCCGATCTCATACACATCCTCGGTGGCAAGTTGTAAACTATAAATATCATCGACCAACAAGGATATGGTGTAACAAATGACCCAAATGGATTGAATCCATCTATAAATAACCCAAGACATATGTTCTGTGTTTATATTGAAAAATGAAGATGCACCCTATTAAATTACTTCCAAGCTTTACCATCGAAAGGGTGCACCATGACATCATCTATCACATTATATGAATAATGTCATATCATATGCTCAGCAATCTTTGGAGATATGAATAATCTTTGCATCCTAGGAGTGATTAAGAAGTATATGAGTTTTCTATGTGTGACAAGAGTCCTTCCCTTACCAGTTTTGGGTTTATAACAGGCATGCTCAAAGGTTCTGCACTAAAACAAATATTCATTTTCATGTTAGTACAACATGTAAAAGCTTGACACATGTCAATTCTCTTATATCCTAGGCCAAAGGATTTCATCATGGATTTAACAGCCTAAAAATTTTGTTTAGCCTATTCCCTTTAGGTAAAATGTTTCTTACCCTTTTGATGATTATGTCATAACCAACCTTACTCAGCCTATGATTTGACTAGATAATAAACACTTGTGCAAAACCCAATAATTTACTATGATTTGTGCACCCATCCCATAATGATTCGCTAGAATCTTTCAAAAGTTCAATAAATCTAGTTGCGTCTATATTTGATTCTTCATCTATACTTGAATATTCATCTGTATAACCCTAATTTATTCTCATTGCATCTATCACTATACTCGTATAAAAATTACTATTATCATCTACAACTACATACACATTGCTAGAATTAGAAGTTGAGCCAACCATCTTTTCTACCATGGTCTCGTAAGGAACATAGGTTCTTCGTGTGTAAACAAACACAAGTATTTTCTCATTAACTTTTTTTTATATAGAAGATGCATTGTAACAACATCTGGATTGATGAACTTTTTTATTTTTACATCTCTTACATGTACATCTAATACCGCCTCCACTAATATTCTTTGAATTAGATCGTGCGTAATTAGTAAAACCCACAACTCAATTATAATAATCTATCATTCGCAATCCTTTAGGTGAAACTCGATACATCAAAGAACGATCATCCATTACTTATATGAAACCTATATAGAATATTAATGACAACATGTATTAATTAATAATGTGAACTTAACAAATTATCGATATCCAACTAATTAGCTACCATTAGTTCATTCAAATTTATTTAATCTATTTTAATAGTACCCTTTAATTATTATCAATTTTCTCAAAAATTTATCAATATAATTGATAAAATATGAAATGTATCCATTAAATAACTCATCATTTGTCTCATTATAACACACTAAGTTATGAAATAAAACTCAATTTCATCAAATGATAAACAAATATAATTTTTCAAAATCTCAAACAAACTCTAACATGTACAAATCATAAATTCTTACAATAAAATTCTCTAGGAAAAAAGTTATAAAACAAGCAAACACACAAACAAACTACATACACTGCACAAAAATACATGTTGCTGATTATAACTTTAATATTATCGATGAATTCCCTTATAGAAACTAGTAATGGTAAATTATCATCGATAATTCCATTAGAAATATTGACAATTAAAAAGGAAATACCTATCCAATTTTTCTATATTCTTTGAATTCATTTGGTAATTCCTTGAGTACTTATCAAATAAACTTTTTTCATTGATTATTACTCATCAATTACAGACAAAAATAGCAATGTAATTTTTCATCGTAGTGTATTGACAAAATTGTTTCTATTAGTATTATCGTAGATATTTGACAATTTTCTGCAGTGTCAGAAAAAACCTATATATACTGACTATTATACTGAATATTTCAAGACGTAAAAATGATGGCCTTTCTGCCACTTTGTCGTGCTACTAAGCAATAGCAAACATTACATGCCAAAAAGGAAAGAAAATCATATATAAAAGATGATACGAAGCGGTTTAACCAGGAAGAAAAATGAAATTGATGATGACTGTTCTGATCATGACAAGGATGATGAGAAATGATATATATGATGTTGATGTTGATAATAACGTGGAGAACAACGAAAGTAGTTGCAATTTAGATGAGTTTGATCGGTGATGACTACCATATTCTAATGAGCAATAAGTGTCAAAACAAAACAATCTTGAGAATTTGGTGAAACTATCATCATCATCATCATCTTAACATAAAACTAGAAATGTTATAAGATACTAACGAGAAAAAAAAAAA
>Ga0307515_10006176_pt1 | contig 24068 bp, 17 predicted proteins | sample 17_EM_MG_FD_194513 | JGI IMG/M metagenome (GOLD analysis project Ga0307515, IMG submission 194513) | Populus trichocarpa ectomycorrhiza microbial communities from riparian zone in the Pacific Northwest, United States - 17_EM | ecosystem: Host-associated > Plants > Roots > Unclassified | place... | reverse complement strand
TGCTGTTTTTTTTTTTTTTTAACTCATAATACCCACTAGCACTTGTTATTATATGATATACTTGGATTTTTTTCTGCGGCTTTCTCTGCATTTTATCAGTTAAGATTTTGTTAATCACCTTCTTGTGTCCGCAGGTTTATTGTTTAACTTTTTGTATCTATATTATTTTGTCACTTTTGGTTGAGATTCTAAAAAATTCATGGAGTTGATTGTCTGGTGATATGTTTATGTACTTTGCTTGTTGTTGATGTTTCCCCACCCATCCTTACACTGCAGGAAATGCTGAAGGATGTTGTGAGAACTAAAACATACCAAAATGTTATTTACCAGAATAAATTTTTATTCAAGGATAAAGTGGTACTTGATGTTGGTGCTGGGACTGGAATTTTATCCTTATTCTGTGCCAAAGCTGGGGCTGCCCATGTTTATGCGGTATGCATTTCCTTTCTTTTTCCCTATCACATCCTGCATCCACTAAGCTGAATTTTTATATGCTAAATATGGTTTTTGCCAACATTTCTATTTCCAGGTCGAGTGCTCCCACATGGCTAACATGGCGAAAGAGATTGTTGAATCAAATGGATATTCCAATGGTAATGCTATTGTCTTCATATAGTCTGCTAATTTTCTCTCATTACGATGCCTCAAAGGGCAATTCTGACTACTTACTCGTGTTTCAATATTACAGTTATAACAGTTTTGAAGGGAAAGATTGAAGAGATTGAGCTACCAGTTGCTAAAGTGGACATAATTATTTCAGAGTGGATGGGATATTTTCTGTTGTTTGAGAACATGTTAAACTCAGTCCTGTACACACGTGATAAATGGCTTGTAAGTTGCAATTACACTTCTCTTTTCTGATTTATAACTTGGTTCTTCAATGCAAGGTTAGGATAAATGCTAGCCAGTTGGTTTGAATATGATGGTTTTGTTTGATGCCTGAAGCATTCATGTGTCTCTAGGGTTCTGAAACTTGTAGATTTGGCTGTTTCTTGGCTTTACCTGTTTGGTTTTATTTTTTCTCTAGTTTCTTGATTGGGATTTAATGCGAAGAAAAGAAGAAAATATTAATTCTGATAGCACCATTCATTGGCAATTTCAAGGAATTTCCTTCCGGATAAAGGAGGCTCACTGTATTCACATAAAATTTACTGTTCAGGGAGTATTTTTAGAATGAAAATCTTGTGGATGAGAATAGTGCTTTCTTGGGATAATAATGCAATGGTGTTTGCTGGTACTTTAATATTCACAAAAAACAAGAGTCTCTGTGCTCTTTGGCTTTCGGTCAACCGGATGCATGCACCATTGGAAGGAAGGGTAAAAATGCCAACCAACTTTTAGGTCATTCATTAATCTGGAACAACTATAATTTTTTAGTGATCAAAAGTTCTTTTAGTTATTATTATACTCCATGGGATCATCATTGGAGATGCTGAAAAACTTCTAATCAGTAATGTCAGCCTTTATTTTTCATTATTTGCTTTTCCAGGTCAATGATGGAATTGTGCTGCCAGACCAAACTTCTCTCTATTTGACAGCCATTGAGGATGCAGAATACAAAGAAGATAAGATTGAATGTAAGACTATGATCTGTCTAATGTGTGTAGATGAAATCATTTTCCTGCAGATCCACAATATGTGTGGAATTTGGCAGCACAGCCCAGACTTTGATAGATGAAAGCTGTGGGGAATTCACCCCAGTTGCATGCTGGCTTTCATCTGCTATTTGAATTCATTTTCCAACTCAAAATATTTAGTGGGGTGGCATTTAATTAGTTCTTATTTCTGTTTCGTTGCCTTGGCCTTCATGTTTGCTCCAGTTTGGAATAATGTCTATGGCTTTGATATGACCTGCATCAAGAAGCAGGCCATGGGGGAACCTCTTGTCGACACTGTTGATCAGAATCAAATTGTTACAAATTGCCAGAAGCTCAAGGTCAGATATGCATTTGTCTGTGTTTTTGCACTCGCTCGCATGCATGTTTGCGTATGGTTGTGCTCATTTCTCCAGCCTGCTTTTGGTGGCTGTTCTTTGCTTTTCTGGCTAATGTGTGATATTTTGATATTCATCATTTCAGACAATGGACATCTCAAAGATGGTATCTGGGGATACATCGTTCACAGCTCCTTTTAAGCTTGTAGCAGAACGTGATGATTTCATCCATGCATTAGTAGCCTACTTTGATGTATCATTTACGAAATGTCACAAGTTTACGGGCTTCTCTACAGGTCAAGCTTTTTTTTCTTTGCCCTATTCTGTTATGTTTTTCTCATCTTCCAGTACAAAGTTTTGTTTTACTACAAACAGTGAAATCCAGTGAGTCAAGGGAACCTATTTTATCATGGGCTAGCATTACAACTGCTCCTTTCCATGAAATGGCTCATGTCATGGGTAAATAAGCTTCTATAAGCTCCATCACTTGATTGTGGTGATGCACAAATAATTTTAATATTTGTGAAGCTCAAAAGTAACTATCTCTAACACTGAGGTAGAGAGTACTGCTTTTAAGTTTCTGAGAGTGTATTCTCAAGGAAATACTATCATAAAATAAGCACAAGTAAACACAGAAATCAGAAATCAAACCTGCCAGTTAACAGTCCAGTGAAATGCGTAAATAACCTTCCTGATGAACTTGTATGATGCAGGGCCCAGATCACGAGCTACACACTGGAAGCAAACAGTCTTGTACCTAGAAGATGTGCTAACCATTTGTCAAGGGGAGGCACTAAGTGGAAGTATGACTGTGGCGCCGAACAAAAAGAATCCTCGTGACATTGACATAATGATCAAATATTCATTGAATGGTCGACGTTGTGTGGCCTCAAGAACTCAACATTATAAAATGCGATGAGTTGCATGAACGGATCTTCAAATTGCAAGAGTTGGTGGGCTGACATCGATGCTCAAACTGCTACCTGTTAGCAGGATGTATTTGGAAACCTGCATCTATTTCTTTTATTTCCAGGAATGAGAGAAATGTTTTGGTTGGCCAAAATGTCACCTGTTTGTAATCTTAATCGCTTCCCATTTGGCAAATGCAATGGGTGATTGCAATCGTCCTGGAATTTCTAAATTTTCGTTTGCAATATCATTCCATTTCGTGATAATTCCCTTACTGATATTTAGCTTCAGCTTTTTCAGCCTGTGAGCTTTTATCCCTTTGCTTTAGTGATAGTTGCCTGCCTTCAACTTGTGACCTGTTATTCCCTGCTTTATCTATATTCCTCCAATCTTGCAAACAATATCCTTCCATTACCTCTGCTTTTATTTTATTTTGTCTAAGTGCAAGCTATGCTTCTGACAGCATTGCCTCTCTCTGCCTTCACTCTTTTCTTGTCAATATTCCCTAATTGGATTCTAGATCTGATATTTTTCACATAATATTTACCTTCTCGCATAATATTTTCACAATATTTATATGATAATGTTTATTTACATGATTCTTATTATTCAATCCCTACATTCAATTTCATCAAGTCTATTAGTTTTATTTTCACCATATATAAAAATATTCATTTTTCTTTTTAAATTTTTATCCTATCAAGTAATACAACCCCAACATAATTTTATACGTATTTTTTTCTTACACTTTACTATTAATAATCTTAACCTTAATATATATTATTTATGACATACTTTTTTAAACAAAACCACATAACTTTATTTTTACGTATGCCATAACCACCTTCCTATCTTTCCCTTATCATATCCTTTCCTTTATTCTGCGTAATAATCACACCCCTCATTCATTAAATTTTTCTTCCTTGGCTGGCCATTCGAGCCCAATTTTTCTCCTCCATATTTTTTTTACAATCATCTTCTAATCTCACAACGTCAATATAAACCATAAAAATCAATTTCAAAGTATATCCTACCAACATTAATGCAACCCTAACTTTCCAAAATTTAGTAATTTCAAAGAATCATATGAAAAAAGCATAACAAATTAAACAATTGTTACTTTAAAACAACTTACTTAAATGTATTAAGCAAGAATTAAGGCTCATTGCATTGTCCTGGATTTCTATTCATCATCTTCCTCATTCAAAGTCTACTTTCTCTCTCAAGAACTTCAATTTGTCTCCTAAGTTCCCCTGTTCTTTCTTTTCTCTTTTGTTTCTTGTTGATTTCTAGCTAAAATCATTTTTCCTTACACAATTTTAGGGTTTCTTCTTGCCTTTTCTCTCTCTCTCTCTCCCAAGCTCTCTTTTCTCTCCTTTTCTCTTCATTTTTTTTTCTGTCCAGCCGTGGGTGTAAGGAATAAGAGAGCTGCTGGAAATTTCCAGCTCATCGGGCGTATTTAAGAAGTTGTCATTAATGAATTTCATGTTATTTGTTTTACGCCCTTACTGAACTCTGATTGCTCTAAAATTTTAACTGTATATAAAACTATATGTTAAGAGATTCATAGTAAAGTTTCAGTCCGGTCCTACAGTCGGATTAAGCGTTATGCTCGATAACACAAAACTAGTTGGTAAGTGATTTTACACAAAGAAATTCAAATTTTCTTATTTAACCCTTACATAAATCATATCAATTAGTCCTCTAAACCCTAGGGACTATTTTATCATTTTTAAAACAAATATATAATAAATTTTTTATCTTTAAAAAATCCAGGGGTTTATATTTTTTCCTTCTAACAAAAATTTCGTCCTTGAAATTTTAGGAACTCACTCTTTCTATGTAAAAGTTCTCACCTGTTCCCAAGAATAATGCAGGATATTTCTTCCTCATTTCTAATTCTCTTTTCCATGTCTCTTCTTCAATCCGAGAATTTCCCCACAATACTTTTACCAAAGGTAGTTTCTTATTCCTTAACTCCTTCAAGCTTTGGTCAATTATCTTGATCAGCTTCATTTTTATGGTTAGATTTTCATGAATTTTTATTGGTCGTCTTCTGCACATCTTGTTCCTGTATTCTTAACTGGTGATACCCAGATCTTAAATCACTTAAATCAATCTTAGAGAACACTTGCACTCCTTTCAATTGATCAAACAAGTTGTCAATCCTCGGAAGTGGATATCTATTCTTGATGGTTACCCTGTTTAATTGCATATAATCAATGCAAAGTCGTAGGGTGCCATCTTTCTTCTTGACAAATAAAACAGGAGCTCCCTAAAAAGAGTTGTTGGGTCGGATAAATCTTTTATCAAGTAACTCTTGTATTTGCACCTTCAATTCTGTTAGCTTCGAATGAGCTATCCTATAAGGGGATTGAGATATAGGCATGGTTTTAGGAAATACATCAATTGACACTTCAACCTCTCTTCCAAGTGGCAACCCTGGTAACTCATCTGGAAAGATATCTCGAAACTCCTTTACTATAAGGATACGATCTAATTCTTGAGTTTGTTTTGCTCTATCAATTACATGCGCTAACCATGCCACACATCCCTTGTTAAGTAACTTCCTTGCCTTCATAACCGATATTAAACTATTAGGTATCACACTCCTCTCACCATAAAAATTTACCATTTCCCTATCAGCTGCTCTAATAGTAATAACCTTAGTATAATAGTTCATTGTAGCTTGGTGTGAACTCAACTGATCCATCCCCAGAATTACATCAAAATCAACTATCTTCAAAGGTATTAAATCTACATTGAGTTCATAATCTTCTATCAGTACCCTACACCCCTTATAAACATCATTCACTTCTACAATTTCTCCTAACGGTGTAATAATAGCTAACTCCATTTCTAACTTACTTTTTTATTCTTTTAGTTTATTTACAAATTTAAAGGCTACAAAGGAGTGAGTAGCTCCAGGATCAAATAAAACATACCCTAGGTGTGCATTTACGGTACGCATATCTGCCACCATATTTTTTGAAGCCTTGGTAGCTTCTTGATCGAGATGATAAACTTTTCATTGAGTCCTAGTTCCTTGGCCACGGCCTCTCCCCCTACTAGCACTAACTCTTGACTAAGCAGGTCTCATCTACTCTCCACTAGGTTTGTCCACAGTATGTGATTGTTGCTAGCTCTAGGTCTGAAATTTGTTAGGGCAGTTTCTTCTTCAATTACCAGCACCCTTATATAAGAAACATCCCTATAAATATTTGCACTCTTTTCATTGATGACCCAGCTGCTTGCATACAAAACACCTCCCTGTTGTAACTCTGCAATCGCTTGGGTGTGCTCGATTACATATGTCACAAACTGTGTTCCGAGAATTAGTTCTTAGAGAATTTCCTCCCCTGTTTAACCCAAATGAAGAATTTTAAAAATAGATGGGGTTTAGTTTAACGAATGATAAGGAGGTAGTTTCACCATAAAAGAAAGTCGAGAGAAATGATAGATTTATATGTTTATATAAAAAAAAACAAATTTACACGGTATTTTCAATACTAGTTTTTCGATAATAAGGGTGTTACACTCTCTGCCTTCACTCTTTTCTTTTTAATATTCCCTAACTGGATCCTAGATCTGATATTTTTAATAATTTAAATAATTACAAATTTAGATTTGTACAATCAAAATTTTTTGTTTTGATTTTTTGCCCTTAATCTTTAGGTTTTTTTATTTGTCATCAATTGCGGGTTTGTCAAGAATTCATGATGGCTCCGAAAATGGATTTGTAGTTATATGAAGTTATTGAATCTTTAGTCAGAAAGTGGTTTTTGTATCTTGACTCTTCAATTAACAGGAATTAGTTGTGTGACTTGTTTCTCTGTATTAATAAATGATGGCAAGAAATTATTGGGATTAAGATTTATTGAAAAAGATTAACTATAGACAACCTAAAAGAAATGGCTAGGGTAGTGTTTGGTAAGATGGATTGGACAAGATAATTGTTTTATGAAGTTGTTTGGTGTATTTTTAGACAGTACAAAAATTAATTTTTGTCCTTGTCTAAAGTTGTTATAGTGGAGAAATTTTTGTCTCCCTAAAAGAGATAGGACAACCTGTCCAATTCTGTATATAAGGGTTAATCTAGTTGATTTGGGTCAATGTAAGGATAAAAATAATTGTTATCATAGTTTTAAAACTTAACTAGGAGTCGACCTAGGATAAAACTTAAGTCATAGGCTGGGTTGACCATCGACCTGGAACAACGTAAGGATAAAAAAAGTTATTATCATAATTTTAAAACATGATTTGAGGATTGAACGAGGCCAAACCTAGGCCACTAGTCATGTTGACCATTGACTCAAGCCAATGTAAAAATAAAAATTATTATTGTTATAGTTTTAAAACTCAACTTGGAGCCAAGGTAGGGTTGTGGGTCGAGATCATTGACTCAAGTTAACGTAAGGATAAAAATCGTTATTATCATAATTTTAAAACCCGACTTGGAGGTCGCCTCGGGACTTTTATGGGTCAGGTTGACCATTAACCCAGGTCAATGTAAAGATAAAAGTGGTTATTATCATAGTTTTAAAACCCAACTTAGAGGTTGATCTAGGGCTAGGCTCGGGTTACGGGTCAATTTGACCATTGACCCAAGTCTACGTAAGGATAAAAATGGTTATTATCATATTTTTAAAACTTGACTCGAGAGTTGATCCAGGACCAGGCCCATGTCATAGGTCGAGTTGACCATTGACCTGGATCAACGTGAAGATAAAAATGATTATTAATATTATTATAATTTTAAAACTCAACTCAATGGCCAACTTAGGGTTAGGTTCAGGTCATAGGTCGAGTTGACCATTAACTCAAGTTAACGTAAGGATAAAAAAGATTAATAATTTTAAAAACCAACTTATGAGTCGGCCCAAGGCCAGACTCGAGTCACGAGCTGGGTTGACCATAACCTGGTCAACATAAGGATAAAAATAGTTATTATCATAATTTTAAGAATCTACTCAAGGCCAGACTCAAGTCATGAACCAGGTTGACTATTGACCCGAATCAATACAAGGATAAAAATAATTATTATCATAATTTTAAAATCCAACTAAAAGATCGACCTGGGGCAAGACTCAAGCCATGAATTGGGATGGTCAACCCGGGTTGACCCAAAGCAAAGAAGGAATAAAAATAGTTATTATCATAGTTTTAAAACCCGATTTTGAGATCAACTCGAGTCACGGCTTGAAAGGATCAACCCGAGTTAACCAAAAGAATAATTAAAACAACCTCATTTTAACCAAAAAATTATATAAAAAAATAAATGGTATAAAAAAGATCAAAACAACCTCATTTTGATAAAAAATAATAATAAAAAAAATCAATGGATTTTTACTTATATTTTATCTTGGATTGACCGGGTCACAAATTAACTAAAGTTTTTAATCGGGTCAAAGTTAGATCAATCATTCCTTTATTTTTTTTTAACTTACAACAACCTGGAACTTAGATTGGCCAAGTCTGTGTAAAGTCTAGTAAAAGCAAAATAAAACAAATTGATGAATATAATTTTTTAAACATAAAGACGAAATAATTATTTGTATAATCCAGCACAAAAAAACAAAAAAAAGAAGATGCCATTTAGAAGTTTCAATAACAATAATTACTATTTTAGTTTGTACTCTAAATTCACAAAGTATGATAACGTAATTATTACTAGTTGCAGTATCAAAGAAATTACATTTTCCTCTCTATATAAAGAATATCATTTTAATGCTACCAGATTCACAATAACAGATGCAGAGCTTGGTGAGGACTCATTAGCTTCATATGATCCTGTTGAATGAATTCTAGACAATCAATTTCGAATCAACTCATTCAGATATAAAATCATTATCAGATAGTGTAGACAAAAATGCGTGCCTCTAAAAGATGAAAACAGAAGTTTCAAGAAGAGTTGGTTCAGTTCATATTCTAATCAGTTCCTACTGCCTCAAGTTTTCTGGTATCTATACCGAAAAACCAAAAGACCAGTTCACTATAATAAACAAAGGATGTGCACGCCCTTGCTGTGTAACTGCAGTAATTCCTTTACAAGTCCATTTTTGCTCAGAGTTCTCTCACTGCATTGTAAAGCCATTTAGCGGTCCTAAAGTTCTGATTTGCCAGTCTTTGAATTCTTCTTTGCAGGCGCTGCACGTATTCCTTTCCACCATTTCTGTATCTGCTTGGACACTATATTTGTATGCCTCTTCAATGCCTCAGCTGTGCTTTTTATCCCTTCAAAGATCTTCTGTTTCCAGTCATCCTTCATGTCCTGCTTCTCTCTTAAAACTTTTCCCTGCAAAAGATTAGTTGCAACAGTTCAAGTAAAACAATGAAGTATTGAAGAAAAGTATTAATGAGCTCTGAAATTTGTCAATTACCATATTTGAGGGGAACTGTTCATCTTCATCGTCTTCATCCTCAGCATCTTCATTACCAAAATTGTTCATTCCCATTAAATCTTCCCTTGAATACATTTTCATGCCAGGAGCTCCAGGCATACCCTAAAGCAAAGGGGAACAAATTATAGACCCAAATCAACATATAACAACATACATGCAGAAATTTTAAGCAAATTACCTCCATAGATCTCATAATCTTTTCCATTTCAACCTCTTTCGATGGTTTAGGCACAAAAGGTTCCCCAGGCATCCTGTTCTGAAAAACATGAAAAAACAAGTATTAAACTTGAGTTGTTTGTTCTGAAATGGAATGTGCAAGACAAAGTAAGAGGTGTGAAGTCATGAGTTGTTCTGCTCTCTGGAAAGATAGACATGGATTTTACAATATTATAGAACTCGAGTGAAATAATATTGGTCAACATGAGATGCAAGTGCAGAATATTAGGAGCCGAACAGTTGAAGGTATAGGGAAAGAAAAGGAACAGTGCTTAAAAAAGTAAATCTGTAATTATGTTTTTCTAATTAGAGAAAAATTGCCATGACTCGTGTTTCTCACTGAATTTAATGGAAAACAAACACCCAACAGTAACCTAAAACAAAAATGACTTGAGAATGAGTATATTGTTCCCACTTCATAGAACTAATATATTCTGCAAAGTTATTGGCTAAAGCCTTGGACACAAGTATGATGGAATAGGAAAAAAAAGCAGCTAATTCAGAGACAACATTCTAGCCAGAAGAAGTGCTTTGATGAGAAGCATGGTTAGGATAGGGAGATTGATGCAAGAGCTAGAACTGCAGTAGCTTTCATATGATTAGGATTTTTCTTTTAATAATTTATGGTAGTAGTTTGGACGACTAAGATTTAGTTATTTTTAAGGGGAGATTTTTTTTTTTTTTTCCTTGAGGTTTACGAGAAATCAAAGGGCCTGCTACTAGAGTATAGTTAAAAACAAATTTGATATTTTGATAATTTTATAAATAGTTTGTTCTCTTTTTCTGGCTTTTCAACCCAAACAAGACTTAAAAACAACTTTGATATATTGATGATTTTATAAACAATTTGTTCTCTTTTTCAGGCTGTTCAACCCAGACAATCAGACTTTGGCTAAATTAGCTATCTTTTGCCTTTTTCTTCCTACATCAGAGATTCTCTTTATTACTCCTTTTCTTCCCAAGAACTCTATTAACTAGAGAAAAATTAAAAGTTCTGGAACTTTTGAATTTCAAATCCATTTATGCTTCACTGATTTTCAGATATAAATTGGTTTTTGTGTTTTGAGAACACAAGAAAAACTAGCACAGTGAAGCATTTTCCTCTGATGTGCCTTCATGTTATTGAAATTCATAGATGTAGAGAATTATTAAAATCAATTTCTAAAATTGAGTTGATGAGTGTCAATCCGGAAGCCAATATACAGCAGAGACTGTTCAATATAATGAGAAAAGGAGAGAGAGGTTTCATTCGCATAAAGTTGAACATGCAACAAGCAGAGAATTATTGCTGTCAGATTCAGATTATTAGCAAAAGCATGCCATTTCCAATCGATGTGGAACAATTACCATAGAGCAGTACACACTATGTCAAAGCTTCCAAGCCTTTTCAAATTCTTTCTAAGAATCAGTGAAGGCAGCACGAAAATTTCATAACTAATAAGTTTTCTATCATCATATATCAAGGACATGCACAATCATGATTTTGAAGATCACAAAATGAAAGCACTGAGATTGACAAGTCAAAATGGTCCCTAAGAAAAGCTATATCAATCACCTATGACTGTCAAAAATGAGTGCAGCTACCTTGGGGACTGGAGGTGGTTTCTTAGTACAAGAATTAGTCAGATCTTTGCAGAGATGTTTCACCAATAAATCAATCTGAGGCTTGGTAGTATATATATATTCAGCAACATCAGTGTCGACGTAGTCCATGACCTGGAAAGCCCTCAAACAAATAAGCAATTATTTGACATCTAGCAATTGAGGATGGTCCAAACATAAAACCAGTAGTAATTTAAGGAAAACCATCAGCAGACATTTCTAAACTCCACAATCCAGAGAACAGACAAAGTCACCAACTAAACTGATTTCCATAAAAACTATCAATATAATGTCAGTGCCAAACTCACCTGTTGGCAAGTTTGCTCGATTGTCTTGCATTCTGAATTGCATTGACCTTCAGTATCTTGTTCTATCAGCTACAGATTTAAGAAAAAAAAAAGAGAAGAAAAATAAACTTCTTAGGAATTAGATTGCCAATTTCGACCAATTATCCGTACTTGTAGTACTCACAAGTCCTACTCCATTGATTAATTATCACTATGGTTCTAGTTTATGACCTGTGAAGCCAAACACACACACACATCCGATTGAGAGCATATGAAGATGAAAATTGGGAATATATATATATATATATATATATATATATATATATATATATATATATATATATATATATATATCTCATACCTCTAGCTTATCACCTTGCTCCATTATATCCAATTTCATTATCCAATCAGCTTCTTCCTTCTTCAAATTGCATACGTTCTCCGCAATCTCAATCACTTGATACTCGCTGATCTATCATAGTACCCAAAAGAAAAATGAAAGAAAAAAGCAAGACAATTATTTTACAATCAAATCCAACAAAACCCATAAAAAAAATCAAAGCAAACCTAGATCGCAGAATTAGTTAGACTTGACACCTTCTGGGGAGAGATCTGATCCTGCTTCTTTTGAGCTTGCCGGTACAACTGTGAGGCAACCTTTTCACAAACTTGGCATTTGATGTACGGTATATCATCTTTTCTCGCAACAATAAGAGGTTTGTCTGTTTTGGCACTCTCTGAGACTGGTATCCATGTTGATACCACCGACAGTGTCACCAAGACAACCACTGTCTGCTTGATCAATGCCATAACGCCCCTCTCTCCTCTCTATCTCTAATTTGAAATAACAAGAATTTCTGTGGGAGAACCTCACCTCAAAAGCAGATTTTCTACTGATGCGTGGAATCTTAACTTTAAATGTTCGGAATCATGCGTGGGGGTTTCCCTGAGCCTCGATGGAAGTTTCGAGAGTTTTTCTTTTAATGTTTTTTATTTAAAAATATATTAAAAAAATATTTTTTATATTTCTAATATTAACATATTAAAATAATTAAAAATACTAAAAATTATTAATTAAAAGTATTTTTCAATAAATTCAAAAGTTTTAAAAAATATGATCCAACCATACTCTTTTTTAATAAATATAGATGTATTTTCAAATTTTGAAAACATTAATAATAATAGCATAATTGTATTGATAATCATCTCTAATATTCTTTATTTTTTAAAATTTTAACATTTTAATTTTATTTTCAAAGAAAATTAGTTATTAGTTGAATTTATATTACATTTTAGACTAAGTTTTCAATTTATTCTTATAAATTTAATTCCCTTTTAAATTTAGAATAGATTTGTTGAATAATTTTACGGTGCTTAAAAAGTAGTTAATAGCATTTTATCAGTTACTTCACTTTATTTATTTTAAAAAAATAAATAAATATAAATAAGAGAGAGAAAACATAGGTAAAGTCGTGAAAATATGCTAATCCTGTATTTGATTTTCTTTATCATATATGTATTAGTTTTTAAAAAAACAAATGAGTTAGTGAAGTACTAATATGATGATATTAATAATTATTCTATGTGCACCATAAATTATTTTGGGTATGATATGCTAGACTAGACATAATACGAATAGAAATGGACTCGATATTATATATTATTGTCTTGTGTTTGGTGGACACTTGACAAGCCAATATTAAATAAAGTTTTTTAAAAAATTATTTTGATCCTTCAAAATTATTTAAAAATTTATTTCAGTTTATATATTTTATTTTTGTGCATTTTAGTTCTTATTGAAAAGATTTTGCTCCTCTAATTTCATATATGTGCAATTTAGTCCCTACATAAGAAAAAAATGCAATTAATCCCTACATGTAAATATTCTTTTTAATGAAATGGTTCAAATTTTAGTCTACCAAATTAAAATTAAATGAGTGATAAACAAATAATTGGTAATATGAAAAATTAAAAAATAATGATTTCTACCCATGACTTTAATGATCAATCAGATAATTTTCTAGATCAATTATATTATATGTTTTTCATTTTTTTTCTTTCTGTGTGGAGAAATTATAACTAGATACTTAATCTCGAGTTTAGACATGTAATAGTCTTGTAAATCAAATAAAATATGGATTTTCAATATTTCAATCCCTAATAAAGGATATATCATTTCAAAAGATGTCAAGTAAAAAATAAATAAAAAGGTAAAAGAAACAAACAAACTTGAATAAGAAAAAAGCTATAGAGAAAAGCATTAAAGGAAGAAAGATAAATTTGGAGAAAAGTTGTAAATTGCATAAATAAATTATGAATATGAGACTTATCATCTTTCTCAACAACTTGATGGTCTATTTATATCTTACAACATTTAAATTTTATTTAAACATCTAATTTGAATTCTATACAAATTGTTTTTATCACATAAAGAGTGTACATATTGAATCCCAATACATTCTAAATTTATTTTTGTTAATAACAACATAAATCCTAATTAATCTACAATTTTGATAAACTTAATCTATTGAAGACTCTCATTTTGAGTATGATTAAACTTTTTTATTATTCGCACGACTTAAACTCTTGTGGTTAATCACTTTCTTCTAATCAATTATGACTCTTGATTGATTAGTCGATTACTTTATATCTCTTCTAATCGACTAGGATTTTTTAAGCTAGACTAATTCCATTTCATAATTGATTTCAACTTTTCTTATATTTTTTTAGTAATGAACAATTAGTATTCTTACATAGTTGACACATACATGTTTATTTTTTATATAAACAATGCCCTCATATTACATTACTTTTGGATTGAATAAAGGAATAATCCCTACCATGCATCTATTGGAATCGATCAAACAAATCAACCATTCATGACCTTGATAATAAGCATGATTTACCAAAAATTATTGACTATACTTTTTAGTGTCTATATCAAATGACGTCCAATCAAATTATTTTATACAAGCATGATCTAGCTATTTTGAACATGACATTTAGGTTTTCACTTATTGCTTCATAATTTCAGTATTAACTCTTAATTCTTCATCTTCCACTCAAAAACCCTTAATTTTTCTTTCAAAAACTTAGAAAAATTTTAGAACAAGAAAAGAATCAAAATCCCTAAACCTCATCCAACTTCCAAAAAAACACTAAAATGGCAACCCTAAGCCTTGCTCCATCAAAATCTACACTTATTACCCGCTTTCAAAATTATGCAAATTGCTTACTTCATGTCAAATGATCCATTACTAGTGCTGCATGAAGAAACACAAATAGAGAGTGTGTAGATCCATTTTACTAAAAGACACCATAAGAAGAAAAATATCACCACTTTGCTTTGGATATCAGGAGAAAAAGTCTTTCTTTGCAAAACGACCATATAAACCTTAATACATGAAAGAAATCAATCTCAATATGGGATAACATTGCTTGTGTAGATTATATCAAATGATTAGATAGGATGAAACAAAGTTTTAGTGAATAATGAAAATATCAATGGATTTTCGACATCATTTAGCTATCCAGAATCACTACCAAGTCTAACAAAGAACTACAAGCCATCATCCCTCTTTTTGGTTGAAATTCAATAATGTATTTTTTTAAAATCCATAAATTTTAACAAGTCTCTTTGCAGACGTAATAATGGGTGCATCTAAACTTAGTTCATTATGGATTTCATGTTATAGTGAATATGCCGGTATCTAATTTGTTGTAGGTCAAAAAAAATTCAATCAAAGTATACTTAAAGATGAAAATAGCATTAGTTAAGGGCAGATTAGTTGTTTGAAGACCTTTTATGTTAAGCCACATTTATAGGGCATTAGGAGAACATCAAGTTAGATGTGAGAATCAAACCTTTATGATGAAAGGTAATATTTATGGAGTGTTAAGGCGGGTTTATATATGACCAACTATTTTTTTTATATGATTTAGTAATGTGAAATCAATCATTAACCCAAACTCCATCTGTTAAGGGGTATGCTCATTAAAATTCTCCTTCTATGACTTTTCTTTTAAGAAATATATAGCCTAACAAATAGGAGTGATATGGATATAACTCATTTTGCATCAATAAGGACAAGATCTTAATAGGTGTTACTCTCTTAACGGTAAATGACATATACTAAGAGGGGGAAAAACACTATAATTTGGAGAAGTATCCTAACTTGCAAGGATTTTCACCTTAGGCTAGTGATAGATCCAGTTTCAAAGAACAACTATTGTTCTTACAAGACATATAACCCTCACTTCACGACTATATAATTAGGATTCATTAGCACACTATGTTCCCAATATACTACGTTGTGAACAAAACTTGTCAATATAAGGTGATTTTTTATAGTCTAGAACAAGTGGAAAAAGTGATAGAAATAATATTGTTACACTTCAGATACTTTCAAGTAAGGGATTTTTCCCTAGCTATAGGCCATCAACCATGATTTTTCCTCCTGTATAGTAAGACATCTTCAATTCTTTCCTAGAAAAAATAGTAGTTAGATTTTTTTTTCATGAAAATCCATCTAGCTAAAGAAGTAAAAGGAAAATATTAAAAACCCTAGTTAGGAAGCCAAGTAAAAAACTTACACTTGAAGCTATTAGTAAAAACATATTGGTTTTTAGTTTGTTTAATTATGTGTTTTAATTTGTTTGATTATGTGTTTCTTATGTAGTTTCTCATCTAGTTAGTATCTTTTCGCCATTAGTGGCATTTAGTCCTATTAAACATTAACATCCTCTTATAGTTAAAGAAAATAAAGATGATGGGGCCCTTATTATTAGGTTAAGAACTAGGCATATGATATTTGCATCTTAATCAAAGTATGTTGTGTTTTGATTTCCTTTTTAAACTCTACCTCACCCTATATATCTTATAATTATCAGGTATCAACTTCTAAGATTGTTTTGTCTCCATTAACCCCTACTGTAGTTTATCCCTTTACCTTGATTGGGTTATACTCCTTACTAGATGTTGCATAACCAACTAATGTTATTGTTATTGGTGTTCCTAAGAAAGTAACACAATCAACAACTATTATTGCCCTTTCTAATATTCTCCTACTTCTCCTATAAATATCCAAGATAGATCTTCTCATTTACCATCAAATGAATCTTCTAAACGTATAGCCACTCTTACCTCTATTTCTAAAGAAGAAACTTTGAGAATTCATTATTTGTTCATTAACTATTCTAAAGACAATATATACATAATCATAGAAGAAAAATCTATCACGCCCTCATTTACTAGTATTGTTAGTAAGGCTACTATAAAAAAGGTAAATAGACTAATTCAAGTTGTCTTAAGAAAGAAAAGGACTGGTGAAGCAAGAACTAGTTCTACTACAACTTCTATTTTTTCTACTAATCCTGTAGAGTGTCTTTATTATAAGATTTTTCCTTTTAGTGTGTTCTTTATAACTTGATAGTTCTTATATTTTCTAAAGCTACATATAAAATATACAGTTTGGAAAGAGATCTTAAATATAATCAACAAAGAGAATATCCGAGAAATAACGTTAGAGAAATCTTAGAACTAATAAAAAAAAATGGGTGAACATTCTCAATGACTAAGCCTTTATAGAGCATATTCAACAACAATTAGACAATTTTATCCAATGGTCTATTATATTAATTGGACAGGAGACATGGAAAGCTCTTCTACAGCTTGAAAAATGTCTTTTTCCTCTTAGAATAACAAGAACATCTATATTAGAAGTGCAAAAAAAACTATGAAACATCAATTCCATAACTTCTTTTCTTAAAAGACTTTGGGTTTGATTTGAAAATAATTTATCTTCGGCCTTAGTATGTTCAAAAAAATCATGTTTTGTTTGAAACTTCTTGAATATAATGAATTACTTAATTTAATATTATATTTTTTATTGTATACAATGAAATCCAACTTATTTTCAACTTAGTTGTCCTTCAATATTATGAACAATACTTATTCATTTTCAACTTTATCAATTGGAATCAACAACTCAAAACCTTAATATAATAAAGAAGAAAAAACTTTTAAGATGTGTTTTAACAAATAGCTTAACTACCAAACCTAAAGTATAATAAAAACAAATATAGAGTGATTTCATACTTATGATCTCTAGGTTAATCCTCAGTTTCTTTAAAAGTATAATATTTTATTATATTCCTCATGTGGAATTTCTTCATATATTAATCACTAATTTATCAAAAGTGCATTTGTCCATCCTATTTTGCCAAATAATAAGCACCTCCTTTAAGAATTTTTGTAACAACATATAGACCCTTCCAATTTGGGAACCATTTGTAAAATTTTAGATCCTTATAGGCAATAGATAGTATAACATTCCATACCATATTTCCAACTAAAAAAAATACTTCGATCAAACATGTTTATTATATGCTTTGTCAACTTTCTTTTTATGAGCTGGTAAATGATCTAATATAGTACATCTTACCCTTTCCAAATCCTCTAACTTTGCTAACATAACATACTTATAATCTAAGACATCCATATTACACCATGTAGTCATTTTTTAAGATTGTATTATGATTTCCATGAGCTACGTAACATCATGGCCATAAGTTGGAGTGAATGATGAAGTTTTTAAAGTAGAATTCTACGAAGTCTTTTATGCCTATAACATTTTTACAATGCATCATGCCAAACTTTATGATTGTTTCTGACTAATTTTTGAATGTTAAGGATTAACTTTTTATTGGTCAATTATGTTTGCCTGTCGGTGTAGGCATAATAATGAGCAAAATAAATTATTTTAAAATCTTACTCTTTCTTGAATTGCTTTACTTCTTCTTTAGTGAACATTGATCTTTAGTCAAAATGATAGTTCTCCAGAGTTTAAACATTTGGATGATAAGTTTCTTAATGAATTTGATCATAATTTATTGATTGATTAATCAATAAGAAATAACTTTAACTCATTTGGTGAAGTAATACATAGATATAGGGATGTAATTATATACTCTTAATGATGTTGGATTTATTTTACCAATGATGTCTATTGTCTATTTTTTATAAGGTCATAGTTTGACCACTACATTAAGTTTATTTAATGACACATGTTGAATCAACCACTAGCTTTCTTGATATTCTTTTGCATAACTAATATAATCATTGGTTATTTTGGTCCAATGAAAGTCATGGTTCATAATTATCCTCCTCATCTTAATTCTAAATTGGTGAGCTTTATAAAGTCCTTCATGAACCTTGGTTATAACCAATAATGCTTTTTCTTTATCATAAATATCTTAGTGAAATAATATAATTTTGTTTTGTCTCTTGTATAATATATATGCTAGGAGAACATTATTAGTCATTTATAGTCTGAAAGACCTTGAAAATTTTTGCGAAGGCTATTTTAAAAAGGTTTTGATTTGTTATCTCCAATCATTTTATGGATCAAATAAATTAGTGTTATTAAAACCCTCTACTAGTACTTGACATAAAATTTCAACAATGACTTTATTATGACTATCTTATGCATTTTTTTACCATAGAATTAACACTCTTTTGCTTATAATTATACCCTTGTTAGACATCAACAGTAAATGACCATTTTATATCTTAATTTATTTTTAGCCAAGTCATTGATTTTTGTATTGTTTTCTCTTATTGAGAAAAATAAAAATTAAATTAGAAATCCTTTCAATAAGGTTTCTTGCAACTTCATGGTATGGAGTTAGTGTATGATACTCACATTTATATTCACCGACTAACTAATTTACACAAGTTACGAATCTCATATCATTTTGACAAATTCTTGCAACCTATGAAATGGGACCTTTGAAAATTAAAGAGAATTATGAAACATAGAGTCACCACCTAATTTCTTAAGGAAACTAAGAATTCTAAAATATAAACTCGTTCTATAGATTTAAGTGAGGGGTTGATTATGCTTAAGAGAAGTAAAATTCACATTTACTATATCCTTTCCGAAAAAAGGTTATCTTAGCTATGTGTTTCTTCTAAAATGATTTTACGCATGTCATTAACTGACCAAAATATTTTATTAGTTTATTCACAAGTTATTTATTATTAGTAGATATTTATCGAGATAGCATCAGGCCTTTAACTAGGGGTCTCACAACTCAATAATTTTTTTAGTTTATTTATTTATAAACATTTCTTGACTTGTTATAATTAATTATTTATTTATTTTACAAAATAAAAAAAAATGAAAAGAATACTACGTTCATCCTATGTTGGTCCCTACTCGGATGAGACTCATGAAATTATTAATGACCTTTTTTATTTTAAAACTTCATAGTAGGTCTACGCCAATCACTAAAACTAGGAGACACGTCAACTTGATCATAAAAATTCAAGGTTTTGAAATATGACGCTAACTTAATGAAAATGCATCAACTCATTATTAACTCATTTTAAGGTCAAAAATATCATGTTAGGCCTACATCGGTCCATATAAACTAGGAGACACATTGATCTAATTGTTGAAACCAAGCTTAAAAAAACATGATGAAAACTTGTCAATGTTGTTTACATGCATATACACACGTAAAAAAAAAATGTCATTTTACAAAATGTAAATAACATCACATAAAGCAAAAAAGATAAAATAAAAATACATGGATGAATAGTGATCATACATGAATAGTAATATGAGCATTATTTGCATTTATGAATATAAACCATGCATAACTTTCAAGAAAAGGAAGAAACGAGAAGTAAGAAGGATTTGGCTTACCTTGGGGTTGGTTCCAAATAAGAAATGAGCTATTATAGAGGTAGAGATGGTGTTTTGTTGGTGATAAACAAGTTTTTAGGTGGTTTTTCTCGGTGTTTTGTTTTTTTCTCTTTTGCTTTTGCATTTTTCTCTCTCTCTTTTTTTCATTCTCTCTTCTTCATTTTTTCGCTCTCCAACTTCATGGTTTAAACCAATTCCATTTCTAACCCAAAAAACTATTTTTTTCTTTAATTATTGTTCTTTTTATTCTTCTTTCTTATCTGCTACCTATTAGTTTAAAATACTCTCATGTCAAACTCTTTTTTTACCTCTCTCTCTGTATTCTCTCTCTCTAAGTTTGCTCTTCTTGTTTCTTGCTTTGTCATTCTATTTATAGGCAATGATGAAGCTCTTAGAACTTTTCTTAGTGGAATGATCTTGGTCATTGGATTAATCTCAACCCTCCATTATAGTTGTTGACTTTCCCAAACATGTTTGTGTTGGCCTTTTTGTACCAGTTATGCAAGGTTTTCACAGGATTCAAGTGTCTTTTTTTTTAAGAGAAAGTAATACACATATAGAGAAGGAGAGTGGTGTGTTTTTTAGCATTTGTGAGAGGCATGGAAAAGAGAAAAAAAAAGGCCAAAATATGACAAAAAATCATGAAAAGCAAAAGAATTATAGGGCTGTCATGGAAAAAAAGAGGCATTATTTTAGCCATGCACTAAAATGACCTCGTTTTGGTATGTGGCTTTTTTTTTTTTTCTATTATAATGCATCGTTTTCACTTGAAATGCATCGTTTCACTCAACCTTTTTTTTTAATATGAAACAATACCATTTTAACATATAAAAACTTCAAAAATGTCCTTTAATTTCTATGCCTTTTTTTAATTTGGTCTTTGAATCTTTAATTTTTTTTATTCTGCCAATTTCAACATTTTTCTCTTTATTTCATCCTTAATTACATTAAAACGACCATTGCATTTTGTTACCTCTTCCAATTCAATCTTTGGCTTTTTAATTTTTAATTATTTAGTAATTTAGTCATTTTCTCTCAATTTCATCATTGATTGCATTAGAATGGTCCTTACATTTTGCCACATCTTCTAATTCAGTCATTGGCTTTAAAATTTTCAATTATTTAGCTCATTTCAACCATTTTCTCTCAATTTCATCTCAAATTTGTCCATAATTTCTTTTTTTATTCTTTTATTTTTTAAGATATTTTTTATTGAAATACATATTATTCCAAGTATATTTTTTTACTTTTTTTTATTGAAACATTTTCTTTTTGGGATATTTGATAGGGGTCAAAGGTTGGGTTATAACACAAATTATGCACTTAGCTCTAGAAGTATTTCTAGACCTATGACTCGAGCCTTATATTTAGCTTGATCATTAGAGAAATGAAAACTAAGCCGAAATTATAAGGTCACCTTATGACTTACTGAAGAGATTATTACCACCCCTACATTGTCTTATGCTTATTTTTCAATTCATTAAACCACAACTACCATAGAATAGGCTCAGTCATAATAATGTCAATGTCTTGTTCCAATTCATAATTGATGTCAAGGTAATGAAGATTAACAAAAAAATCAACTAAATCTTGGACTTTAACAGAGATTTTTTAGTATGTAATGTAAATTAAACTTAGATAATGCTAAAGTCCGCTTACCAATACTACTTCATAAGAAAGGTTTAGACAATATGTATTTTATTAAATATATCTTGCAAATTACATACACATCTATAAGCATTATACTACTAAAGCTTTACACAAGGAAAGTATAAGGACAAAAAAAGTTCTATTGAAGTATAAATTCTTCAACATCTATAAGAATGTAACTATAATAGATGGCTAGCTCATGTCCAATTTCATTATGTTATGCCAACATGTTGCCAATCGACCCTTTTGCTTCTGAAATATATAGCTAAAAACTTATGGGGTTAATATTAGAGGTTCATTTATATAAGTTTGTATATATTTAAAAGCATTTTATTACTTTTCAGTCCATTATTTCTTTTCAATTCATCAGAGTTAGTACCCTTCAATAACTCAATAAATGGTATGTGTGATAAACCTTCTTAGAAAATCAATCTTGCCAATAAGGTTTTGAAATTGTTTCTTAGTTTGAGGAGGACTTGCTTTTATGATTACTTGTGATTTATTTTTTTCCTCCTTTATGTCTTATTGATGCACTAAGAATCAGAGAAATTTTCCTACTTAGACACCAAATATAGATTTTAAAGGGATCATTTTTAAATTGTACACCTTTATATGCTCAAAGGAAGCATATAGTTTGTTTAGATAGGTAGGTTTGAACTTTAATTTTACCATGATATTATCAATATAAACCTCAATGTTATGGTTAATCATGTCATGGAAAATTATATTCATCACCTTATGGTTAGTAGCACCAACACTTTTTAATCCAAATGGAATTACCATTTATTTAAACATCCCTAATGAACAAGGATATTTGAAAGTAGTTTCAGGCATATCTTTTTCCATAATGAATATATGTTAATAGTATGAATGTTCATACATAAAGCTAAAAATTCAATTGCTTGTTATTAAATCGATTAACATATAAGCTATTTAGAATTGATAGATTTAGGTTTCTAAAATCTATGCATACTCTAAATATTTCATTTTTTTTTTACAACTAGAACTATGTTAGATATCCATTCAGCATATCTTATTGCCCTGATAAATCCATCTTCTAAAAGTAGTTTAATTTTCTATTTCACATAATCAATCACATCTAGAGCCATTTGATTAGTACTTAAAAGTGTATTTTTATCAAGATTTTATATCATCATTTTGCACTTAAAGTATCAATAACTCCTTAACTAAAACATGTTTTATAATAACAAGTTTGATACTATAAGATACCTTTAATTTATGGCAAATGTTCATCTTAAATGCAGGCCTATCACATAAATGAAGGGATTGATTGATAAATTTAACTACTGAAATTGAGAAGACAAAGAGAGGGTTAAGCTTAGAAAAAAGATGTTGGTTCAGTCCAAACTGGAACACTATTCAGTCTTTGGGTCATATCTGGAGTTGTAGATCTTGGATTTCAATTTGGTTTATATGGCTAGAAAGCTATGACATAGGCCTAAAATATTCATAAGAGTCCAAGACTCAATTCTGCTGTTTGGAAGTCCAAATCTTAGCAACAACGGAGAAGTCAGAATCTATCTTACAGCCTAGACACTGTTCAGTGTTCAGCCCATATCTCGAGTTCTAGAAGTCCAAATACACCGATTCTTTTTTTGTTGGAAAACTGAGACAATTTCCTAGAACTTTCATGAGGACAATCTATTCAAATTCTGACGTTAGCAATAATGTTTTATTCAGACAAGAAGATAAGGATTGTTACCAAGTCAAGATGTGGCCACCCACTCAACAATTAGTCATCAAATCAATAGTTTCGAATTTTCACCTATAAAAGGAGGCATTTGCCATGCATTTAGGCATCTTGGTTTTTAGATCAAGATCATGTCCTTGCTCTTTCTCTTTATATTTTTGTAATGCTTAAGTTTTGTTTATATTAATCTCTTGTTTATGCTTTTCATTTCCTTTCCTTTACTTAGTTAACTTATATCTTATTTATGTTCTTATCTTGTTTATTTATTTTTCTCTCTTTCATTATGTTTAGCTAAGTTTATTATGTCAAGGTGAAAAGGTTACACTAATGGTGTAAGAATAAGTATAGTATAAACTCAACATGGACCTGAATGCTTGATACTAACATATTTTGTATTTGTTATCTTATTCACTCTTAATACTTTGCTTGTTAAATGCTTAATCTAGATTTATGTTGTATAACCCTTGGTATAACAAATACTTGGCACTTTCATAGCCCAACCGTATGGTATAACCGACACTTGTGCTATGAAAGGAACTTGATTTGTTGTTAACATAAGTTATAATCATGAATATCTGACAACATTTACAAGTATTAGCATTATTCGAATAAGATAACTAATGTAATCATGTTAACAATTTATAATCC
>Ga0307515_10006175_pt1 | contig 24070 bp, 9 predicted proteins | sample 17_EM_MG_FD_194513 | JGI IMG/M metagenome (GOLD analysis project Ga0307515, IMG submission 194513) | Populus trichocarpa ectomycorrhiza microbial communities from riparian zone in the Pacific Northwest, United States - 17_EM | ecosystem: Host-associated > Plants > Roots > Unclassified | place... | reverse complement strand
CCTCTGCTTTTTAGTCCTATAATTACTAGATCTTTAACCTTTAGGTTTTTATAGTTTTTTACTCTATCTCTTATAGGCTTCTTTAGTACTACTTAGGTCTATTAGCTTTACGCCATACCATAGTTTCTAATTTAGCTTTAGTTATTACGTACTCTGCATCTTATATAACTATAGAACTCTATCCTAACCTCTCTTAGCCTACTCCCTTTAGTAAATCCAATTATTAATCTTAATCGCTTAATTTATTAAATCCCTTAGGGTATCTATATCTTCCATTAGGATAATTACGTCCTAGACTTTAGCCTTAAGTCCTTACTTATACTGTATTATAAGCGCCTTATTATTCTACTTAACTTATATAGCTAATATCTAGAACTGTATTATATACTTAATTACTAAGGTTTATTACATAATATCTTAGAGTTTTCTTTCTACTATAGTTACCGCCTTTAGGTCTCTAGATATCTGCGTAAGTTATTCTATAAACCCTTCCTAGCTTAAGAATATAAACCACACCTCCTAATTGGTGGTTATTATTCCGTTTGCCTATATTTCCGTAAGGTAAAGCTTAAACTACTTAAGTGCTCTTCCTAACAGGAATAGTCCTATATAGGCTATTCAATCTATAGGTGTTAGTAGCTTTGCCCCTTCTTATATAACTTTAAAGTACATTTATATAAGGAATCCTTTAAGCTTAGATCTCTCTCCTAAGTACCTTTTAATTAATAGTAGCTTAATCTTTACTGCTCCTATTTTATTAACCCTTTCTTCTAGCGCCGCATTATTTATTATTAACTAGTTAACTATCTCTTATAACTATCTAACCGTCACAGGTTGTTAAGAATTAGTATCCGCTATACTAGTGTTACCTTCTAACCTTAAAGTAGTTGCCGCCGTTAATGGCGTTATAGTGGCTGCTTTTAGTGGCATGTTATTTAACTTTCTATATTTAATACTATAACTAAGTAGTAATTATATAACGGAACCTTATAGCAGGGACTACGGTAGGCTCGTTATTAGGCTAGGTATATAGATAATATAAATTAAAGTTAATAACGTAATAATAACTAGTGGAGTGGTTACCTAATAGATTAACTTTAATTATATTCTAAGAATCACTATAAGGAAAGAACTATCTGGGTAGGGACTGTGGTCCTTTAAATACACAACCGTACTCCTAAGAAATCTCCTTATACATAAGGTATGTGTACTCTATCTACTCTATCGCAGATCCTACGGATCCTATAGATTATATAGATTACGTTATATAACCTTAGTTACTATTCCTCATTATATAGTTCTATCGGCTCCATCCTGGACCGTGCTTAAATTAACCAACTAGCTTCTTCTAACTCTTCTCTAAGTAGTTATAGCATTATACTTAAAGCGTCCGTAATACCTACCTAGTAAAATTAATAGGGAACTAAAATAGAATATAGAAGATATTCTAGACTAAAGATGGCGCTAAAAGAAGCGCAAATTTTTAGTTCGTTAGGAAGGATACTCCTAGGCGTATAATAGTTAGGAACCTAAAGAGTACCTTTAGCCGGGATATAATACCGCAATTAAAACCTTCCTAAGAACTAAAGGTAAAGATTTAGAAATAGTTCCGGATATGCCACAAGTAAAGTAATAGGGAAGACCCCGCAAATTAAAACTATAGAATTAAGTATAGGCATTAAGAACGAAAACGTTTCGCTATTATAATAGGGATCCCAAAATCCTATAAGGGGAAGCCTATAGGATCCACAGGAGAACTACTAGGGATACTATTTAAAGAAGACGCTATTTAAGAATAAGTAGTAGTAATATAAGAAAAGGCCTTAGGGATTTAGAAGGACCCCCTAAGAATAAAAGAAGAGTATCTAGTCTAGCACCAGAGATACGTAGTAGAGTTAATAATACGAAGAGGAGCAAAAGGACAGCCTATAAAGAATTAGAAATTTTAAGGAATTGTAAGGTACCTATAGGAATACTACCCATTTATTATATATAGGGATTATAGTAGTATACTACGTTTATATAGATTATTACCAAAGCTTAAAATAAAGGCATCCCTAAAGTATAAAGTTAATTCCCAATAATAGGGCATCCTAGAGGCACCTAAGAGGCACTATATAAAGCTATTCTATAAGAAGAAGGAAAGAGCTAGGTAATAACTTAAATACTAGCAGCAGTAACAGGAGCCTCTTCTTCTATCTTAGCGTTATTATTAACGGTATTATTAGCTTCTCTATCCCTAGAAGCATTAGCACTTTTACTAATATTCTTTTTAAAATAACGGGTACTAGAAGGACTGGCACGGGCGGGAGACTAGCGAGGAGAACGTTTATCTTAACCTTTATTGCTATCCTTAGTATCCCTAGGTTCCAAATTGGCGTCTAAGTAGGGATTAGAGAGACGTTAGCTAAAGGAGTTAGTATAGTTCCTAAGCGAATTACTAGAGAAACTCACCTAGCTAAAATAGCCCGCGTAAGAGTATAAATGTTATTATTAATAAGGACAAGCTGTTTATATATACGCTCCTAAACACTATATATCCAAGATTATTATATCTCTACAGCAGTGGAAACCCTTATTAAATTAAAAAGTTTATAAGCGAGGGAAGATACCTTCTATCCCCGCCTGTTACTATTAAAATATTAGCAGAAATCTTAAATGGCGCGTTAGAGCCTATAAGTCTTATACGTATAAATAGCGGGGATCTAGTATAATTAGCAAAATCTAGAATAGGACGGAATGGGAAATACTAGGACGTAGGTCTTTCTCCTACTACAATAATAGGAGTACTTAGATTTATTTTCGCCGGAGTAAGGCATCTTATAGACGTAGGAAGGATCCTATATAAGAGCATAAATATAGCAATAATAGCATTTTAGGGAAACTGCTGTAAGAGTAATAAACGCTGTCTAGGGCGTTACTGGGAGAGAAACAATACTGCTGCCGGTCTAGGGACGCGTAGAAGAACCACGAGCCATTATAAGAGAATACTCTAGGAAGTTAGCATTATTATAAGAAGATAAGGTGGGGATCCTATTGCTTATAGACGCGTTAAGAAAAAATAATAAGGTAGTAATAGAAGTACGGCTAGAGATATAGAAGCTAAAAGGCGAGATATAATAAAAATAGCCTATTTAAGAATAAGACGAATAGTATTATTAATAGAAGGATGAGGGAGAGAGGACGACTTATAAATAGAAAGAAATTAAAATAAAAGACGTTATTACTAAAGCCTATTTAGGTAAATAGGAATAGTAGTTAGTTAACGCGTCGCATTAGACAACCTCTAGATCTATTTATAACAAATTCGTAAAATTAAAGAGGTGAATCCCACCAAATTTTTATTACTATTATTAAAATCCTATTATAAAAGCACTATGAGGAGCTAGGGTAGAAGAAGAGTAGAGGAATAAAAGATAAGGTAAAGTTCCGGGCTAGTAAAAAGCTAGCAATAAGTCGCATTATAGAGTACCTTTCCACTAAGGGTTTCCCTAGTGGTTTTAGCCGGAACTCTATAAAAGCTTAGTAGAGGCAAAGTCTTAGAGGACTAAGACCCTAAAAGAGGAGGTAATTATAACAGAATCCCCTTGGAGGTATATATCTAATAAGACGGTAAGAGGTTTTATCTATATCCTATCTATATTCTAGAAGATATAGTTAGATAAGTTAGGGGTAAAAGGTTTTACTAGCGTCTTAAAAGGAATATATAGGAAGCTAGTTCCCCTCTAGAGAAGAACTAGCAATTAGTCTCTAAATAAAAGTAGTTAAAAGCATTTGTCCTTTAATATATAAAAACTCATTCTACCTTCTACTTACCTTTAATGTACCTTTGACTTACCTTCTACTTACCGGTAATACTGTTAATTAGATAATCATACGTTCTGGTTAGACTGGCCTCTTATATAAAGTTAGTTAAAGACTGCGTATATATATACGCATGTATTGACTACTAAGACCCCTAACTATTTAATATATAACTCTCTTATTATTTCTATCTCTTCTTTATATAATGTCCTATTCCTAGCGAGAGCTGTATACCCTTAGATTTAGATAAAATTTATATCGTTCCTTTAAATCTTCTATAAAGTCTCTTTACGCCCTTATAATATAGCTTATTCTTTAGAGTTAAATTACTTAATATAAGGTAGTTAGCACTCGTCCTGTCTACAGAACGGTATTTAGTATATACTACAGCCATATTTAGTCCTTAACGTCCGCTAAGGCCTTTTCCAATCTTTACTATTACGAAGTTTCCTAACCGTATTTATAGAGAGCCCTAAAAGAGGCTTATAGTTTCCCTTAACTACCCTTTAAGACTTTCTACTAGCCTTTATATATATAGAATAGTTAATAGGATTAACCCGGAGCTTCTTTAGTATATAGTGGTATATAGAATACTATAGTATATTGTTGGTAGAGCGTTATAAAGGTGCATTTTAAGTATAGATCTTTTGCTTATAGATTAAGCGCTTAAATAAGGCGTCGCGGAGGTCCCTCCTAAACTTTTTATAGCCATTATTTCGACTAGCTTAACGATTAGTAGGACGGTAAGAGGATAGTAGGTAGGAGTTGCTAAGGATTATATTTAGTAAGAAGTAAAATAGAGGCTTCTACGTCTTTCTATACGTCTTCTAAGTGTTAAAATATAACCGTAGCTAATTAGCAATATTTACGCCGCCTATATATAGGTAAGCCGAATATATTTAGTAAGCTTATTAACTCTATTAAATATAGATCGTGGTGTAGGATTATTATCTAACCATAGTTCTATGCACTAAAAGTAACGGTTAAGCTGTTTAAATCGTACCTAGCCTATATATCTTTTAATAATATACTTTAAGCTAGTAGTGTCTAAAGAACCCTAGTAATCATTAATAGACGATTTCTATATAAGGCCTATATAAATAAGCACACTAAAATACGCCTAGAGTTCTTCTTTGTATATTAGGTGCCATAAGTAGGCCTATAGCTTTTTACCTGTATTATTTAACGGGTATAGCTTTACGTACTTATTCGTCCACTTTACTAGCTTATTTATAATCTCACTAGTAAAGAATTAACTAAATATAGCGAACGGATTATTTCAATTAAGCGTAAGAGGTAGATTTAGGGTGCTATGGTTATCGAAATCGTTAATATATAAAGGCTCGAAATCGGGCAGCTCCTATAGCTTGGGAGGTGGTTTTTTAGCAACCCGGTTTGGTAGAACTTTATATTAAGTTAGTTGGACAAGATCTATATTATTAAAAGTATAATTAGAAGGCATAGTTAATAGTAATTAATTAATTAAATCTATAGAGACTATACGCGTAGTTTTGATTTTAGTGTTCCGTATAGACTACCTACTAAGTAGACGCCGGCGGGTTAAGGGATAGCCTTTATAGCTAGGGCCTAAGCCCTAGTCGCGATTTAGTAAAAGACTATAGTTAGTAGAGTAAGATTTAAGGAAGGTAAGCTCTTACTTACTATTTTACACTATAACTAAGAAGCTTTAGTGGCGATAGGTTAGTGTAATAAAAGTAAAAATCTATAGAAAGTATTCTGACGCAGGCGGTAAGCCCTAACTTCCTAATTAGTAAGATGTAAAAACCTTAAGCAGCGACTACTATAAAAACCTAAATATGGTTTATATAAGAAGACCTTATTAACTTTAATGGAATTAATCTACCCTCCTATAATACCTATTAATATAAAATTTACACTAAATTATAGAGAAAAGCCTACTCTATAAGTTATAAGATCTTTAACTCCTTATACGCACATAACGTTAAGAGGAATTCGTCGCCGTAGAGGCCCTAATTCTACCTCTGCACCGCTAAGCCGCGCAGTAAACACTAATGCTAAACGCTTACGTCTACGTCGCCAGCCCTCTTTATAACTAGTAGGTATTCCATCTAGTATATACCTATTTAATTTATTTACTTTATAGCCCTTTATAGGTTATAGTATAGGCCCTAATAGAGTTGTAAGCTTTGCGTTTATATAGAGCTATAAAGTTTTATAAGAGCTCTGCGGAACAAAACTTAGGGGGAGACCTTAGTGTGGCTAAAAATTATATGTTTTAAAACAATTACGATTGTAACGGAATTCCCTAAAAGGTATATATTAGATAAGATAAAAGGAGGTCTTATTTATATTCCATCTACGTCCTAGAAGATATAGTTAGATAGATAAGAGGTAAAGGGTTTTACTAGTGTCTTAGAAGGATTATATAGGGAGCTAGTTCTTCTCTAAAGAAGAACTAGCAATTAATCTCTAAATGGAAGAGGTTAGAAAGCATTTGTCCTTTATTTATAAAGATTGTTCTACCTTAACTTATCTTTTACTTACCTATAACTCTTATTCTATACTATTAATTAAATAATTATACGTTCTAGTTAGACTAGCCTTTTACAATTCTAATCGCTCTTAATCCTTTACGGAAGGAACGTATAGCTATTAATTAACGATAATGGGCTATACCTCCTTACTTCCTAAAACGACGCCTCTACCGCAAGAGGCTTAGAGAGTCTCCCTAGAGGAGCGCATTTCGTCTTTCTGTGGGGAAGCTATAGCTAGTCCGTTTAACCTTGTAAGACCCTTAAAAACGATTACCGCTAGGGAGTTATTAAAGCGGTTGCTATGCAAGACCCTATAAAAAAATGAAGGAGTTAGAGATATAATTAAGATAAGTATATTAAAACTACTAAGAATAATTATAAGAATAATTAGAGGAAGTATAGATACCCTAAATACGAAGCGGACTTAAAGGGGTAACGCTATACTATGCGGTAACGTTAGAAAAACCTAAATTCCGTATAAAGGAACCTAATAAGTACTATAGTAATAGTCTCTAGAACTATAATTATTTTATCCGTTAATGTAAAAATAAGTTTTAGCTAGATCCGAAACGTTACTTTAATAAGTATAATTAGACACTAATTGCTTCTACCTTCCTGCGTGGTACTATTAAGAGTTTATAAATACGCTACGAGAAGAAACTTACTATACCCCTTAAATTTAGCAAACTTAAGTCTTAGTTAATTAATTAGGTTTAAAACCCTATTAATTAAGGGATAAATTATAACTAGTAATACTGTAGTGGTGTGATTTGGCCTCTAGATTTAATATCTAGATTGGGTATAGCTTTGGGAGAGCCTAGGCCTTATATAAGTTATATAGATCGGTCTGGAGCCCTTAGAGTCTTTAATAACTTGGACAGGTACGACAAATATATAATATACTCTTTTCTTTCTTTCTTACTGCCTGTTCTATTGACTGATTATAACTAACTAACTGACCGACCGACCGACTGACAGATAGACAGACAGCACTGTTACTTTCCTATCTTAGAGAGGTTGTACCCTCCTATATATTTTATGGCATTTTACGTAGGGACGACGGCAAGCTCTTTGGATTAGAAGTTTAGCGCTATATATATAGGAGACGCATAGGAACGTGCTGCAGCTACTGAAAACTGTTGAGTTACCATTACCGGAAGCCGTTAAGTCACTAATAGGTGCGGAAATTGGGCACGGAACTACTAGTGACGTACGCGCAGGCATTACTATTATTAAGATGAGTTAATAACACTTTCGGAGATTGTTATCTAAGACCTATGGTAGACGGAATAGACGACTAGGAGTGGGAATACGAGCATGGGGTACGGCAGGACGGAGGATAAAAGAGAGGGTTATGATGCATTAGGACTAGTAGAAAGAAGTCTTTAATTTTTTATTTACTATATTTGCAACGGTCTATATAATTCTTCTAGTATTTATATAAGCCTCCCTTAAATTTATAAGAGTAATGGCGATAGGACCGATAAAGGGAATACTAGGGATGCTAGGCCTATTTTATAATGACGGCGGAGAAGGAAGTAGGCAGCCTGCTAACCTACGAAGTTTTCCTAACCTAGAGGATGCGGTACTAGACCTGACTCCTATAACGTCTAGAACCGATAACCTTTAGTAAAGAGAGGATAAGAACTAGGAGGTTAACTTACCTATTCTAGGAGAAACTGCTAGTCTGTTACTTTGTAATAAACCACTAATAGAACAAAATAAGGTATATGTTATGGCCCAGCCTATACTAGCTCTAGGGACTTTAGGGACTCCTTACTTTACGGGATAAAATATATTGTAATTTATTAAATAATACAAGTGACTATATATTTGACACCGTGTTACGGATAATAAGAAGTATTAAGGACTTTTGGAATATTGCGACTATTAGATAGGGACCTAGATCTAAAGTCTACCTAAGTTTATTATTGGCAGATAGACGGAATTTATAAGAAAGCTTCGGATAGACTACTGAGGAAGTAATTACTTTTAATAAGTTAAAATGGTGGAATTCTTGAAAGCGTATATACTATAGTGCAGGAATAACCCACCTAGTAGTATACGCGAGTACTGTAGACAATTTACACTAATTTCCTAGAAGGTTACTAAAGCTGGCAATTTAGAAAACTGTAAATAAGGATACTGGTTTGTAAAAGGACTCCTATTTAAATATTAAAAATATGCTATAACTAAGACAGGAGCTGACTTGGATAGATGAGAGTCTTTTAACTTCTACCTGCTAAGGAGGGCTATAGAAGACAGGCTTAATTTATATAAGGGCGTAGACTGCTTATTAATAATAAACCCTAAGGAGTAAGGTCTCCGTTAACTGGTTAGATAATTCCGCGAGTAGTAGCCGGCTATATTAAACTAAAGAGATGCTGCTCTTCGGCCGCCCGTAGTCTCTTAGCTAAATAAGTCGGTAAGTGCCCGTTATATAACTTAAGAGACGGACCCTAAGCTAGAGAGCCTTACTAGTTAACTCTGGAAGCTTAATTTTGGGATAGTTGAATTGGCAAGCGTTATATCTTTAAAGCCGTTCCTTAATAGAATTCGCTAAGACCTGATATAGTATATGCAGCTCCTAAATAAGGTATTAGCGCGTTAAGAATAAGTAGGTCTATAACTGGTAACGAATAATAATAAACTGCTGCTGTTCTACAAAGGGGTGCTATAAGAGCGATATAAGCTAGGTTTAGGAAGGTATAAAGGACTAGGAAACCCTAGTATATACTAAGTACAAGATAAGATATATTATAAATGTAAAGGCCCTTATTATTTTATTAACTAATACCTAGAGCTCTAAGAACTAGTTAGCTGGGGGTTCCTATATATAAACGAGAACAACTAAATCTATATTGGAATATGTTAGCGCCTAGGAAATCCGCTCCCGTATTTACCGAGTAGCTATTGAATTTAGTTCCTTAAAGACTAGCTAAGGCAGAATGCGAATATTAATCCTAATGTAACGGCGATAGATATCTAACTAAATGCGTCCTTAGTAGAGCTTGTAGAAAGCAATGGCGCTAAAAGTAAAGAAGAGCTCGGCAAGTCCTGGGAAGATGTATACTAAGTAGAGTTAGTGTACGTTAATCTAGTAGGAGCAGTAACCTAGTCGTAGCCTATGACATGGTTATACGATCTTAGGAAGCCGAGAGGAGACGTTAAGGTAATGAAACTACCTCTAAAACTAACTAGTTTGTAATTGGCAATAGTTTAAAATATACAACTAGGAGGACATATCTAAATTGCACTATAACTATAGCGGCAGGCCCCCTAATTACTAGTAAATAATAAGGAGACTGATGAAATGGACTATGCTAAATAGCTAAGAAGAGAAGTAGAGTAAGGAACGGAAGTGACCGCGACCGCTAAAGCACCGCGACTAAAGCCGGTTAGGATAATAGATATATTAAAAGGGAACGTCCTAAGCCTAACTATAATGGCGGACAAGATCTTGTTAAAAACTATTAAAGTTACTATTGGTAACTGCCTTATATATATGCCTAAAGTTATAAGGTTATTCTTTAAGCTACTTCCACTACCTTTTATAAAACCTTACTAATAAAAGTAAGAGGGTGTTAAGGTATCTATATTGTCGGCGTACCTAACGTTTTATGCTAATTAAGCTGGCCTGATAACTATGGAGGTAGACTAGATTAAACGGGAAGTAGGATTTACCTAGTTTTGATGATGATGTCTAAAGGTGGAAGTATAGATAGGAGACAAAAGGGTTAAGTGCTTAATTAACTTTGGAGCGGAGCTTAACCTTATTAAGGAAAGTGTGGCTCTATAATACGGCTTACTAATATTAAGTCTGCCCCTATAGTTATAGGGCGTACGTTTAACATCTATAAATGGGACTTAGTTTAAGTTTATTAAATTAGTATATGCAGCCGCTATAGTTATAGGGGACGTCTTAATATCTACGACTTTTATTGCTATAGGAGAAATGTTATATAAGGTAATACTTAGTAAGCCATAGTTGGTAAGGGCTAGGCTAGTAACGCAGTAAACTATAATAGGCTAGGTATCTTGTATTATTTAATTAGAAGATAGCGGAGTTAAAATAAGGTTCTTAATATTTTATAAGGACGCAATGTTCCTTAGACTAGATAAAGGAATTAGTATAGGTAGTAATTTGGGAAATGTGTAACCGGTATGACCGCTAAGATTATATTTGGGGTTACTTATAACCCGGTGTATTAAAATAAGGAGGACGCTAAGAACGGAGAGGAGGGAAATGAGGTGCGACTTTGATAAGGATGTTTGCTATTCTAGATATCCGCTAAATAGGGTAATTGACGGGAAGAAGAGCGTAATGCTAAATAGAGAAAGCTTGACAGCGAAACGTTAAAGGAAGTCCTAAAGAAGCACTTAGGAGGAAGGCAGAAGCTAGTGTTTAAAGTAAAGGCCGGATCCCTTATATATTAAATGTTGAAGATAACGGATCTATTTACGATGTAAATGGAAGGCTATAGGAGTAAGGCCTGATGGAACGCTATAAGTGTAGTAACTGCGTATAAACGAAAGGTAGAGAAGGTTTGCCTAGTTAATTTGTTAGCACTAGATAGAACGGTTATGGGAGGAATAATGGAGTGGCGAGAAGTGGCCTTGCGTCGGCAAAAGGCGTCTATTTAAGGGTTGCCTTTTAGTCCATATGATTATTTCCTTAAGCCGCGGTATACTAAGCTAGCCTATGGTGTATGGCTGAAGCTAGAACGATTAGAGCGTGTAATTATAGGGGACCTTTAGCTAAGAGAACGGGAAATCTTTGAGGCTATGTTATTTAACTAAGAAGAGGCTCTAGTATAGGAGTTTTCTAAGATAGGTTGTGTTAGTAGAGATGTAACTCCACTATTAAAGATTAAGACTGTACTATATGAAGTATGGTAAGTACCAAACTTCCCTATACTAAGAGCCCTGCGAGGGGAAGTAATAAATATGTTATAAGAACGACTAGCTTAAGGGACTCTAGAATATTGCGAAAGCTTATATAGGAATTTATAGTTTCTTATAAGTAAAAAGGAATATAAGAAGTACCGGCTAATTAATATGGCAATAAATATTAACCGAGTGACTATTAGGGACATAAATCTGCCGCTATATACTAATGAGTTTTTTAAGGAGTTTGTAGGGTGTAAAGTTATATCTCTAGTGGACTTCTTCTCTGGATATAACTAATTGGAGCTAGATATAGAAAGTAGGAACCTAACGGCCTTTATAATACCTCTAGGACTTCTATAATAAATGATGGTACCTATAAAAGGAACGAATTCGGTAGCCTAGTTTGTGAGGACAATTACTAAGATTTTAGAGTGATATATCCTATACTATACCTTGCCGTTTCTAGATAATATTACAGTAAAAGGACTATAGATAATGTATAATAGAGAAGAGAGCCTTTAGGCGTGCGTAGATACATTCTGGAATACATTGTGTAGCTAGACGGAGTACTTGTAGATTTAAAATGAGCTGGGTGTACGATCTTAGGCGTAAAGTCTTATTTCTACAAGGATAAGATTGTAGTGGTTGGTTACCACTGTAATAGAAAGGGGCGATATCCGGAAGAGTTAAAAGTCGTAAAGATTATTTACTGGAGAGACTGTAAAGACGTTATATCTGCCCGAGCCTTTATAGGAGTTGTTGTATATTACTAAATATAGGTAGAAGACTTCGCAATAAAGGCAGAGCTAATTTTCTAACTGCTATAAGTAAACGTTCCGTTTATATAGGGTATAGAGTAGATAACTACTATAAAGACTTTAAAGCATGCAATTACTATTGTACCCGCGTTGGTTTAACTAGATTATAGTAAGGGGGCTAGGCTGATTGTTCTCGCTGTTGACGGATATAAGAATGGGTGGGGATGCGGTCTTATATAACTGGATGTGTAAGGTTATCGCCACCCATATTGATATAAGAGCGGTATTTGGTCTTAAGTGGAGCAGAAGTATAATTTAGGAAAGCTTAAATGTTGGGCATTGCTGTATATATTAAAGAAGTATTAAGTATACCTATACGGCGTCCGCTTTACGGTTGAGATAGATATAAATACCTTAGTTGCGTAACTAAATTGTACTGCTACTGATTTACTAGGAGCTTTGATAACACGATGGCTAGTATAGATTTAGTTATGGGACTTTAATGTTAGGCATGTTCTAAGGAAGAAGAATAGCCTAGCTAATGGACTATTATGATAACCACTAGATGGCGAACGACCTAATGAGCTAACTGAAGATATTGAAGAGTTTATTGACTGCGAACTAAGTGCTTTAGAATATATGGCTAGCCTAGTTAAAATGGAGGTAGATCTGCTATTGGAAGACTCGTATTCTGGGGAGTTTTAGAAGATTGTGAAATGGCTGGTGACCTTATAACGTCTAGAAGAAATAAATACTAAAGAATTTAAAAAATTTAAACGATATACGCTGAAATTCCTAGTGCGTAATTGATAGCTCTTTTGCCGATAGTCGAAAAATGTACTAATGTAAAGGGTAGTTAATAATAAGGACGCTTAGTAAGAGATTATTAAAAGCCTTTATAATTAAAGCGGATATTATAGATAAGAAGGAACGTATTAAAGGATCTTAAATTAATATTAGTGGCTAGGGCTATAGGATTAGATATTGTGGTATGTTAAGTTATATCTATAATGCTAGGAGCGACAGCTGGGATAGGAAGAAGAAGTAATATACCCTACATAGGAGTCTACCTTGTAGTAACGAGTAGTAGTGGATATTATGTTTATGCCTTTAAGCCGTCTTAGATTCTGGTACCTGGCTATTGCTTAAGAATATGTATCTAGATGGGTGGAAGCTTGGGCCCTTTAAAATAAGGATGCAAAAAGTATAGTAAAGTTCCTCTATAAAGATATTATCTGCTAATAGGGAGCATTTGGACAGCTCTCTATAGATGGTGGAGGAGAGAATGCTAATGTTACTGCTGCGCTTGTAGAGCTCTATAATATTAAGAGGGTTATAGCTTCCGCTTACTACGCTTAGGCGTAAGGCTTTATAGAGCGAGGCTATAAACCTATAATAGACGCTTTGGCGAAGATGGATGGCTTATAGCTAGATAATCTTTATACCATTTTGTGGGCAGATAGGATGACTGTTAAGCGGCCTATGGGAATGACACCGGTAAGAGTTATATATAGATATAAGCATGTCCTTTCTATTGAACTCTGCATACCTACTTGGCAGACGCTGCCTTAGTAAATAGTCTAGACCACTGTAGAGCTACTAGTACTTTATGTAAAGTAGTTTGACTAAAGAGACGTGGATATAAAAGAGGCTGTTGCGTATATAAGACGACTAAGGGTAGTAAATAAGGAGTACTTTAATGACACCTACCGCATTCGCTAGGACGGATTTAAGGTTAGAGATATGGTTATGCTTTATAATATGCAGCTTAAGTAAGACTATTTTAGTAGTTATAAGTTGGATCTAAAATGGCTGGGCCCGTTCCGCGTACGTAAGAGTTACCCTTATAAAGGATGGTACTTAATTAAGGATCTTAACGGCACGCCGTTTTGTAATTAAACTTTAGGGAATAGATTAAAGAAGTTCTATTAATGATAGATGTCTAAGGTCTACTAGGAAGACTAGCTTGACTAATTAGGCGGAACTATGCTATAAGAAATAACAGCAGAGCTAGAACCTGAGGAGGATACTATATAAAATCCACTAGTATCGCAACGCCGTGTAGTTTAAGAAGTGCGTGTTTTAGAAAGATTGTTTGATAGAACTGAGTACGAAATATTTAACTAAGGGATAGTTAAGTTCTAAGGTAGGGGAGGGGATGTAGATGACAGCCGTGCAATCTATCTATTTATTTGCTGTATTTCCTAAAGCTCTTTTTATTACGCTTTCTTATTTACTTTTTTAGTTAGGAATTTAATACATAGTGGTAGTGAGGTAAGGATAGAAGAATGTTTGCGTATAACTATCTAGTATTGTTTACTGCAAAGATATTAGTTCCGCTTACCGCCTTTACTAAGCTAATAGCGATTTTCTATCTTAGGGATGGAAAATTATAATTGGTCTATTTAACGATTAGAGCTGGTAGAACTCTACACCGCTACCTAGATTTAATAGACTATTTAGATTAGAAAGCCCTATTTAGAATTTTACCTTTTCGCCTTTAATAAACCTTAAATATAGCCGCAATTAGTCAAAGTTATAAATTAAACAGAATTAGTAATAGTATATTTACGATGTCTTTATCTAGTAGACCTTTAATACTATATAAAGGAGCTAAGCGATAGATTAGTGACGTCCTTATAGAAGTTAGAGGCTTCGCAGTTAATTAGTATTAGGTAGTGCTCCTCTAAATCTATAACGAGATTCTACTCTCTCGAGAAAACTACGTAGATGCTGCTAGTATGGTAGTTAATTTTGTTAACTAGGATAACGGGCTATAAGCGTCTCTAGGAAGGGACGCGTTCTTATTAATCTTTAAGGACATCTCTAACGTTAGTAAGATGGCAAAAGATTAAAGAAATTAGTGTAATAAAGCTAGAGAAACTATCCGAAAGTCCTAGGGATAAGGTGTTCTTAACGGTCCACTTAAACACGCGGTCTCCTACTACTTCCTTTTTACTGTCTAAAAGCTTACTGTCTACCTACTTTATAAAGTAATAGCACGAGTTAATGAGGCCCTAATTAATAGGCTCGAATATCTAGGACGCGGCATTAAGAATACTACTTGACTGCAGCCAACCGATTTCGCGCTCGCGCTAAAGATGCTAGGAAGGGCAGTATTAGACTAGGTGGTGAATAAGTATAGCTTAGGAAGACACTTGACTGGCTTTCTTGTTCTAAACGAGGACCTGCCGTTAAGAAGTAGGAGACTGACTACTGTAGGGCTAGAGGTCACTAATGTCGGAATTAGATAAGTAGGAGAGAGCTTAGCTCTTATACTGCAAATATATTTATAACATGCTTCTAATATAATAAATCCCTTAGCCTTTCTGCCATTAACACCTATTTAAGGAGGAGGTGTTAGTATTATACCAAGTCCGTCCTAATAAGAATTACCTATGTTAGTTGACTTACCTTTATTATCTATAAATAAGAGCATTCTTATAGCTGGAACGCCTATTAGCTCGCCCTTATAGCTGCCAGTATCTTTATTAAGAAGGAATCTAAGAAGAGGGCTAATAATTGCTTACCCGGAAGTAGGAGGGCTAGGAGTAGAATTAATATTTAATAAGAATGTTATTAAGCTAGGAGATAATAAGGAGTATATTAAGGAGGCCGCAGATGCTATGGCGATACTCTGCGTAAAATAAGGGTGTAACTACAAGGATAATATACCCGCTTATCTTAAGGCGTCCCTGAACTAAACCACTAAAATTAAACTAACTAAGGTTATAAAGCTCTTGCGTAGTTAGTATAGGGCAGTTAGTTCTAATCCAGAGATATATAAGGTCTGCTGGATGTATACATAAGCTATAGGAGGACGTATAGGTTTAGCGATAAAGGGTTTAAACTACACCGCGCTATATTACAGACTCCGTTTAATATATTACGCTTATAACTACCTTAGCACTATAAAGACCGATCCTACTATGTACTTTTGGTTTAGAAAGGCTTATAGACCTCTAGTTCCGTCTAATTCCTTAGAACTGTATAAGTTTATTTATAACTTAGCGCCAAGGTTTTTATATAATAGAGAGGCTTTATTTAATTAGATGATGTTACTAAAGGACTAAGAAGTATAGTAGTGAGAAGGATCTATAATTTCAAACGTGTTTAGATGGTGGTGGGATTTTAGTATCTTAGCAATAATTAATAAGGAAATGCGTATATACCGCCACCATTAGCGTCTAATTAATGGGCGGCTAAATTACGGCTGGTTAAGAATAATGGTTTATAGTCTCTACTAATAGCTAATGAGATAAGACCCTTAGTATTATTATCTCTATTACGCCCTTAGACCTAATAGCTGGTGGCGACTTATTTCCTACCCTTATTATACAAAATTTGTAGTTAAAGGAGACTCTATAGCTTTCCGCCATATTAATGTTAATATTTCCTTACTCCTTAAAAGTGGATGCGGTGCTAATATAATCTAAGGGAGCGTTTCTCTAGATAATAAGACTAAGGATAACTGTATAATTATCCTACCCGGCATATATTACCACCTAGAATTATAGTAGGAGGATTTTAAGGCGCGAGGATTAATTAAGGGCGATAGATTTGTTTATAAGATCTCTAACTAAGACTAGACTACTAAAGATGTAGAAAAGTATGCGACCGACTAGGTAGCTTAGCTATATAAAAAAGGAGATATGCGTATAACTATACCTTACCTTCCTTATAAAGCGAAAGGACCTTTAACTAAAACCCGGCGAACAATGCTGCTATAGTTTGTTAGTATTTAGGACGATTATAATAACCTTAAGGTCACTAAAGGAGGTACTTAGGCAGAGTTGGCAGATGCGCACTAAGACTTAAGAGCGCCGCCCCGTACGCCGTCTGGATATACTAATCTCTACGGTGTAATTCCATATTACTTCCCTATAGCAGTTAAGCTTATAGCTGCCAGCGCTCTATCTAACGCCCTTCTTGGTAAACGATAATGGGATTCTTTAGTAGTAGTTTAAGATTGTGACCTTCTTCTTAATGGTAATGGGAACGAAGTTGGGAAATAGATGCATTCTTACCATTTTAGGGCCGTTAAGAATTATAAAGATGCGTTTAAGCTAATACGTGTAACTAAAATAGAATGCTTTAATAGCTGCTTTTACTTCTACTATATTAATAATAGAATCGATCCTTTAGCTATTATAGTAGATCTAAGTAGAGTACCCCCGGTTATTATAGAAGGATAGAGTTATATAGAGTTGCCTAAAGAATTATAGGACAGAACTAAGCAAATGGAAGGGCGCGAAAGAGCTATATTATCTAAGAGCCGCTAGTTTAAAGTCTTTCTTACTGCTTAGCTAAGTAGATGAGAATGGTTTTATTTAACTAGAATAGAGTCTTCTTATTCGCTATCTTAGGTTTATAGTAAGGGCAAGGAACGTATGTAATTACCTACCGCGGGGCTCCGAAAAATCGGCCTCTGTACCTCCACGCGGTGGAGCCCGGGAACCTGGCAGACAGCTATCGGCGTTCCGTCAGGATCGTGCCAATAAACTGCCAGAGCAAACGCAGAGACGTATATACGGCGGCGCAGCGCGGGCGCGGCGACACGGTGGTAGTATCGTGAAAATTTTTTACTGGGAGGGTGAGCCCCAACGAGAACTCGATATAACTACTGCTACGTCTTTACATACACTCTAATTAATTATTTAAATTACGGCATCTACCTACAGCGGCGCGACCCCCTTCTTCTTATGCGGTATAACAGTATATATACCGTACGGCACCTATACGCAGCTAAACCGTACCTCGTAGGCGGAAGACCTGAGCCTCTTAAATCCACCCGCCCTCTACCCTTTACACCTTAATCTACCTAGCACGTTCTAATACGTTGGCAGCGTAGTACTAGGGCTTGGTATACCCTAGTACTAGGTTAAGCGCGATATTAGATATAGGAAGATAGAAAGGAATAAGGGATACCAAGGGTAATTAGAATAGGGCGGTGGTAGGAGGACTATAGGCGAGATACACGTACAGGGCAGTAAGAAGGAGCGAGGGTAGGCATACCTTATGGCAATCTTACGGCAACCTATAATCAAATGGAAGTATAGTATAAATGGTAATTAGGGCAAGATAGGTAATCGGATACTCCCGTACGGGCTGTATAGGAGTCTCAGAGCGGCGACCTAATGGTATTTTTCCTCCCGTTGATGTAGTACAGGTGTCACCTAGGGGGGTGCATGCTGTATTACCTCTCACGTCTCCCTTGGAGGTTTTTTGTACTTAACTTTACGGGATTTCGTCTATATGGACCTAGATAGGGACCGTATTAGACATTAAGCAAGAACAAATATAATATAATTACCTGCCGCGCCTTTGTTTTAAAGATAAGGAGTTTTAGAGTTTTAGAAGTCGTTAAAGGATAACGACTTAGGTGGGGGAGGTATGTAGTGGTATAATTTGGCCCCTAGATTTAATATCTAAATTAGGCATAGCTTTGGGAGAGCCTAGGCTTTATATAAGTTATATAGATCGGTCTAAAGCCCTTAGAGTCTTTAATAACTTAGATAGGCACGACAGATATATAATATACTCTTTTCTTTCTTTCTTACTGCCTGTTCTACTAACTGATTATAACTAACTAACTGACTGACTAACCGACTGACAGACAGATAGATAGCACTGTTACTTTCCTATCTTAGAGAGGTCGTACCCTCCTATAATACTATAATGCTAAATAATAAAAAGGCTAGAGTGTAGTCTAGTTTATAAACTACTTAGAAGAACTAGAAGATAAAATACCCTACTTAAACCTATAGAATAATATTATATAACTTTATTAGCTACTTACTAAGTTATAACCTAAGATTTAATAGGCTATATAGGAGAAGGGCGAAATTCCTACCTCTTAAGAAAAGCTTATCTCTAAAGCTACTCGGATTAAGAATGCTAAAAAAGACTATTTAGGTAAGTGAAAGGAATAAGATGCTAATAATAAAGAGCGTAGGACTAGACCTAGCTTTAATAATAGGGGTAGATTCCAATCTAACTACTCTATAAAAGAATAATATAAGTAGGCTTTAAAGCCCTAAAGTAATGCTGGTTAGCCCTAAAATGATAATAGGTAAAAACCTAATTTAAATAAATGGAACTAAGAGTTACGCGTTTATTATAACTATAGTAAGAAGGGCTATATAAAGCGCTTCTATTAGTAGAAGAAATAAAAGTCAAATTAATTGGGAAAAGAGAGAGCCTAGTAGATCTTTACTCCCTTATACTAAGCTAGTAAGAGAAGAAGGGAGTAAGTTACCGTATGGTTATTTCTGTCTCTATTTAAGTTAATAATGAATAGGTAACGCGAGACTGCCTTATAGACAGCGGCGCGACTATAGGGTTTATTTCTTAATTACTAGTAAAAAAATTGGATTTGGACCTTAGTAGCTTATAGATATATACTATTTAAAGTATTAGAGGCTACTGGATTCTATACTATAGGGAATAGGCTTTTTCTGTAGCTAGCTAGGACCGTAATGGTTTATAGGATATATAGGAGATGCGCTTCTATGCCGTAGAAATTAAGGGGTATAACCTTATTTTAGGATACCTGTGGCTTTACTAAGTTAATCTGGATATTAATTGGCCTTTAGCCTTGTATTAATATCGGAAGTCTTAACCGCGCATTATAGTTAAAGATTAAAAGACTTTCTTAAACTATATATAAAAAGAAGGGTGGGTATATACTATGTATACTACTCTTAATACTAAGAACGGGGATATAGGATATTTATTTTTGGATGTCCAGCTATACGTAGTTAAAGAACTAAAGATTCTATAGGAATATATAGACTTAAAGGATATTTCTAGTAAAGAGGCTATATAAACCTTACCTAACTCTATATTTATTAGATAACTTATATAAAGCTATTTATTAATGAAATGGGTTAATTAATTGATAATCTTAATTGTGTTTTAATTATTGTCGGTATCACCCAAGTGCACTTGATTGGCCTATTAACTGATGAATTGATTCTTGTCTAATAGGTATCGAAAGCAGAGGATCGTAAGGATCGCGGTGCCTAAGTAGGGGGTTGATTAGTCACCATAAGGATGACTAATCAAAGACACGACGACGACACGTCGACGACACGTCGACGACACGTAACCACATAACTTCTGTCCGTATATTCCGACAATTATATCTTGATAGTTGCTTAACCTAGGGCCCCTAGGCTTAGACGAAGATATTTACAATGCACGTGACCCGTGTACGTGACTTGTGTACGTCCTACGCTATAGAGAATACAGATTATCTAATATACCCCCTTAGCTTTAACCTGGTTAAGGACAAAGATAGCTACCTTCTCGTGTCCGTCTATACGTTGATTGAACCATAATCTCATCTAAATCCTTCCTTCTCGCCCTAACTTTCTCCCTTAGGTCCTCCAGTTGCTTCTTCTTATTTAGCCACTCCTTAATATTTACCATTCTGATTATATTAACGAAGCTCTTAAACCTCTACTTAGGCAGGGCCTTTATAAGTCCATTAGCAATCATCTCTTTTATCACTATCCATTAAAATTATACTTGTCTTATTGCGTATTCCTAATATAGCTAGTATTAATGGATGTTAATATATTAGAGCTTTATAATTAGCTTTACCGTATCTTCTATAATTAGTTAGAGCGTTTAGGTGTTATTACATTTAATAATTAAGGGCTTATTTAGCTATAACATTATTGCTTTAAATAGCCTTCTAATAAAGATAGCTTCCTTTACTATCTATAATAGGGCTAATAACTTAGCTTCTGTACTTAACGTCGTAACTATACCCTGCTTATTTGCTCTCTAGGCGATTAGCCCCCTAAATAGCTTTATAATATATCCTTATAAGCTCTTTTTATTAACAGAGTTATTTATAAATAATACGTTGCTAGCATAGATAAATAATTGCGCTTCACTTCTACCGTCTCTATCGTCTTGTCCTTAATCGCGTATTCCTTTATTTCTCCCTCTACCATTTATTCCTTCCTTATCTCCTCTATAGTAGATTACTCTACTTTTTATACTATATAGGTACTAGATAACTCTATCTACCGCTTAATAGTGCTCTTAGCTTAGGTCCTAATTAAACCTTACTAGCTATAATATTGCAAAGGCAATATCCAGATGTGTTATAGTGGCTATAGGGAGTACTAAACCTAGTTTTCTCTAATATAGCATTATAGAAGCTAATAGGGATATAGGACGGACTAATAGGTCTATATTGGGGGATGGATACATCGGACGGATTATACGGTAATTGGTAGGGAGGAGTTTCGATTCTACCATAGGAGTGTCTAAAAGACGCCCTTTAAGATCTATCTTATACTAGTTAGCTATCTTCTTAATATAGGCTTCTTGGGATAGCTATAGGAGCCTTTATCTATAATTACGTAGCACATAAATTTCTAGGAACTATTTTAGCTTACTAAGGGTACTCATCTAGTATTCCTTACTTAGCTCCTTAATTGCTTCTTAAGCTTTCTTCTTATCTATTTTTTAGTAGCAGAAGACAATATTATTAACGTAAAAGAAGATAACTATTTTACCTTTTAGCATAATATACGGCTCCTAGGGTACTTCTTTAAAACCTAATTCGTTTAATAAGCTTATAAGATTCTTCTATTATAATAGTAGTAATCATTATAGTCTATATAGGGCTTTTCTTAAGCGCAGTACTTTGTCTATCTTTCCTTTATTAAACCCTAGCGGTAGCTTTATATAGACAACCTTATTAAAATCGTAATGGATAAATACGTTAACTATATCTATCTATATTGTCTCTAGGTTGAATTTTGTGGTAATTGCTATTAGGGTTTGGAAGGTCGTACTAGCTAATATAGTAGCTCTCGTAAGTAGGTCTCCTAGGGCCTATTAATTTCTGTAGACTACTAAGCGTGCCTTACATTTCTGGAGAAATCCGTGCTTATCCGTCTTATAGACGAATACCTACATTAAGCTAAGGACCTACTGTCCCTTTACGTACTTCTTATCTATTTCTTAAAATAACCTTATTTAATAATAAGATTAGAGATAGGCTTGTTAAGCCTCTTAGAAATAATTTTAAAGAGAATATATATTAAGGTTGTGGATTAACTAAGGTGGTAGAGGTAAGTTTTTCCTTTATAATCTAATATTACGTATTCTACCTAATTTTAGCTTACTATTGTTAAGTTAACTATTAAGGTTAAACTTCCTTCCTACTAAGAAGGCGCTGTAATAGGCTAAGGTAATCCTTTTAGTAATATAGTTTTTAAACCTATTATCGCAGGCTTCCTTAAATAAGTCTTTAGCCGAGTCGTTGAATACCCCCTAAGTGTTAAACCCGTCTCTAGCTTATTAAGTGATGTCTTAATTTTATATATCTAACTTCATTAGACACTTAACGTAAAAGGCATATAGAGATTCTTTGTCTTCTTCTGTTAAAGGTAGCGTATAATATATATCTTTAAGAGCTTTTACAAGCTTAAAGTCTACTAACTTATTAAAGGTTTAAACTGGCTTATTAACGTTATCGTCTTTCTCTTAAATTAACGGTTTAAATACTTCTTTATTATCTTCTAGAAGGACCTTATTCTTAGTCTAGTTATTAGGGAGTTAAATCTTCTTAATTAGCGTGTTTAATTCAGCGTATAGGTCCTTTAAGATGTCCCTTTACCTGCCATTAAAGAACGTCTTTTTGTTAAAGATAATATCCCTTATAAAGATAACGATACCCTTATATAGGATTTAGATCCTATAAATATTGGTAGAGTTATAGCCAATAAGGTAGCCGATATGGGCTTATAGATCTAGCTTGCTTAGCCTTTTCTTCTTTAGCTAGGCGTCTAATATTATTGCGTACGCCCTATAGCCGTAGGCTTTTAGGTGCGCTAGTTACGGCTTTTTTAATATTCTATTAGCTAGGAAGGTATAGAACCTCTTATATAGTAATATCCAACCGTTACTTTCCTATAGCGTTTGATCTCGAAGATAAACTATATAGTTAACTATCTCGTTCTATAGGTTATGTGGTAGATTAGCAGCAATTCTTATTACTTATGCTCTCTTAATAATTACACCCCCTAAGCGTTCAGTGGTACTGTTTTAGGCTTAGGTATATAGCGCCAAAGGCTTAAATATAATCCCTTAAGTCCGTAGCTATTTAAGGGTTCTCTTTCTCCCTAGCTTGTTGTCTAATCTAATAGTATTAACTTTAAGGTTATACCTTAGACGAATCCACTAAATAAAATCTTTAAGCACCCTTAGTGTCTCCTTTTCTTTACTATACGTTATTATAAAGTACGGGAAGGATCTTTCTAAGTAGGTATTATAAATAAGTATAACTTGTATAAATCTGGCATACGCTTTCTTAAAGTTAGTCTAGTTAATATAGAGGTTAAGATAGGGTTTATTAATTTTTTATTTTAAGAACCTTCTTAAGACCTAACGCTTAATTTTGGCGAGACTGCAATATTAATATTCCATTGTCTTTAGGCCTTAAAGCTTAACTCCTAAGGCGTTAAGACCTAAATAGTAAAGGCTTATAGGTCCTAGATAACTTAGATATAGATGCTATAGATATATATCTCCTTTTAAATCTAGATAAGTGTCTCTTAATAATACTCTGCGCTTCTATTAGCGTAGTAGTTAGCTTATATTAAACGCTAATAGACTTCCTAGTTGGATGTATTTAATAGTCTATTATCTATAATATTTTTCTATTTAATATAGGATTATATCGTCCTTCCGAACTAGAAGATTATTATCTCCTTTATTGTCCTAGTACTACCCTTATTTTTAAAGTAGATGAAACAATATAAGGTTTATATTAAAGTCCGTATAAAAGGCAACGTCCTTAAGATGTAGGATTCCCTTACTCTTGTCTAGTTTTGTGACTTAGATAGTAATATTACCGTAACCTAGTATAGGCGCTTCTGAGCTACCGGCGATAACGTATTTATATCTTAGAGCTTTCCTAAAGTTATAAAAATAAGAGAGGTTATTAAAGATATAGAGAGTAGTTCCTAAGTTAAGAATAGTTAATAGCTTTAATAGATGGAGTTAACTGGTATAATACGATTCTAGGAATATCGCATTAGCTTCTCCCTTAATCTTAACTTCCTAACTCTTATC
>Ga0307515_10006174_pt1 | contig 24072 bp, 1 predicted proteins | sample 17_EM_MG_FD_194513 | JGI IMG/M metagenome (GOLD analysis project Ga0307515, IMG submission 194513) | Populus trichocarpa ectomycorrhiza microbial communities from riparian zone in the Pacific Northwest, United States - 17_EM | ecosystem: Host-associated > Plants > Roots > Unclassified | place... | reverse complement strand
CGTATATAAGGGGAAAGTAATATTAATAGGAAAAACCCCTTGCTATTAGGGGGGAGGAAAAACCCTATAAGCCACCTTAGTAGGATAAAAAACCCTAAATTGCCATGCCTGTACGTAACAGCGGCCCTACGGGCCTACTGCTCGTCCTCCTCCTTAAATGTTTTAAACTCCTTAGGAACCACTACTTCCTTCTCTAGCTTATCTAAAGCTAGGGTTCACTACGTCCTAGCTAGGCCTTACCGATCGATTGCTATATGCTTATAGTTGTGTCCCATATCTTAACCACCCCCTATATACTATCTCCTGTTAACCATTACCATATACGCCATGCCTCCCCCCCCCTAAGGCCTATTAAAGGCGTAAGGGGGATCTATCCGTTCTACCATCCTAATACTAAAAGACGAAAGCGGGATATATATATCTGGGTATCTTTTGTACCTAGGCCCTAGTCACTAGGCCCTCTCTAAGGGCACTACTCCGTTAAAAGGAGACAAGGAAAACTGTACGGGGTTATCCGGCTATTGATTTTAGTAGTATTACGGCAGTACGGCAAGTGACCGTATGCTCCGCGGGCGATCGCCCTAGGGGTTAGGAGGGGCCGTATATTTGCTCGTTCGTTCGTTCGTTTACGTTTGTTTATTTATTAATATAAGGTCATTAATGCCTTCTACTAGGGGTCGGGGGATGTTATCAAAAACTGCACATCTATGTTGGATCGTATAGGTGCCCTAGATAGGAGAACAGCGTAGTAGTCGTCGTATTGTAGAGAGCCAACAGTAGTGGTTTTCAAGATCTCACTATCCGAAATTTTTTCACCACCGCCCTTAACGCCTATAACTACCACCAGGTCCTGTCCGCACGCTGTATGACGTCTCTGCGTTGGCTCTGGATCTGAACTTTGAAGACTAGGTTCGTAGCCGTCACCACGTATAGGTGTAGAGTCCGGTTTCGACGGCCAAAGACTCTAAATAAGAGTTCTATAAGTTGCGTAGTATTAATTATCTTATATACTAGATAGTAGCGCACTAGCTTTATAAAACGGTCTATAAGGATAAGGATAGAGTTATACTCTACGCTATTAGGAGTTTTAGACTCTAAAAGATCTATAATAAAGTTAAGTAAATAAAGTTATTAGGCTTAGGTAGGGACCTAAAAAGGCTACAGCTTACTATAGGGTTTATAGCGGCGCGATTTAGAGTATTAGTAGGCATTATAATTATCTAGGTATTTACGGAGGTTCTAAGTAAGGCCGTTCTAAGTATACTTCTATATAACTACCTTAAAAGTATGGTTAAAACTATAGTGGCCGCCTATAGGATTATTATAATTCCGCTTAAGGATCTCCTATTATAATAGTATATAATTTAGCACCTAAACCTTATTATTTTGCCTTAGAAGTCCTTAATTATTAAGGGTATAGTCCTTATTACTAGTAGAAACTTATTTCTAGGTTAACTAATTATATATAGAGCATATAAAGGCGTCCTTTTTTTATACTCTATAAATAAAATCAACCAGTAACTTAGGGGGGTGTTTTATAAACGCCGTTTTGGCTAAAGCAGCTACTACTACCTCTTACCATAGTACGAGACTCTACGTAAAGTTAGTACTAGCGAAGTAATATATAATGTATAGGTAACTCGCTAGGTTATTATAGGGGACTATAGCCTAGGCTAAGGGGTCTTCCCTAAGGTTAAGCGCTATTAGGTTAGTTAAAGTAGTCTTAAAGAAAATAGTAGGACGCTCTAGTTTACCGGCGCCAAGTTTATAAGGGTTGCTTATATACTATATATATACTACTTACTAGTTTAGTATAATAGCACTAAGGCCGCCTATAAGGCCTATAACCTATAACGTTTACTATAATATAGGCAGTATAGCATTAAGGACTGTCCTCTTACTACTATCTTTAAAGCCTTTAGTATAATCCAGGCACCAAAATAGTATATTAGCGGGATTTACTTTACCTAGCTTATATTTAATCTTAAAATTAAACTTAGCTAGTTTCTTAGCGTACTAGGCCTAGTAAGTAGATAAGTTCTTAGTAGTTATAAAGTACCTAAGATTATTATAATTATAGAGCACGCGCGTTATATACGCGGCGTATTTAAGGTAATAGCGCCACGTCTTAAAGTATTATACTATAGCGAGTAGTTCTTTATTATACGTATTATACTAATAATAATAATAATTCATTGCTTAACGTCTAATTTAGATCCCTATTGGGCCTACGCGGACTACTCCTTATATATATATAGGGAGAAAACTCTATTTAAGAAAACCCCGTAATCTATCTCCCCGCCTTTTAGGACTTGCCTATAAGGCGCCTATAAGGCGCCTGCGAGTTACCTCTAGTGCTCCTACTACCTTACTTTTTAACCTCCTTAAGAACTACTGCTGCCGTAATAAGCCTACGGACGCGCTAGTATCGCAAACTTTACTCTACTACTGTAGAGTTATTAGGGGGCGCCCGTTACTCGCCCCCCTACTCTTTATTACTATTTCCCTTATAATCCGGAACTAGTTTAGTACATTTTAGCTAATAAGCTACTAGGTAACCGCCTTAAGGCCTTTTTATATTAAGAGTAGTGTATTATAGTTCTCTATACTAGCTACTAAAAGCATTACTTCTTAGTTAGTGCGTAAGGGGCATAATAGTATTACATGTTTTGGTGTCTGTCTTAGCCAGCTATATTCGCATCTTAGGCTACCTACTAAAATACCTACCCAGTAGAGCCAGTCTTTTAGTCCTATTATTTCTATTCTTAAGAGTATCGCTATTATATTTTCTGCCTTTATTAGGCCTTCTTAGAGCCCTAAAGTGTTTACCCCCTATAACGTTAACTATGCTACAGCTTAGGTTCCTCTTGCCTTAGTTAGCCTCTGTACCTTTAACTCCTATATATCTCTCCAGCGTTAGTCTAACTAGTATTATATTATGGTAGATAGTTTCCTAGTATTCTTTTATACTCTACTTTAGCTCCTTTCTCTCTCTTACTATTATCTTTACTAGCCTCTTACACGTCTCCCTTCCTCCTCTATATAGGCCTAGGCCCTAAAGCAGCACTATTCTTCTTCTACTTTCTTCACCTATTTCTCCAATATATCTTCCCTACTTTGGGGTTATTAGTTTATTCTCCTATAGGGCGCCCTAGGGTCCCTCTATAGTTTGTTTAGGCGTGTCTTAATATACTTTATAATATTAGAGTTATATTTATTTTAGGCCCTTTATATTATAGCGGCTTTAATATATAGTTATAGGGGAGAAATATTGGCTTCCTTCTTAAGAAGTGCTGTGGCCGTTCGCTTATATCCGCCTATTATACTCTAAAAGTAGGCTATTTAGACCTTTTAGAGTGGTTTAAGGAGTAACTTAGGAGGGCCTTTCTTAGATTCTCTAATGGCCTAAATATTGGACCTATACATTATAGTTGGCCGGACAACTGCTATATATAGTAGGCGTAACCTTTAAAAGCATGGGCCCTATATAGAATTAACGATCCTAGATAATACAATGTACTATACTTAGCCCTTATAGGCCACTTATACTATATATACGCTCTACTAGAGCTTACTATCTACCCATACTCCTAATACCCTTAGGCCCTAAACTGGTTAACCCCTAAAGCCTTAAATACGGATTATATACTAAAGATTTATAGATTAGTTACATTTTCTTATAAAATAGATTAGCTAGTATTTCTCTAGTAAGAATTGGACTCCATATTATCTTACCTATTCTATACAGGTATTATAAGCTTTCTTTAGCATTCTGCAATTCTCTACAGCTAATAGCCTGTATATAATTAGGTTTATATCGTTAATAAAGCCTATCCCCTAGGTTACCCCTTCCTTAAAGAAGTTAAGCAAGTTACTTATAAAGAAAAGGAAGAGTATAGGCAAGAGGGGTAATTCTTATAGTATTCCTATTGCAACTGTAATAGGGGGGCTCTAGTATCCGCTAAAGATTAGTAATATTTCTTTCTAACCTATAAACCCTTAGACAAATTATACAATCTATTTTAAGAAGCCTTTTACCCTAAGGATATATAGGAGACGCTTATAGGGTATATTATTATAGGCGCCACTAATATCTAGGCTAAGCATTAATACTATAAAGTCCCTTCGCATCGCCTATATAGATTTAATAGTGGTAGCAAGTAGCGTAAGTGCTAATAGTGTTAAGCGGTTCTTTCTTGCCCCTATTTAGCTCTATAGTAGTAGGGCGTGTTCCTTAGCTATATCTGCTATACGGTCCGCTATTACCTTTTCTAAAATCTTGATAAGGGTGTTTTCTAAGGCAATAGGGCGGTAGCTTCCTGGGATTAAGTAATCTATTTTACCTTCTTTTTATAGGACAACTGTCGTTATAGATCTTCTAAGTTATAAATAATAGCCTATAGCAAAGCATGCTCTAGCTATATCTGCAAGCTAAGGTGCTATAAGTGGTCCATAGGTCTTTAAGGCCTTATTTAGAATCCCATCTAGACCTAGTACTATATTATTTAAAAGGCGGCTAATAGTTCTGGCCATTTCCTCTGTTATTATATCGCTGTTAACCCACAGGCGAGTCACTAGTGCTTTACCTATAATATTACTAAGGTCTACTAAAGCTAGTTAGGGGAAGAACCTTTCTATAAGGATCTTTACCTTCTTATCGTTATTATAAGTAGCCTGTGATTCCCCTGCTCTTTATAGGGGTGGTAGGTATAAGTCTTCTACTAGTTACTCTACCTTTTTCTTTACCCATTTTGCTATAGCCCATAGGCCCTTATTATAGGGGAGGCTTAGGTTAAAAGTATGCTTATTTATAAATTATCTCTAGTTATTCCTTACTTCTTTTTTTAGGGTGTTCTTTAACTAGTTTCTTATATCTTTATATTATCTCTTATCTTTAGGGTTATAGCTACTTAAGTATTTCCTTCTTACTTATCGTTAGCTAGCTATAGGAACCGCGCATTATATAGACCATGCGTGTCGCGCATAGGGGCCCGGTCTTAAGACTAGGTAGTACTCTTCTAGCCTATTTTTAATTACTGCCTAGATCCTTTCTAGTCTTCGGTTAATTTCCTTAAAGGTAGCTAATAAGCCTCGCTTGTTTAGTATCGGGTAGATTTCTTCTAGGTCTTAGAGTTATTATTTAACTATATTAAGGAAACTATCTGCCTTAAGCATCCTTATTACGTATCTTTTGCTATTTAGTTGCGCCTTAATATCTAAATCTAGCTATATCTGGATAGGGATATAGTCTAAGGTAAGTGCCTATTCTTCTTTAGGGTTGTACCTTTTAAGTCTCTAGTATAGGCCTTCGTCTATAAATATAAGGTTAATTATACTTCTAGCGGGTCCTTATTACCATATAATTGCTCTAGGGGGGGTAGCCAGCTTAAGGCCCCAAGTATCTATAGCTTTTAGTAGGCACTCTACCTATCGTTTAGCAGCGACGTAGATACCCCCCTACCGCGGGTAGTAGAGGTTTATATCTCCTAATAAAATAAACTTTATACCTTTGGTTTTAAGTAAGCTTATTACTAATATAATATTCTCTATTTATAAAACCCCTTCGACCCTAGGGTTATATACATTAATAATTTATACTAGTCCTCTATATATCTGGATTATTATAACTGCGATATCTAGATTAACTGCCTGCTATAACTGTAAGGATAGGCTAATAGTCTTACTAATTATAAAGTATACGCGTATAGCTGCTTTTAGTTCATATAGGAGCTAAAATCCTTAGGAGTAATATGTCGATTATATATAGGTATTATAGTACGGCTCTTATATAGCAAGGATATAGTATTTCTCTAGGTCTAGACTGTCTAGTAAGGGCCTTATAAGACGGTAGTTTATGTTACTACAGTTATACTATATAATAGATAGGTGGCGGACCCCCAGCGAGGGTCCTTCACCTCTCTATTATTCTTTACTTCTTCTATTTCTACTTTCTCTAGAATATTTAAAACTTCTATCTCTTATATCTACACCCTAGTTACTACTTATTTTATATAAAGCTTTCCATTCCCGTATCTTATATTCCTACTAGCGCTTCTATATCTAAGTCTAATATTATCTCCGGTTCTTCCCCTATTCTTACTAGTTAGCTATATACCCTTTAAAAGTTAGCTGCGAATATTATATTTGCCGCGTTAAGTCTAATTCTTAATTATCCCGGTTTTAAGCTTACTATAGCTGTCCATAAGGGTCTTCCTATAGGGCGTCCTCTCCCTTATATCCCCTATAACCCTTATATCCTTATATAGTCTAGTAATATTACACAGCGTCGCTTCTAGCCCGTTAAGGCTTAGGATAGCTAGCCTAGCCCCCTAGTATTAAAGGTAGGAAACGCTAGAAAGGCACCTACGCCCCCTTAGCTTATCGCCTGTTGTTTCTATTTATATAACCTAGCGTGCAGTTATTCCTATAGCTGTTAAGCCCTTACCTTCCGTCTCCTATATTTAATGCAGTCTTTTCTCTCCTACGCCTTATATGTGCTTTAGTAGCAGTTTACACATTTTATTTAGTCTTAATTTAAGTAGTGTCTTATATTATAGGGGCCTGTACAATAGCCGCAGTATACCTATACTGCGTATATGGATTAAGTATATCCCTATTATACGCAGCAATAATATTATTCTAGGCGGAGTCTATAGTTATAGAGTCTTACGTTATATATAAGGCTATTTATAATAATACCTTTTTAAATAAGGAGTTTTTGCATTCCTAGTATATATATGCTGACGATAAGGGAGCCATGCGTTTAACCGGCGTTTCCCTAGTAAGTCTCTAGCAACCCTCGTGTTCTTTTATTATTCTTATTATATGCTTAGTTTATATTTTCCTATTAAAGCCATTAGATTTGGGTAATCTCAAGTCCTAGTATAAGGCGTTCCGTTTATTTTACTATCTTATATATAGTTACTATATTATCCGCCTAGCGTCCCTTTTCTACCCTAAAGCTTAGGGGAACCACTAGGACTTTAACTGGGTAATCTTTACGGAGCACTTTTATACTAATACGTTTTCCTAGCCTGTCCCCTACCCTAACGGCTCGTTCCTTTACCTATTAGTCCCTTAGGGTAACTCTAATATCTCCGCTCCTAAGGTGCCGGACTATAACAGCATTATAAACCTCTTTACAAATCTCCGTAAGGACTTCTATTTCTAATTATCCCCTAAGCCCCTCTATTTTTTCTATATTTGGTTATATTATAATTATATACCCGGATATTATCTTTAGGGGGGTAGGTTCCCTATACTATAGACGTGTAGCTACGGCGGCCTAGGTACGGTTCGCCGGTAAGAAGGGGTTTTATTTATTTTTAATTTTACTTAGCCATTAAAGGATTTAATTAAGGGTTTACTAGAGGGGCGCCTAAGGTTCGCTAGATTAGCAGAGCCATTCTACTAGCTATATTAGTTCGTTATAGCTAACGGTTACTCCCCTATAACTACAGATACTAAACACATCTAATAGGCTTTATATTTTATTAGATGCCTTCTTAATAGAGGTCTTTCCGCTTTATAGTGTGGTATTTACCTATTCTTATTATGGAGGGCTATTGCTAGGCGTGGTTCTGGTGGACGCGCGCGAGTGCGAACTACCGTCGTTTAACGTATACCTCCCCTGCGATGCATGTATTTTAGGGGGATTCTCTAGGTGTTTTTCAGGGTTCTTTTAGTTAGTTTTAGTCTTTTTAGGCCAGGTGCAGCAAGAGCTCCGGTTATTAAGGAACTTAATTCTTAATATTATCTAGGTATAATTATACGTATTATACTATACTACTAGGCTAATAAGCTTCTAACTATAATAGATAATTAGGTACTAGTAGAGTTAATTTCCCTATCCTAAAGGCTATAAAAGTATACCACTATAGGCATAGTTAGAAGCGTTAGTAATTACCATTAGGGGTAAATTAAAGTTAAAGTGGCGAAGTAGAGGAGCCTATATAAACGCAGCGCGTAGCTTATAAAATGCCTACTATATATTATTAGGCTAGGACTAAGGTTAATACTATTTAGTAGGCCCTTTTAACTTGTGCTTTTGCTTCTTCTCCCTATCTAATATTAGGTCGCGATATACCTATATAAGATATATATATAGGAGGTATACAGTATCTAAGTAGTTCTAGATAAATTGCCTATAGAAGTTAGTAAAGCTAAGAAAGACCTAAATATCCCTATAGGACTTAGGCTTAGGCCATTTCTTAATAGCTTTTACGCGGTTAGGGTCCATTATAATACCCCTAAGGGTAATAATAAAGCCTAGGAACTTAACGTTCTTAATATAAAAGATGCATTTTAATAATTTAGCATATAGGCCCCAAGCGCGAAGCTGTCGTAGTACCTACTTAATATACTTAACGTACTTATCCTTATTATTTAAGTAAATAAGAATATTATCTAGGTAAACTACGTAGATAGTATCTACTAGGGTTTTTAGAGCTTTATAAATATAGCTCTAAAAAGTTATAGGGGCGTTAGTAAGACTAAAGGGCATTACTAAATACTTAAAGTAACTATAGCGTATTTTAAATGCAGTCTTTTATTTATCTACCTTTCTAATATAAATCCTATAGTACGTATTATAAAGATCTAGCTTTATAAATATCTTTATATAGCTAAGCCTATTAAAGAGTTCGCCAACTAGCGGTAGAGGGTACCGATTTTTAATTGTAATCTTATTTAGACGTTTATAGTCAATATATAGCCGCATTATACCGTCTACTTTTAGCATAAAGAGGATAGGCGCTCTAGTAGGCGACCTACTAGGCCTAATCCAGCCCTTCTTAAGAGCACTATCTAGGTACTCTTATAAGATCTATAACTCTCTCTATAAGAGGTTATAGAGGGGTATTTATAGTAGTGTTTTACCTTCTTCTAAGTCGATTATATAGTCGTATTTAGAGTTCTACGGTAGTATACTTACTAGCTTATTAAAGAAGATATTAATTTCCTCCTTATATATATTTAGTAGGCTAGGGGCCATAGAGGTTAAAGTAACTATTATATAGTAGTATACTTCCGGAAGCTAATAAAGAGAAAAATGCGGCCGATATACATTTTATAGATATACTCGCACTAAGAGTATATATAGCTTAGCTATAGTATACTTAATAGTTTTAGGTTTTTAATTACCTCCCCCTTATATATAAGTAATCTACACTAGCACCGGAGGGTCTCTATAGGTACTCGCTGCTAGCAACAGCAGGTCCTCTACTATATTTATAACCAGTATCTCTATATCCAGAGGGTCTGCATAGGTACTTACTGCTAGTAATAATAGGTCCTCTATTATGTTTATAACCGGCATAAAGAAGAAATCTTCTAGCTATAGTAAATAAACTATTTCGCCAGCCTTAATATCTGCTAGGAAAGTATTAAGGGTAACTATTTAAAGGCGTCTAGGGTCTAAAGTACCCTAGATAAACTATCTAAAATAGAAGCTAATTAATAAATCTACTTCCGCGAGCCAATCCTATCTAAAAACTATATTATAACTATTAAATAAGCCGCCCTAAAAGGTCTGCGGGCTAATAGTGCGAGGGGTACCCTAGGAGTTTCTAGTGGTAACTATTAGATTATAAGTACCCTAGATTATTATCTAGTTGATATTAAGGAAATATATAATAGGTTTATATAAATATAGCGTATAGTATATAGGCAGGTTAAACCTATAGACGATATTTTAATTAATAAGGTTAATTTAGTACCTATTATTATATAAAGCATATAGGCGGACTTTACCCTAGGGCGTATCTATTACAACGTATACTATAATATATTTCTTCTCTCCCTCTATATTAGGCCCTAGTTATAATTAAAAAAAATACGCTACTAGGGCTTTAGGTTTTCTAAAGGCCGAGTTAACTTCTTTTTATTAGCCTACTTCTAGTATTCCTTACGGTAGCCGCCTATAGTCCTTTAACTCGCGTATATAGCTATTAGGACGCCAAGGCCCTTTGGGTATGTAGCAACGTAACAATAGTAGCAGTATGCAAGAGGTATCTGATGAAGAAGTAGAAGACTAAATTCTATAGTTCTCCTATATGGGGCGACTGCGTAATATAGGCGCCTCGCCTGCGCTAAGCCGGTTATAGTAGGTACGTCCATACGGCCTGACAATAGCGCTAGTATCTAGGGGGTCCCCTAAGCTGTCTAGCTTTTAGGTAATCTCCTTAGGAGTTTATTTAAAGCGTCGCTATTTTTAGGTTTTATTCCCTAAACCTAACTCTATAGAGCCTATACTGCGATCGCGCTTTATATATAATAATTTGCCATTACTACTTACGCAATCTTTTGCGAGTTTTATAGTATTAAGTAATTACTCTATATAGTAGATTTTATCAAAAAGGTTCTTAGCGGTTCTTACCCGTTAAGTAAGGTTCTGTTAGAAGAGCTCTACTTATAAATAGGCTAGGAAATATAAGAACTAAAAGTCTACCTATTACGGACGCTTTAAGTATAATATTACAACTACTAGGAGAGGAGTTAGAAGCAGCTAATTAGTTAATTAAGGTATAGTCTAAAATAGAACCAGTAGAGCTATATAACGAGAAATGGTAATTAAGGTTATATAATATGCTACGTATTAAATAAGAGGAATAAGAGGAACTTACGTACCTTATATACTATACGTACATTACATATAAGAAGGATTTCTTAGGCGTATAGTTATATATTTAAGGAACCACAGTCCCTACCTAGATAATTCTTTCCTTATAGTAAATCTCAGAATATAATTAGAGTTAATCTATTAGGTAACTACTCCACTAGTTATATTTACGTTATTAACTTCTTATTTACCTATTATAAGATAAGGATGTAGATAGGGAGTCCAATAATAGAATAATGGGTATATTATATAAACAGAGACAAATCCTTAAGGGAAAAGGAGGAGTCTATATACGAGGTAAGAAGGGTTTTCCCTAGGTATATATAAAGCACATACCTTACGGGCAAGTCACCCCTAGGTTGCCCTAGGGTCGCCTATACCTTGCGGCTATATAACTATCTACTTAGGTTTTACCTAATAATGCCCCCCCCTTTAAAAAGGGTCGTCCCCAATCCTTTATATACTTAAGCCTTAATAAAACCCCATAAAAAACCTTAGTAAGGAAAAAATTTAAAGGGGAAAGAGCGTCTTAATTTTTTATATAGAGGGACGGGTAGTATATATACGCGGCGCGAAGATATTAAGGAACTTTAACCAGCGGTTAAGGTTATCTAATTAGTTAGATTTACCTTACTAAGACTCCCCCACATTTAACTAAACTAGTAGCGATTTTATATGCCTGGTATAGAAAATCCTAATTAGTCTATTTAATAGGTAGAGCTAGTAGAGCTTAATACCGTCGCCTAAATTTAGTAGACTAGAAATATTCTAAAGCTTACTTATATAGGCAGGTCGCTAATACCTTATAGGTAAGTTGTAGGTTATTTATATACAGCTAGATTTGTAAACGGTAAGGCTATATATCTATTAAATCCGCTACTAACCCTACTTTGGCCTTACGCTATACTAGCGTAGCGCCGTATATACTTCGTAGGTAGGTTATAGGTTACTTATATATAGCTAAATTAGGACGGTAAGGCTATATACCTATTAGACCCGCCGCTAACCTATGCTTTAGCCTTATACATTATCTGCGTAGTATATACGTGGAATAGTATATAAGTTATTAGTATAGGTTACTACTAGTAGGTTACCAGCAGATTGTAAACTCTAGTTAAATGGACCCCAGTTATAAACAGGCCTATTCTCTAATATATAAATAATCTGCTTAGCTAGTATAGAGTAACGGATTAGGTCTAGGAAGGGTGCTTTTTAAATTAAGCTTCGTTGCCGGCGTATTATAGCAATCGTTATTTATTCTTTAATCCCTTAGGACGTCCTTTACTCCGCTTTAATATAGGTTATATTTTAATAGCGGCGCTTGCTTTTCGCCTATACTTTAGCTATAAGGCTAGGGTGTTCCGCTTGCGGTACTTATCTAGTAGTTATTAATAATTCTTAAGTTCTATCTCGTATTTCCATTCATTATACTTATTTAGCTATTCTAGCTATTTAATAAGGTACTATAGTTGTCTAGCACAATCCTAGTAGGCGATAATTGCTTTTACTTCCCAGCTGCCTTCTTTAAGCTCTTTTACTGCCAGGGGTTAAAACCTAGGGCGTGACCTATAAGGCTTTAGTAGGGAGATATAGAAGACTAGGTAGAGCTATGCTATAGTAGGTAAAAGCTCTAGCTTATATACTTACTACTTTACACGCTCTAAAATTTAAAACGGTCCCATAAACTTATAGTTAAGCTTTTTATAGGGACGTTTTATGCGAATATTCTTAGAGGAGAGCAGGACTCGTTCACTAACGGCGAAGTGCTTAGCTAGGTGGTAACGATTATAGTATTTTGCCTAAAGCTTTTAGGCGTATATTATTAACGCCGCCGCTGCCTTTTATATAAGGCGTAGGCGTTATAAATATATCTCTGCGAGTTGGACATTTATTAACTTAGACCCCTCCCTACTTTACTAGGCGTCTTAGACGCTATTTAGGACTCTATCTAGAATATTTAGTAGCTAGCCATAGGCGAGCTTAATAGGGGAATGCTTTATTATAGTATAGACCTTAGAGTTATAGGTAAAGGCTGCTTCTTTAAGTAGGGAGGCCTAATTAAACCATTCCTAATTCGTAAATATATATAGGTATGCCTTAAGCTCCTAGTTTTAACGCTCTATCTAACTATCTATCTATAAATGGAATGCGGTACTAAGTTTACGTTAAATGCGGAGATAGTAGTATATAGTACTTTAGTACTCGCTTATAAATATACTACCCCTATTAGAGATAATATTATCTAGAGGTCCTATTTATAAAAAGACTCTAAATAAAAGTTCTACGAGTTGCGTAGTATTAATTATCTTACATACTAAATAGTAGCGTATTAGCTTTGTAAAATAGTCTATAAGAATAAGAATAAAGTTATACTCTACGCTATTAGGAGTCTTAGACTCTAAAAGATCCGTAATAAAGTTAAGTAAATAATGCTGCTAGGCTTAGGTAGGGACCTAAAGAGGCTATAGCTTACTATAGGGTTTATAGCGGCGCGATTTAAAGCGTTAGTAGGTATTATAATTATCTAGGTATTTACAGAGGTCCTAGGTAAGGCCGTTCTAAGTATACTTTCGCGTAATTACCTTAAAAGTATAGTTAAAACTATAGTGGCCGCCTATAGGATCGTCATAATTCCGCTTAAGGATCTCCTATTATAATAGTGTGTAATTCGGCACCTAGACCTTATTATTTTACCTTAAAAGTCCTTAATTATTAAGGGCGTAGTCCTTATTACTAGTAGGAATTCGTTCCTAGGTTAACTAATTATATATAAAGCGTATAATGGCGTCTCTTTTTTATACTCTATAAATAAAATTAACTAGTGATTTGGGGGGGTATTCTATAAACGCCGTTTTAGCTAAAGCAGCTACTACTACCTCTTACTATAGCACGAGACTCTGCGTAAAGTTAGTACTAGCGAAGTAATATATAATATATAGGTGACTTACTAGGTTATTACGGGGGACCGTAGCCTAGGCTAAGGGGTCTTCCCTAGGGTTAAGCGCTATTAGGTTAGTTAAAGTGGTCTTAGAGAGAATAATAGGACGCTTTAATCCGCCGGCGCCAAGTTCGCGAGGGTCGCTTATATACTGCACGTATACTACTTACTAGTTTAGTATAGTAGCACCAGGGCCGCCTATAAGGCCTATAACCCGCAACTTTTACTGCAATATAGGTAGTATGGTATTAAGGAGTATCCTTTTACTACTATCTTTAAAGCCTTTAATATAATCCGGGCGCCGGGATAGTATATTAGCGGGATTTACTTTACCTAGCTTATATTTAATCTTAAAATTAAACTTAGCTAGTTTCTTAGTGTATTAGGCCTAGTAAGTAGATAAGCTTTTAGTAGTTATAAAGTACCTAAGATTATTATAATTATAGAGCACGCGTGTTATATACGCGGCGTATTTAAGGTAATAGCGCTACATCTTAAAGCATTACACTATTGCAAGTAGTTTTTTATTATGCGTATTATACCATATTTCTAGCCTAGTAAGCTTTTAACTATAATAAGCGATTAGGTGCTAGTAGAGTTAGTCTCCCTATTTTAAAGGCTATAGAAGTATACCGCTATAGGTATAATTAAAAGCGTTAGTAATTACTATTAAGGGTAGATTAGGGTTAAAGTAGTAAAGTAGTGAAGCCTTATAACTCTTATAGATACTAATAAACTAAAACCCCTTAAGAAAGGGTTTTTAGCTATAAAAATAAACTAGAGCTAGTATACTAGGGCAATTGGGTTACTAATATACGCTATACTAGGGACTAGACTAGATATTATATACGGTATTAGTTTATAGCCGTTATATAGCCAACCTAGGAGAACCCTATATTAAAGCCGTAAATCGATTTTTTTTTAATACCTTTAAGGCACTATTAACTTAGAACTAAACTTCTCTGGTTCCTTAGAAGAACTAGTTAGATATACTAACTTAAACTAGGCAAAAGATATCGCGACTAAACACTCTACTATAAGCTATATCTTTAATATTAGAAGCGGAGCAATTAGCTAGTTATTAAAAAGATAACTAGTTATTGCACTATTCTCCTATAAGGTAGAATATATAGGAGAAATATAAGCCACTAAGGAAGCTATTTGGCTTAGGAACCTTCTAGTAGAGCTACTAAAGTTAGAAGAAGAGCTAACTATAACTATTATCTATGGAGATAACTAAGGCGCTATGGCCCTAGCTAAGAACCCCTAGTTCTACTCTAGAATAAAGCATATTACGGACCTTCACTACATATGCAACCTTACTAAAAGGTAGCGCCACACTCCAAAACTTACGCATACCCATCTTACTATCAAAAACAATCGATTTTCTAACTTTTAAGACCTAATTCCTACTGCTTAGCGAGCTAGAGGTGGATTTATTTGTTATTTTACCCCCTTTTCCTAATAGAAAAATTTCTCTAAGGGTAGCCCTAGCTTATAAGCGAGGCACGGACAGGAATACTAAAACTACTACTACTACTACTAATACTAAAACTACAAAATAGGGGCTAGTTTCTCTACTACCTCTTAGCTTAATCTCCCCAGAAATCTTCTAGTAGGATTAGTAAGGAGAAAAGGGTATAAGGATAGTAAAAACTAGGAAAACCCCCCTATAAGATATAAAATGCTAAGGCCCGGTAGGCCTAAAAAGAAACCTCCTATAGAAATAAGTGATAATGAGTCTATATCTACATTCACTTTTTCTAGCCCTTCTCCTTCTCCTGGCCTATTTGGGATAGGAGAAAAAAGAGGACATCCTTAGTCTTCTACTAAAAAAGAAAACTAAAAACCTGCAAAAAAGACAACTAAATTAATAACTTTTACGGCTAGTATACCTAGTATATCTTTCTCTCCCCTTTCTCTAGAATAACACCTATAAAAGGCTCTAAATAGCCTAACCCAGGCCTATAAAGGGCTAGAAGAAGAAGAAGAAGAAGATAAAAAGGAATAAGTTAAACAGCTAGAGGACTATACACGTAGTGTCCTAGTAGGAGAAAACCCCTTTATAAAAGGAAAAGAAAAGATAAAAGATGTCCTAAAAGGACTAGTTAAAAAAGTAAGAGCTCTTTATAAGGAGGTAGCCCCTACTAAAGAAACCTACGTAGAGAGGCTAAAGAAGGACCTCCCTACTTCGTCCTCTCTACCCTCCTCAATATTACCATTTCCTACCTCTTCTACTTTTGTTACGGACGCTTTAAGTACAATGTTATAACTACTTAGAGAGGAGTCGGAAGAAGCTAGTTAGTTAATTTAGGTATAGTCCAAAATAGAGCCGGTAGAACTATGTAACGAGGAATAATAACCAAGGTCACGTAACATAATCTATATAATCTGTGTAATCTATATAATCCATAACAGAGTAGATAAAGCACACGTATATTACGTATAAGGAGGATTTTATAGGAGTATGGTTATATATTTAAGGACCCTTAGTCCCTACCTAGATAGTTCCTTCTTTATAGTAATTCTTAGAATATAATTAGAGTTAATCTGTTAGGCAACCACTCCACTAGTTATTATTCCCTTGTTAACTTTTATACTTATATTACCTATATACCTAGCCCAATAACAAGCCTATTGTAGTTCTTGCTACAAGGTTCTGTTACACAATCACTACCTAGTTACAGTATTAATACAAAAAGTTAAACAATATGCCACTAAAAGCAGCCACCACGACGCCATTGACGGCGGCAACTACGTTAAGGTTAGATAACGACACTAGTATAGCAGATACTAACTTATAGCAACCTGTAACAGTCGGACAGCTATAAGAGATAGTTAACTAACTAATAGAAAATAATGCGACGTTAGAAAATAGGATTAATAGAATTAGAGTAGTAAAGATTAAGTTACTATCAATTAAGAGGTACTTAGGAGAAAGATTAAAGCTTAAGGGGTTTCTTACCTAAATGCACTTTAAGGTTACGTAAAAAGAAGGTAAGCTACTAATACCTATAGACCAAATAGCCTATACGGGTCTATTCTTATCAGAAAGAGTACTTAAGTAGTTTAAGCCTTACCTTACGGAGATATAGGCAAATAGAATAACGACTACTAACTAAGATATGCGATTTATGTTCTTAAGCTAAGAAGGGTTCGTAGAGCGACTTACGCAAATATTTAGAGACCTAGAATTAATAACCACGGCGAAAAGAAAACTCCAAGATATTACGTAATGAACCTTAGCAATTAAGTATATAATATAGTTCCAGATATTAGTAACGTAAGTAAAGTGGAATAATAAGGCGCTTATAGCACAGTATAAGCAGGGACTTAAGGCTAAAGTCTAGGACGTAATTATCCTAATAGAAGATACGGATACCCTAAGGGAACTAATAGATTAAGTAATTAAGATTAATAATTGGATCTACTAGAGGGAACAGGCTAAGAGAGGCTAGGATAGAGTTTTATAGTTATATAAGGTGTAAAGTACACAATAACTAAAGCTAAGTTAAAAACTATAGTATGGCGTAGAGCTAATGGACCTAAGTAGTACTAAAGAAGCCTATAAGAGATAGAGTAAGAAACTGTAGAAACCTAAAGGTTAAGGATCTAGTAATTATAGGACTAAGAAGTAGAGGCTAAACTAGGGATCTTAGTAGTAGAAGATATTTAGGCGGACTCTATAGCAAAGTTAATAGTTTAAAGATAGAGCTTGTATAAATTGCGGGAAATAAGGTTATTTTATAAGGGATTATAAAGATAGTTAAAAATACTATATAATAAAGGGAACCAGACTAATAATAGACGACATATATATATAGAGGGATAATAATATACTGCAAGGAACAAAAGAGTGTTTAATTAAAAGTTTTGCGTTTTATTATAATAACGCATGCCAAATTTATAAGGACGCTAAGTATAGCGTAAGCTATTAGCTATAAGAGCTAGCACCTATAGGATATAGAGGAACTAACGAACTAGTTCACAGATTGGACATTAAGGATAATAACTTTAACATAGGCGAAATATTTTATAACGATAAGGCAATAAGGGCCGCTTACTAGGAGTAAGTAGACCTTAAAGATATTATATAAGAAGCAGAGGATAATTCTACTATAAAATAGGGAATATTAGTAGGGATTAAGACCCCACTAGATATAATATCTATCGCTTTATAAGACGTAAGAGAAGTAGGGTAGCGAACTACTTCGGCACTTAATAAAGGTAAAAGGCTAAAGGCTTAAGATTCTTAAGATAAGACGAGAGACGGCTAAGATTCTTAAGATAAGATGAGAGACGACTAAGATTCTTAAGACGAGATAAGGTAAGCTTAAGGACCCATAATAAACGATAACCGATAGAGTAGAGTAGTAGCTTAGTTTAAAGATATACAAATAAGCTTGGGATAGAGTTTCCTATAGGTATAAGACTCTTAAGATAAGATAAGAACACTAAGCAAGCCTAGTTAAACTAAGGCTAGAGTAAGGCTCAAGTTAGAAGCAAGCTTAGGATTAAAAAATCTAAGGGACTAAGAATTCGGGGTATAAATAAGGACACCTATAAGTAAGAGGTAAGGGGCTTCTTTATAAACTAGAGAATCCGCAGTATAAATAGCAGTTAGACTAGAAGACAGATATATAGACCTAGAGGATTTACTAGGAGAAAATAGTATTCGACCTAAAGATTAAAGAATTAATACTAAGATTAAGAAGTAAAAAGACTTTAAGGATCTATCTGTAAGACGTAAACTAAAAGAAACCATAAAAGAATTTAGGTAAAGAATTATCGCATAGTAAGAACAGAAACTAGATAAGAGATCTAGCGTATTAGGACGTATAAGGGATAAAGTACTAGTATAAAGAATTACTAATAGGCCTAGGGCAGGCACACTAAGAGCTAAGTAGCTTATTAAACTAGAATAAGAAGAGGATCTAGGGATTCTAACTAGGTTTAAAGAACAATATATAAAGGGCTATTATAATATAGTAATAAGAAGATACTTCCTTACGGATAAGCCGTATATACTTAAAGGGCTATACTAAAAGTGGTATAGGCAACGACATAATGACGAGTAGGAAGATTTCTATATATAGTTAGATAAAAAAAGTTATCTAAGACCACCCGATTATAGAAAAGGCTATAAGTTATATTAAAGGAGCCTTAATTATAACGTTAAAAGATTTAAAGGAGTAATTAGAGGACTGGAGAAGCAAGAAGTAAATTATAGTACCTGTAAATAAAGTTGCAACGCTTAGATTAATATAGGAAAGGTTTAAACTTAAGAATAAAGACGAGCTAAGAGTTAACCTAAAACACCTAGTATATTACACATTAGTATAGATCGCATATATAGATAATATGTATAATATATATAGAGCACTAAAAGATAAGAACCAAAAGTACCCATTAAGGATGCATTAGTTATTAGATAAGGCGAAATACAGAAATATTAAGTATATGCATAGTTAGCACCTAGTAGAAGTTTAGGAGTTAGGAGACTTAATACTTTAGCCAAGAAGATTCCTTATAAAAGAATGCTTAAACGGATAATAGTGGTGGGAATACCTAGAAAATATATGTCTATAGTATATTAAAGATAAAAAGCGAACTAGGTATTAGCTAAAGAGTAAGCTAAGTATAATAGGATTAAGCAGCTAATAGTTAGGAAAAGTAGAGGCCTACAGGACTAGAGGGAGCCAGTAGTAGAGCCTTAGACCCTTAAAGGAATTTAAGGATAACACCTAAATTTACGAGTTAAATGGCAAGATTAATAGTTCGAAGCGTTAATAGATAGTAGAGTAACGCGAAACTATATCTTACTAATAGCGGTTAAAAGAATGGGATTACCTTATAAATAGAAGGAGCAACCTTACCTATTAGTAACGATTTTAGGAGATCTAATAGCCTATAAAGGAGGGATTATTAGCCTTAAAATAGGACCTATTTAGTTAACTATTAAAGGAAGACAAATTAAGATATCTTTTAATATCCTACTATTAGGATAGGATAAGGCAGTACTAGGAATACCTTAATTACAGGAATATAATCTAAAGATTAATTAGATTATAGGTTAGGTTAATATTAAAGATACTTAACGCTATAAGATGCGATAACAAGCTAAGTTAGTATAGTACTAAGTAGGAGCGACCTATAAAGAGATAGAAAAAGGGTTAGGCCATATACTAAAAAGATACTATAAATATAGTAAGAAACTATAGTTACTAGAAAGTAAAAAGCTATTAGATTATATAGTATAGGACTATAAGATAGAGTTAGAACTAGAAATAAGTCTAAAGTTCTTTCCAATTTATAAGCTTACCAAAGAAGAAGGTAGAGTACTTAAAGAGTTTATCTAAAAGAACTTATAAAAGGGATATATTAGACTATTGCAGTTATTAGCGGGTTATCCAGTACTATTTATACTAAAGAAGAATAGCAAATTAAGGCTATATATTAACTATAGACAGTTAAACAGCATTACTTAAAAGGATAGGTATCTTTTACCCTTAATTAGCGAAATCTAAGATAGGATAGGCAACGCGCAAATCTTTACGAAGATAGATCTGAGATAGACGTACTATTAGATTAGAATTAAGGAAGGCGATAAATAAAAGGCAGCCTTTAGGTTAAAGGAAGGACTATATAAACTATTAGTTATATAATTCGGGCTTATAAACGCACTAGTAATATTCTAAAAGCGTATTAATAATATATTAGGAGAATACTTAGATAAATTTGTTATAGTATACCTTAACAATATTATTATCTACTCTATAAATAAGAAAGAATATAGGGAATACGTTAAATAGGTCTTAAAGAGACTATAAAAAGAACAGATACTAGTAGTAATTAAAAAATACGAGTTCTTTACTAGGAAGACCGATTTCATTAAATTTATTATTAAACTAGGCTAACTTAGTATAGATCTAAAGAAGATTAAGGCTATAGTAAATTGGTAAAAACTAGAGAACGTAACGTAGTTAAGATCGTTTTTAGGGTTTTGTAATTACTATAGAAGGTTTATAGCGCAATAGTTAAAGGATATTAAGCCATTTACGTAATTAATAAGGAAAGAATAACTATAGGTATAAGGAGAGGAGTAATAAAAACTATTTAAGAAAGTTAAAGAGTTGTTTACCTAGGAGCCAGTTCTTAAGATTTATTAACTAGAACTAGAGACGGTTATAGAAACAAATGTATTAGACTATATACTAGGGGCGTACTTTATATAGAAATATTAAGATAAATGGCACCTAGTAGTATACTATAGTTAGAAGATAACACCACTAGAGTTAAACTATAACATTTACAACAAAGAGTTATTAGGTATAGTTGTAGTACTAAAAAAATAGAGAGTATTCTTATAAGGTATAGAGAAACTATTTATAGTTAAAATAGACTATAAGAACCTAATAGAATTTTTAATAATAAAGGAACTTAACCAAAAATAGGTTAGATGGGCAAAGATGCTTATAGAATACTATTTTTAGATTTAGTATATTAAGGGTATAGATAATATAAGAGCAGATACTCTAAGTTAAAAGGCTAAACTACAAAATAATAAAAAGCTATTAGGGGCTTTATTGCGAAAAGATATAGATAGATTAATTAGGTATAATTATCTAAAGATTATAGCAACGTAAGAAGATAAGGAGCTAGGGAAAGTCTATAAGACACTAGAAAGCTTTTAGGCATAAAGGATTCTAGAAGCATAGTTAGAAGATCTATAGATAGATATATACAAAAACCAAGAAATAAAGTATATCCTAAGAAGTATAGCAAAGCAATTTATAGAAGATTTCTATAGAGAAATAACTTAAGGACATAATAGAGCTAGAGGCTTAGTGTTAAGACTCTAAGAGGAGTATATTATTAATAGAGTTTAGGGCTTAGCGCGAAAGGTTATAAAAGAATATCTAAATTGCTAAAGGAATAAACTAATAAGGCATAAGCTATATAGAGGGCTACAACCTATTAAAATACCAAAAAGACTATAGAAGGTTATATTATAGGACTTTATTATTAAGTTACTAAAGTTAAAGGATCCTATTACCGGATAAGATTATAATGTAATCTTAGTAATAGTAAACAAGCTTATAAAGTAGGGATACTTTATAGCATGTATAGAAGAAATCTTAGCGGAAGATATCGCTAGAATCTATATTAAAGAAGTATTTATAAGATATAGAGTACTAAGCAAAATCATATCGGATAGAGATTTAAGATTTATAGCAGTATTTTAAAAGGTATTCTTAGCGGAATAAAGAGTTAAAGTAGTAACTTCTACTATATATTATCCGCAGATAGACGGTTAAACGGAAAGATTAAATTAGACACTAGAATAGTATCTAAGGCATTATATTAATTATGCATAGAATAATTAGGTATCGCTATTACTAGTTATATAGTTTATATATAATGCAACGCCATAGGAGGGTATAGGCATATTACTATTTAAGGTAAATTATGGATATAAGCTAAGAACATTGTTATTACTACGGTAAGTAAAGAAAACAAGTAGTATAGCTAAAGAAAGAATAAAGACACTAATAAATCTTTATATAGACCTTATGGAATTAGTAAAGAAAGTATAAGAGAGAATAAAAAAGTACTATAATGCTAAGAGATCTAAGGGACTAGATTTTAAGGAGGGAGATAAAGTATGGCTACTATATAAAAATTTTAAGAGTTAACAACTAAGTAAGAAGTTAGACTATATTAGACTAGGACCTTTTAAAATTATATAAAGGATTTCACCGGTTACGTTTAAGTTAAACCTACTAGCTAAAATAAAGATCTACCCTATATAGCATATTATAATACTAAAGCCAGTATATAGGAATATTAAGCTACTAGTTTATAAAGTAGACATATATAGAGGATAAGAAGAAGACAAATAGTAAGTTTTAAAGATCGTTAGTTATAAGGACATTAACGACGAAATATAATACGAGGTTATGTGGATAGGCTATACTAAGACTACCTAAGAGCTACTAGAAAATTTAAAAAACGCTATAGAAAAGGTATAGGAGTATTAGAAGAAATTAGGTTAGGCAGTATTAATAAAAAAGGATTGCTAAAGAATAAGTTACCTAAGGGGGACCTAAGAAGAGCAGTTGCCGAATTACTTAGATCTATTTCCTTCTCTATTAAAAGAAAATCTATTCTTTTATTACTAAGTTTCTATAGACCCTATTCTATAAGTTTCTACTTTTTAAAACGGACCTTCTTACGAACCTTTTTAAGACGGATTAACCGAGCGGACGCCGTAAGACGAGACTTAAGAGCCTATTACTAAATATTAGCGGCCTCCCGTTCTACGTTATAGGAACGGCGCAACTCCGCTAGAGTAATAGATAGTTTATTATCTCGCTGCGTAGTAGTAGATTAAATATAAGACCTTAAAACAAATCAATTAGGGAACCAGACGACTATTAAAAGTAATAGGCTATGTATATTTAGTATTAGAGATAGAGCGAACGTTATAGGACAAATAAATATTCGCTTTAGTGCACTCTAAGTAAGAGGACGGTTGTCGCGAAGATAGGTTCACCAACGTAATATAAACTAACCCCTCTTTTAAATAACGAGAATATAGAGATGATATAATCTTACTAAGAGACAATATTGCAGCAATAGTGCGAATACGACGAGCAGTTAAAGAAGAAGAAATTGCTTTAGGTATAATAAGCAATAATATTAACCAAATTAATTAGACGGACATTACACCTCTAAATAACTTAAAGATATTAGGAATCTTTAAGGACGAAGATAAAAAGGAGGGAAATGGTATTACGGACGCTTTAAGTACGATATTACAACTACTTAAAGAGAAGTTGGAAGAAGCTAGTTAGTTAATTTAGGCACGGTCTAAAATAGAGCCGGTAGAACTATATAATAAGGAATAGTAACTAAGGTTATATAACGTAATCTGTATAATCTATATAATCTATATAATCTATATAATCCGTAATAAAGTAGATAGAGTACACATATATTATATATAAGGAGGATTTTATAGGAGTACGGTTGTGTATTTAAGGACCCTTAATCCCTACCTAGATAGTTTCTTCTTTATAGTAATTCTTAGAATACAATTAGAGTTAATCTGTTAGGCAACCACTCCACCAGTTATTATTCCCTTATTGACTTTTATACTTATATTACCTACACATCTAGCCCAATAACGAGCCTATTGTAGTTCTTACTACAAGGTTCCGTTACAACTTCTACTAGAAGTAAAAAAAAGCAGCTATAAGAAAGAAAGCTAGTCTTAGTTATAGACTAAAAGGACTAACCTCTAGATACCTTCTCTCTACAAAACAAAGTTAATTAACTATTTACATTAAAACTGCAAGTAAAAAAAAACCTATTTTAGTATCTATAGCTAGAACCAGAGGAAAATAAAATATTTTCCTTATAACTACGGAAGAGTATAATATAGATTTCCTAGTTAAATATAAGGAAATCTAGTATAACTGCTTTACCTTTTAAAGAGAATAAAAACTAGAAC
>Ga0307515_10006173_pt1 | contig 24072 bp, 21 predicted proteins | sample 17_EM_MG_FD_194513 | JGI IMG/M metagenome (GOLD analysis project Ga0307515, IMG submission 194513) | Populus trichocarpa ectomycorrhiza microbial communities from riparian zone in the Pacific Northwest, United States - 17_EM | ecosystem: Host-associated > Plants > Roots > Unclassified | place... | reverse complement strand
CAAGCGGTGGATCGAGCGTTTCACCGCCATGGGGTCGCAGTTCGTACGGGTCAACCCCGGCTCGCCCTTCAGCCACCACAACGAGGCCACTCCCCCGGCCCAGTTGATCGACGCACTCGGCGAGGTCGGCGCGTTCGCGAAGCAGCGGGGTTCCCGGCTGCTCGTGGAGAACCACGGTGGCCCGAGCGCCGACCCGGTCTGGATGGGGCAGTTGCTGAACGCCGCGGGGCGCGACGTCTGCGGCCTGCTGCTCGACCTCGGCAACTTCGACGTCCTCACGTCCCGCGCGATGGCGGGCTTCGGGGACGCCGGGGGCGCCGAGCCGACCGACCCGGCCGAGCTGTACGCGTCGCTCGACCTGACCCCCGTGTACGACGCCGTCGACGCGCTGGCCGAGTACACCGAGCTGGTCAGCCTCAAGGCGAACTACGTCACCGAGGACGGTGCCGTAGGACCCGTCGACCTGCCGCGCGCGCTCGGCATCCTCGCCGCCCGCGGCTACACCGGCCCGCTCTCGGTCGAGTACGAGGGCACCGGCGGCGACCCCTGGGCGAAGAGCGCACGGGTCCTCGAAGTCGCCGGGTCCGCACTCGCCGAATCCGGCACAGCCCCCCACACCGCCCCGTAGCCAAAGAGGAGTTCCGCCATGAACGACACGATCCGCACCACCGAAGAGGTCGACGTCCTCATCATCGGCTCCGGCCCCGCCGGTGCCACCTACGCCCGGACCATCGGCGACGCACGGCCGTCCGCGCGCATCCTCATGGTCGAGGTCGGCCCCGCCGTCCCCGGCCGCCGCGGCGACCACACCCAGAACATGACCGAGTCCGCCCGGACCGCCGCGCAACTGCTCACCCAGGGACCGGACGCGGGCGTGGCGCGTGCCACGGCACTGGCCGACATCGCGCCGGGCATCGACCCCAGCCTGGAGTTCCGGACGGCGCTGCTCCCCGGTCTGTTCCCCCTCGACCCCAGCCCCCGGCTCGCCGACGGCGAGGTCGGCCTGCCGGGGGCGAGCATGGCGAGCGGCGTGGGCGGGATGGGCATCCACTGGGGCACCAGCACCCCACGCCCCCACCAGTCCGAACGCATCCCCTTCGTCCCCGGCGACGAACTCGACGCGGCACTCGACCACGCCGAGCGACTGCTGGGTGTGAACAGGTACGAACCGGCCGGGCTGAGCGCGGCGGTCCAGAAGGCGATGGCGGAGGAGTTCAACGGGCCGGGCCTCACCCCCGTCACCTCCGGAGCGAGCGCCAGCCACTGGGAGGGCGACACCCTGGTGTTCTCCGGCACCGGCGTGATCCTGGGCGAACTGGAGGAGACGGTGCCCGGCTTCGAGCTGCGGGCCGAGACGCTGGCCCGGCGGGTGCTCGTGGCGGACGGGACCGCGGTCGGCGCCGTGCTGGAGAACCGCCGCACCGGGGAGACGTACGAGGTCGGGGCGGCCCGTGTCGTGGTCTGCGCCGACGGGCTGCGCACGCCGCAGGTGCTGTTCGCCTCCGGGATCAGGCCGCGCGCGCTCGGCCACTACCTCAACGAGCACTTCCAGATGAACACGTTCGTCACCCTGCACGACGAGTTCGACCCGGCGACCTTCGACCAGGACGGCGGCAGTCTCGGGGGCGCCTCCGTCCCGTTCTCCGACGCCCGGCCGATGCAGGGCGGCATCGTGACCCTGGCCAACTCGCCCTACAAGCTGCCGTTCGGCGACGAACTGTCGCTCTCCCGGCTCGGCATCGCCGTCTGGTACGGCGCGAAGGACATCCAGTACCGCGACGCCGTCGAGTTCAGCGAGACCGAGACCGACGGCTACGGCATGCCGAGGATGACCATCCGTTACGCCCACACGGACAAGGACCGCGCGACGATCGAGGCCATGCGGGAGAACTCCATCCGCAGCGCTTCCCGCATCGGCACGGTCCTCGACCAGCCCGAGTTCGCGGTCGGCGGCTCGTCCCTGCACTACCAGGGCACGGTCCGGATGGGAGAGTCCGACGACGGCGCGTCGGTGTGCGACCAGTACCTGCGGGTCTGGGACGTCGACAACCTGTATGTCGGCGGCAATGGCGTCATCCCCACCGCCACGGCGGCCAATCCCACGCTCACCATGGTCGCGCTCGCCTGGCGTGCGGCCGTCCAACTCGTCCAGGAACTGGGCGAGTTGGAGGTGACGACCCGTGCGACCGCACGGTAGCGGGACCGGGGTGCGGGCGGCGATCGTCGGCGGTGGCATGATCGCGGCCGTCCACCGGCGCGCGATCCGGGCGGCGGGCGGTGTGGTGGCCGGGGTGCTCGGCTCCCGGCCCGAGCGCTCCGCCGAGATCGCCGCCGGCTGGGGAGTCACCGCCTTCCCCGACCTCGACGCGCTCCTGGCCGCGGACGTCGACGTGGTCCACGTGTGCACGCCCAACTCGACGCATTCCACCTACGGGTCGGCCGCGCTCCGGGCGGGCCGGCATCTCGTCTGCGAGAAGCCCATCGCGACCTCCGTCCCGGAGGCGGCGGATCTGGCCTCCGTCGCCTCGGTGGCCGGACTGGTCGCGTCGGTGCCGTTCGTCTACCGGCATCACCCGATCGTCCGCGAGCTGCGGGCGCGCAGGCTGGCCGGAGAGTTCGGCAACTGGCTTCTGCTGCACGGCAGTTACCTTCAGGACTGGATGCTGTCGCCCACCGCCGGGAACTGGCGGGTCCGGACGGAAGCGGGCGGGCGCTCACGCGCCTTCGCCGATATCGGCTCGCACTGGTGCGACCTGGTGGAGTTCGTCTCCGGTGAACGCTTCGACGTACTCACGGCGTTGACGTCGATCGCCGTCCCGGAGCGGCCCGAGGGCTCGGCGGCGAGCTTCACCACGGCCGCCGACGCCACCCCGCTCGCACCGGTCGAGACCGAGGACACCGCGGTCGTCACCTTGCGGACCGCCACGGGCGTGCCCGCGAGCGTGGTGGTGTCGCAGGTCTCCGCCGGGCGGCGCAACCGGCTCTGGTTCGAACTCGACGGCGCGGCGGGTTCCGCCGTCTTCGACCAGGAGAACCCGGAATCCGCCTGGCTGGGCACGCCCGACGGCGCCACGGTCATCGCCCCCGGGACCGGCACGGTCTCCGCCGACCAGCACCGGCTGTCGTACCTCCCCGGCGGCCACGCCCAGGGCTACCAGGACTGTTTCAACGCCTTCGTGGCCGACACCTACGCCGCGATCGCCGGGGACAAGCCGCCTGGACTGCCGACCCTGGAGGACGGGCTGCGCTCAGCCCGGATCGTCGACGCCGTACTCGACTCGGCGGCGTCCGGGGCCTGGACCCCCATCGAAAGGACACTGCCATGACCACCGGCACGCACCCGGTGACGCTGTTCACCGGTCAATGGGCCGATCTGCCCCTGGAGGAGGTGGCCCGGCTCGCCTCCGAGTGGGGCTATGACGGACTCGAAGTCGCCTGTTCCGGCGAGCACTTGGACGTATGGCGTGCCGCCGAGGACGACGCCTATCTGCGCGGCCGGCTCGACATCCTCGACAAGTACGGGCTGAAGGTCTGGGCGCTCTCCAACCACCTGAAGGGCCAGGCCGTCTGCGACGACCCGATCGACTTCCGGCACCGGGCGATCGTCGGCAGCCGGGTGTGGGGCGACGGGGACGCCGAGGGAGTACGCGGGCGCGCGGCCGAGGAGTTGAAGCTCACGGCGCGGGTCGCCCGCAGGATGGGCGTGGACACCGTCGTCGGCTTCACCGGATCGAGGATCTGGCAGTACGTCGCCATGTTCCCGCCCGTACCCGCCGCCGTCATCGACGCGGGCTACCAGGACTTCGCCGACCGCTGGAACCCCGTCCTCGACGTGTTCGACGGGGAGGGCGTGAAGTTCGCGCACGAGGTCCACCCCGGCGAGATCGCCTACGACTACTACACCAGCGTGCGGACGCTCGAAGCGATCGCTCACCGGACGGCGTTCGGCTTCAACTGGGACCCGAGCCACATGATGTGGCAGCACATCGACCCGGTCGGCTTCATCGCCGACTTCGCCGATCGCATCTACCACGTGGACTGCAAGGACACCCGGGTCCGTCCGGTCAACGGCCGCTACGGCGCCCTCGGTTCGCACCTGCCGTGGGGTCATGTGCACCGCGGTTGGGACTTCGTCTCGACCGGACACGGCGACGTGCCGTGGGAGGACTGCTTCCGCGCGCTCCGTGCCATCGGCTACGACGGCCCCGTCTCCGTCGAGTGGGAGGACGCCGGCATGGACCGGCTCCAGGGCGCCGCGGAAGCGGTGACGTTCGTGCGCTCGTTGCTGTGGAAGGTCCCCGAGGCGGCTTTCGACGCGGCCTTCAGCAGTCAGGGCTGAGACTCCATGCCCTGTATCCCGCTCAGGACGGTGTCGACGAGGCTGTCGAGGAACTCCGGTGTGGCGGGCTGCCGTACGAGCAGGCGGTAGAGCATCGCTCCGACGAGGGCCTCGGCGGCAGCGGTGGCGGATGCCGGTCGTGCCGCGGGCGCGGCGTCCCGCAGACGTGCGGTGAGGGCGTCTTCGGAGGCGGCGGTGACGTGGTCGTAGAACCTGCGGGCCACGTCGTCACTCTCGGCCGCCGCGGCGGTGGAGGCACGGATCAGCGCCGCGCTCTGCGGCTCGGCGAGGTGGTCGGCGAAGCCCTCCAGCCAGTCACGCAGATCGCGTCGGACGACGCCCGTGTTCGGGACGGGGGTCGTGGCGGGGAAGCCGTAGCCGTCGAGAACGCATTCGGCGACCAGGGCGCTCTTGGACGGATACCAGCGGTAGACGGTCTGCTTGCCCGCGCCGGCGGCGGCCGCGATGCGGTCGATGGACAGCTTGTCGTAGCCGTGGGCCGCGAGCTCGTCGCGGGTCGCTTCGAGGACGGCCCGGCGTACGGCTTCGCTGCGGGTACGGCCGCGTCGCGTGTCGGACATGTTGACGAGAGTAGCTGGCCGCGTATGGTGAACATTCAGCGAGACAAAAGGTCTCGAATTAGAGATCGGGTGAGTGCCGTGGGCGGACAGGTGCTGGTCATCATCGGGGCCGGCGGCATGGGCGAGGCCGTGGCCCGCCGTCTGGGCCAGGGCCGGACCGTCCTGCTCGCCGACATCGGCGAGCAGACCCTCAAGCGGGCGGAAGCGGTGCTGACCGGTGAGGGTCTCACCGTCGTGACACACGCCGTGGACGTGACCTCGGCCGACTCGGTGGGCGAACTGGCGGTCGTGGCCCGCGAGTTGGGAGAGGTCACGCAGGTCGTGCACACGGCCGGCCTGTCACCGGTGCAGGCTTCCGTCGAGGCGATCCTCGCCGTCGACCTGCTCGGCGTCGCGCTCGTGCTCGACGCGTTCGCGCCCGTGATCGCGCCCGGCGGCGCGGGCGTCGTCATTGCCAGCATGGCCGGCCACCTGACCGTCCCCCTCACCCCGGAGCAGGAGCGCGCGCTGGCCACCACACCCGCTGCGGAACTGCTCCAACTTCCTTTCCTGGCATCGGACTTGGTCACCGAGGCGGGCGCAGCGTACGGCATCGCCAAGCGCGCGAACCACCTGCGGGTCATGGCGGCCAGTACGGCGTGGGGGCAGCGCGGGGCGCGGGTCAACAGCGTCAGCCCCGGCGTCATCTCCACGGCCATGGGCAAGGCCGAACTCGCCGGTCCGGACGGCGAGTTCATGCGCCAACTGATCGGCATGTCCGGGACCGGGCGAGTCGGCACCCCCGGCGACATCGCCGGCGCCACGGCCTTCCTGCTGGGACCGGAAGCGACCTTCATCACCGGTACCGACCTGACCGTCGACGGCGGCGTCGTCGCCGCGGCCCGCACGCTCGCACGCTGAACCGAACGAGGAACTGGGCATGATGACGGCCACGGCTACGGCCACGAGGGAACGGGGCCCGGCGGCCCCGGCGCGGCTGAGCCGCAAGAAGACCAACGCCGTGTTCGGCGCGGTGCTGCTCGGCATGCTGATGGCCGCGCTGGACCAGACGATCGTGGGCACGGCGCTGCCGACCATCGTGGGCGACCTCGGCGGCGCCGGCCACCTGTCCTGGGTGGTCACGTCCTATCTGCTCGCCGAGACCGTCATGACCGTGGTCGTCGGCAAGTTCGGCGACCTGTTCGGCCGCAAGCCGATGTTCCAGCTGTCCGTGGTCGTCTTCGGCGCCGGCTCGTTCTTCTGCGGGTTCGCCGACAGCATGACCGCGCTCGTTCTGTGGCGCGCGGTGCAAGGGCTCGGCGCCGGCGGGCTGATGGTCACCTCGACCGCGCTGATCGCCGACATCGTGCCGCTGCGCGAACGGGGCAAGTACCAGGGCATCCTCGGCTCCGTCTTCGGCGTGGTGACCGTCGCCGGCCCGATGCTCGGCGGCCTGTTCGTCGACCACCTGTCCTGGCGCTGGTCGTTCTACGTCAACATCCCGCTGGTCGTCGTCGTGCTCGCCGTGGCCGCGTCCGCGATGCCGAGCGCCCGCGCCGCGCTCAAGCCCGTGGTCGACTACCTGGGCATCCTGCTGATCGGCCTCGCCTCAACAGGCCTGATCCTGGTCACCAGTTGGGGCGGGACACAGTACGCCTGGGGCTCGCCGACGATCATCGGGATGGCCGTCGGGTCGGTCGTGCTCCTCGGGCTGTTCGTGCTGGTGGAGCTGCGGGCGAAGGAACCGATGCTGCCGATGCGGCTGTTCCGCAACCCGGTCTTCACCATCGGCGGGCTGCTGAGCTTCGTCGTCGGCTTCGCCATGCTGGGCGCGCTGTCCTATCTGCCGACCTATATGCAGTACGTGCAGGGTGCGACGGCGACGTCCTCGGGCATCCGGCTGCTGCCGATGGTGCTCACCCTGCTGATCGCGTCGATCGTGTCCGGCAGCCTCGTCGGCAGGACCGGGCGCTACAAGATCTTCCCGGTCCTCGGCGCCGTGCTCATCACCCTCGGGCTGTTCCTGCTCTCCCGCCTCGACGCCGACACCGGCTTCTGGGAGGCGTCGCTCTACATGGCCGTGCTGGGCCTCGGTATCGGGCTCGGCATGCAGGTGCTCGTCATCGCCGTGCAGTCCACGGTGGACTACTCCGACCTGGGGGTGGCGACCTCGGGCGTGAGCTTCTTCCGGTCGATCGGCAGCGCCTTCGGAGCCGCGATCTTCGGGACCATCTACACCGGCCGGCTGTCGACCAACCTGGGGCACGCGTTGGCCGCGCATCCGCTGCCGGCGGGGACCGACCCCCGGGCCGCGGAGGTGCCGGCGCTGCTGCACAGGCTTCCGGCCTCGGTGTCGCGGGGTGTGATCGACGCCTACAGCGATTCGCTGCAGACGGTGTTCCTCGCCGCCGCGCCCGTGGGCCTGGTCGCGCTGGTGCTCGCGTTGTTCCTCAAGGAGGTCCCGCTGCGCGACACGTCGAAGGCGGGCGCGGCGGACATCGGTGACGGCTTCGGTATGCCCGAGGCGCGTGATCAGGACCGTGAGCTGGAACGCGCCGTCGCGAAGCTCTTCTTCCGTGAACGCAAGAGGGCCGCGCCCGGCATCATCGCGAGATCCGGGACGGAACTGGATCCCGGCGGCCTGTGGTGCCTGGTCCAGGTGTACCTCCAGGAACGGCGCGATGAGCCACCGACCCTGACGGCGATCGGCGAACGGTTCTCCGTACCGGCCCAGGTGCTCGAACCGGCGTTCACGCACCTGGAGCGAACCGGACACCTGCGGCACGCGAGCGGCCAGTGGACGCTCACCGCCGGCGGCCGGACGGAGTTCGAGAAGCTCGCCACGGCGTGGAAGGACTGGCTGGCCGAACGGCTCGACGACTGGGGCAGCGGCCCCGAGCTGGACGCCGCGATCGGCCGGGTGGCCGGACGCCTGCTCGACCAGGGCGTCGACGACCCGACACGCGCACAGCACACGCTGACCTGACGACACCCACCACGTCTCCACCCTGAGCCGGGCGGAGCACAGTCCCAAGTCCCAAGCCCCCTGCGGTCGGTCGCGCAGTCGACCGACCGGAGACCCGCAACCCCGACACAGGAGATCGACATGCCCATCAACCGCACCGCGATGATCGACTACATCGATGCCCGTATCGCGAAGACCGACGACCCGAAACACCTCGCACTGCTCAACATGCTGCGCGCGCACATGATGGGCGAGGTCAACGAGGACGTGGACGCGCTCCTCGCGACGATCTCCCCGGTGCGTCAGCAGTACCGCAGCTGGGGCTCCCCGGAGGACATGCAGCCGGCTTCGCGAGAAGCGATCCGGGCGTTCTACATCGAGCGACAGGCCCTGGGCCAGCTGTACTTCCAGTTCGACATCGACCGGCTCACGGTCGCCGACGACATCATCGTCACCGACGGGGTGATGACATCGCTCTTCCCCGGCACGACGGTGGTGGGAATGGGCCTGCGGACCCCGCGGCCCGAGGCCGTCCACGAGGTGACGATCCGGACGATCATCTCCTGGCCGTTCGACGAGGCCGGTCTGATCGTCGGCGAGGAGAGCTACTCCGTGGTCACCGGCGCGCGCCCGCTGGCCGACGAGGAGATCCCCGCGGACTATCCCGCCGGACTGGTGGGCTGACATGCGCGCCCTGGATCCCGCGGACATGCTCGGTGTCGCCGCGGCACGGCACGGCGACCGCATCGCGCTCGTCTGCCGGGGCCGGACCCTGACCTACGCCGCACTCGACGCCACCGCGGGCCAGGTCGCGGCAGGTCTGACCAGGCAGGGCATCCGGCCCGGCGAGCGGGTGACCCTGTTCTCGGAGAACCGTTGGGAGTGGGTCGCGGCCTACCACGGCATCCTGCGGGCCGGCTGCGTGGTCAACCCCGTCAACGCGACGCTCACCGCACCCGAGTTGGCGGCCATCGTCGAGGACTGCGGCTCGGCGGCGCTGCTCGCCTCGGGGTCCTGCACCGAGCGAATCGGCTCCACGCTGCCGGACGGCGTCCGGCTCCGGGTGTCGTTCGACGACTCCCCGGCAGGGGTCGTACGGTTCGCCGAACTGCTCGGCGACGGCCCGGCAGGCTGGGACTCCGCCTCCGCCCGGCCCCGGGACCTGTGCGGCATCTCCTACACATCGGGCACGACCGGCCGCCCGAAGGGCGCCATGCAGGCCCGCGAGGCGCTCCTGCTGAACTGGGCCTACACCGCCGCGATGCACGGCCGATCCGCCGCGGACGTCGTACTGACCGCACTGCCCCTCCCACACGTCTACGGCAACTGTGCGGTCAACTCCGCTCTGCTGGCCGGAGCGACGGTGGTCCTTGAGCCGCGCTTCGACGCCACGCTCATGCTGGGGCTGGTGGCCGAGCACGGTGTCACCATGATCGAGGGCGTGCCTGCCATGTACGCGATGCTGCTGGACGCCCTCGCCACGACGGTCGCCGACTTCACGACGCTGACCCGCTGCACGGTCGGCGGCCAGACCATCTCCGACGCGGTCGTGGACGCATGGGAGAAGGCGACCGGCGCACCCCTGCTGGAGCTGTGGGGAATGACGGAACTCTCCGGCCTGGCGACGACGCACGCCGCGTATGCTCCGCCGGCCAGGGGCTCCATCGGGGTGGCCTTTCCCGGGACCGAGGTCCGGGTGGCCTCCCTCGACCAGGTCACCGCGGACGCGCCCGAGGGCGAGGACGGCGAGCTGATGGTCCGCGGTCCGCTGGTCACCCTCGGGTACTACGGCAACGAGACGGCGACCCGCGAGACCATCGAACCGGACGGCTGGCTGCACACCGGCGACATCGCGCACCGGCACGGCGCGCACTTCTACATCGTCGACCGGCTCAAGGACATGATCCTCACCGGCGGGTACAACATCTATCCGGCCGAGATCGAACGGGTCCTCGCCGGGCATCCGGACATCGCCCTGGTCGGAGTGGGCCGGGTGTCCGACCCCAGACTCGGCGAGGTCGCACACGCCTACGTCGTGCCGGCGCAGGGCCGGACTCCGGATCCGGAGTCCGTCCTCGCGTTCGCCCGCACCCAGCTGGCCCCGTACAAGATCCCGAAGGCGGTCCATGTCGTAGCGGCCCTGCCCACCACGTCGAGCGGCAAGATCAGACGCCGTGACCTCGCACCGCCGGCCGGCACACCGGGAACCCCGATGACGTGACCACGCGACCTCCGTCGAACCCGGGAGCGGACAGGGCGTTCCGGCCTGCCCGGGTACCCTTCCGGGGTGACGCAGCGCCCGGTGCCGGACGAACGGCGGCCCCCCAACCAGGGGCCGAAGGCTGCCGCCCGCAACCGTGCCGCTCTGGTCGCCGCCGCCCGGGAGGTCTACGCGGAACACGGCCTGGACGCCCCGTTGTTCGCGATCGCGCGTCGGGCCGGGGTGGGGCAGGGAGTTCTGTACCGGCACTTTCCCGACCGGGCCGCCCTGTCCGCCGCGGTGCTGGAGGAGAACGTGTGCCAGGTGGAAGAGGCGGCCGCCGCGGACGGCGCCCGTCTCGCCGGTGTGCTGGGAGTACTGACCTGGCACATGGCGGAATCGGCGGCCTTCATCGGCCTCATGCACGCCGACGGGACAAGCAACGGCTCCGAGACCCGCCCGTACGCGTTGGCGCTGTCGGAGCGGGTCGAGCGGGCGCTGCGCGGGCACCTGCCGGTCGGTCATCGGCTGGAGACGGCGGACGACCTGATGCTCGCGGTCGCCATGGTCTCCGGTGCCGCCACCGGCCCCGGCCACGAGGAACGGGAACGCCGTGTGCTGGCGGCCTGGCGGCTGCTCGGTGTCGAGGTGGGACCGGTGCGGCCCTACGAGGGGTGAGCGCGGCGGCGTGGCATCAGCCGCCGTTGGACTGCCGGACGCCCGCCGCCAACGCGTCGAACGTGTAGAGGTAGCCTCCGGCGGGCCCGCTGACGGTCATGTAGGCCTTGGTGCCGCCGGGCGTGATCGCCACGTTCGTCGCCGAGTCGAGTCCCGTGGCGCCGCGGGGCACCTCGACCGTCGCCAGGCGCTCACCGTACTTGTCGTACACGACCATCGCGGGTCGGCCGTACAGCGCCTGGTAGAGGTTGCCGTCCGCGTCCACCGCGATCGAGTCGGTCTGGGCGACACCGCCGTCGACGCGGATGGCGGTGTGCCGGGCGGTCACCTCTCCGGTCGCGTCGAGGCGAAGGTAGGAGATCCGGTTCTCCGTGAGCTCGCTGATCCACAGTCCGCGGTAGTCCACGTCGAACGAGATCCCGTTCGTGTCGGCCAGGCCGTCGGCCAGCACGCCGGTCTTCTTGCCGTCGCGGTCGATCCGGATCACGCGGCCTTTCGCCGCACCGCCGGACGAGTCGCCCCCCGAGTCGCTGACGTACAGGTTGCCGTCCTTGTCGAAGGCGATGTCGTCGGGGTTCATCCGCGCGCCGTCGACCTCTCCGGCAAAGAAGGTCCGCTGATCACCACCGTCCGCGGCCAGGCTCACGATCTCGCCGTGGGCGTAGTCGGTCAGATAGAGCCGTCCGTCGTACGGGCTGAACTGCGCCGAGGTGTAGGCCCCCCGGTCGTCGGTGTGGACCGAGCGCGAGGTCTTCCTCCCGACGTCGACCCGGATCACCTTCGGCTCGCCCTCGGGCGCGGTGACGTCGACGACGAGGAGGGTGCCGTCGGCGTCGAAGGTCGGGCCCTCCAGCAGGGTCGTCCCGGTCTCCGCGTGGGTCTTGGTCAGCTGCATGAGCTGCTGGGCGCGGATGGTCCTGCCCGCTCCGACGGAGCCGGCCGTGTCACCGGGGTCGCCCGTGGCCGTACCGCATCCGGTGAGGGCCAGCGTGCCGAACACGGCGAGTAAGGCAAGGGGGTGGATCGGGATTCGTCGCATGGGGCGTGCTCCAGCCATGTAACCGGACACTGTTGTCCGGTTCTTGTTACGGTAGCCGACAGCCGCTCACATCAGCACGGGTGGCCCGCAAGTCAGCCGACCGACAGGATCGGGGTCCCCCACATGACACCCCCTCAAGTACCGTCCCCCGCTGAGCTCGCCGCGCTGAGGCAGCGCTACCGCCTCGAACGAGAACGGCGCGTACGGCCCGACGGCGCCCGCCAATACCGTTCCACCGACGCCGAGTTCGGCTACTACGCCGCGGATCCCTACGTGGACGAGGTGACCGAGCGCGAGCCGCTGCGCGACGCCGTCGACGTCGCCGTGATCGGTGGCGGTTTCGGCGGCATCCTCGCCGGGGCGCGGATGCGGCAGCAGGGCCTGGAGCGCGTCCGGATCGTCGAGAAGGGGGGCGACTTCGGGGGCACCTGGTACTGGAACCGGTACCCGGGCATCCACTGCGACATCGAATCCCACGTGTACCTGCCGATGCTCGACGAGACCGGATACGTGCCGGAGTGGAAGTACGCCCCCGGCGAGGAGATCCGCCGCCATGCCGTGCGGGTCGCGCGGAAGTTCCGCCTCTACTCGGACGCCCTGTTCTCCACCTCGGTCACCTCGCTGACCTGGGACGAGGAAAGTGGGACGTGGATCGTGGCCACCGATCGGGGCGACGCGTTCCGGGCCACCTATGTGGTCACCGCCACCGGCACGCTGTCGGAGCCGAAGCTCCCCGGGATACCGGGTATCGAGGACTTCGAGGGCCACACCTTCCACACCTCGCGGTGGGACTACGCCTACACCGGCGGCGGCCCGGACGGCGGCATGACCGGCCTCTCCCGGAAACGGGTGGGCATCGTCGGCACCGGCGCCACCGGTGTCCAGGTCATCCCGATGCTGGCCGAGGACGCCGGACACGTCTACGTCTTCCAGCGCACCCCCTCCACCGTGGACGTGCGCGCCAACTGCCGTACCACCGCTGGAGATGTCGGTGCCGACCACGACGGCTGGGCACGCGAGCGACGCGAGAACCATCTCCGCATCGTCTCCGGCGAGATGGCCGAACAGGATCTCGTGGCGGACCGCTGGACCATGTCGGCGGGCCTCCTGGAGAAGCTGCTGACAAGCTTCCGCCGTCAAGGCGACCGACAGGACTTCGAAGCCGCCTACGAGGCCGCCGACGCCGCCAAGATGAACGAACTCCGCGCCCGTGTCGAGCGGACCGTCATCGACCCGGACACGGCGGAGCAGCTCAAGCCCTGGTACCGGTACGCCTGCAAGCGCCCCACGTTCTCCGACCGGTACTACCCCGCGTTCAACCGGCCCGACGTCACCCTGGTCGACACCGCGGACACCCACGGCATCGAGCGCGTCACCCCACAGGGCGTCGTGGTCGGCGACACCACGTACGAGCTCGACTGCCTGATCTTCGCCACGGGATTCTCCGTCGGAACCTCCGGCATCCACTCCGGCACGCTCCCCGTCCACGGCCGGGGCGGCACTCAACTCCTGCGTGTATGGGCGCAACAGGGTCCGCGCACGCTGCACGGCTTCACCAGCAACGGCTTCCCGAACCTGATCCGGCTGGGCACCCTGCACAACGCAGTCAGCGTCAACTTCACGCACATCCTGGACGAGCAGGCCGTTCACGCCGCCGCCCTCGTCGCCGCCGCCGAGGCGAAGGGCGCCCTCATCGAACCGTCCCGCGCGGCCGAGGACGCCTGGCTCGCCACCCTGGCCGAGGACTCCCCCGACCACGAGTGGTTCCACGCGGAGTGCACCCCCGGCTACTACAACCGCGAAGGACGCGGCCGGCCGAACGACTCACCCGCCTATCCCCACAGCGCGGTCGCCTTCCACGAACTCCTGAAGCACTGGCGGGAGAACTCGATGGACGAGATCCTCTCCGCATCGTCCGGCCCCGGCATCGAGCTATGAACCGCTCCCGGTGGCAGGAGGCCTCGGAAATCCGCCGACCGCCTGCTCATAGGCGTGCGCGACGCGGAGCACTGTTGCGTCGTCGAAGCGCCTGCCGGTGATCATCAGGCCCGCCGGCAGGCCGTCGACCAGGCCGGTCGGCACGCTGCACGACGGGTGGCCGGTCACGTCGAAGGGCGCGGTGTTGCCGACCATCGACAACGCGGTGTGCAGGTAGTCGGCCAGGGAGATGTCGGCGGGCGGGATCTCCTTGGCCGTGTACGGGACGGTGGGCATGACCAGCACGTCGTACCGGGCCAGTGCCTCGTCGTAGGCCGCGCGGACCTCGGGCAGGAGGCGGCGGGCCATGCCGTAGTACTTCCCGCCCCCGGCCTCGAAGGTGTAACGGCCGGACAGGCCGACGAGTTTGACGGTCTTGGAGAGGGTGGCGCCCCGGTCGACGCGCCCCCGCGCGTAGTGGGCGATCAGCTCCGGGTCGTAGAAGTCCTCGGCGTTCATGCCGTAGGCGTTGCCGTCGAGCATCTGATACGCGGCGCCCTCGGTCGCGATCACGTTCCACACGTGGAGGGCGTCCAGGTGCCAGGGGATCGACACCTTCTCGACGGTGAGTCCGGCCGAGGCCAGCACGTCGATCGCGGCGTGGACGGCCTCGTCGACGCCCGGGTCCGACACCGGCGTGCCGAAGCCCTCCGTGACGACACCGACGCGCAGGCCCGAGGCGGGCTCGGCGAGGGCGGCCAGATAGTCCACCGGTTCGATCGCGTCGGGCTGGCGCGGGTCGAAGCCGTCCACGCCGGCCAACACGCCCAGCATCGCGGCCGCGTCGGCGACGGTACGGGTCATCGGGCCCACGTGGTCGATGGTCCGCTCGATGGGGAAGGCGCCGGTGTAGGGCACCAGGCCATGGGTGGGCTTGTGTCCCACGATGCCGCAGAACGCGGCCGGCATCCGGATCGAGCCGCCCTGGTCGCCGCCGAGGGCGAGGTCGACCTCGCCGGTCGCCACGAGCGCGGCACTGCCGCTGGACGAACCGCCCGTGTTCCGGCTCTCGTCCCACGGGTTGCGCACCGGCGCCGGGTGCGAGGTGAAACTGGCGCCCGAGAAACACAGGTCCTCGCACACCGACTTGCCCGCGATCGTCGCACCGGCGTCGAGCAACCGCCGTACGACGACGGCGTCTTGGCGTGGGACGAAGCCCTCGACGGTCCGCGAACCGTTCATCATCGGCACGCCCGCGACCGCGATGTTGTCCTTCACCGCGACCGTACGGCCGGCCAGTTGGCCTTCGGCGGACTCGGTGACCGAGGTCTTCACGTACCAGGCGCCCAGCCGGTTCTCGTCCGGAGCAGGCGAGGTCCAGGGGCGGTCCGGGGCGGTGGGAGCCGTGCGTTCGTAGAGCCGCTCGACCGCTTCCGAGGCGGCGAGGGAGCCTGCCACCGCGGGCGCGAACTCCGCCAACTCCTCGGCGGACAGGCCGAAGTGGAAGTGCTTGTCGATCTCTGCGAGGCGGGCGGCATCGGGTGCGGGGAGTGAGGACAAGGGACGACTCCTTTTCGGCTGGGCACCCATCAACCTAGAACATTGCGCCAATAGGTCAATACTTATTGACGTAACTTCGCGGTTAACCACACTGGCCGGGTAGGGCTGGGCCGACCGGACCGGCAGGGCTACAGCGAGACCGGCCGCAGTCCGGTGCCGGTCGCCTCGCTGACGAAGAGGTCCTGGGTGACCCGGCCGCTGTCGTCCAACGTGACGGTGCCGCGCGGGAGTTGGAAGCTGCCGGGGCGCATCGCCTCGGCGATCAGCCGCGGTTCGTCCGCACCGACCCGGCGCGCGGCGGACCACCAGATGTGCGCCGCCTCGAAGACCGACTCGCTCAAAGTGGACAGCGGCGGGGCCCAGCGGCCGTACGCCTCCCGGTAGCGGTGCAGCAGTACGGCGTTGCCGGGCGACGCGAGTTGCTCGACGTAGCCGGAGACGGCGTACAGGCCGGGCGCCGCGTCGGCTCCCACGTGCTCCAGAGTGGACTCGTCCATGGCCGGTGCGAGCGTGACGCACCGCTCGCGCAGGCCCATCGCGTGGCACTGGCGCTCGAACGCGGCAGCGTCCGCGCCCACGAACGTGGACAGCACGATGTCCGCGCCCGAGGCCGTCACCGCGTCGATGACCTGGGTGAAGTCGCGGGTGCCCAGTGCGGCGTACCGCTCCCCCACCACCCGCGCGCCGGATCGCGGCAGGATGCGACGGGCGGCCGCGTGCGTGCTGCGGGGCCAGCAGTAGTCGTTGCCGGCCAGGAACCAGCGCTTTCCGCCGGCCGCCCGCATCAACGGCCTTACGGCTGCGGCCAGTTGGCCCTCGTGGTGCTCGCCGAGCTGGACGCGCAGCGGGCCGGTGCCGCCGCCCTCGTTCATGTGCGGCTGGATCAGGAGCACTTCGGTCCCGGCGAGCGCCCGCGAGACCGCGAAGTAGGTGGCGGAGGTCGTGGCGACCAGGATCGTCCGGCAGCCGGCCCGGACCAGCCGCCGGGCCTCGGCGACACCGACCGCCGGGTCCGAGGCGTCGTCCCCGACCACCAGCTCCACCGGCCGGCCGCGCACCCCGCCCTCCGCGTTGATCTCCTCGACGGCGAGCATGGCCATGTGGTCCGTCGCGGCCCCGAACATGCTCCCCAGGCCCGACTTGCTGTTCAGCAGGCCGAGCCGCGCGTTCGGATTCGGCGCGGTCCCGCGACCGGCCGGCAGGCCGCGGCGGCGCATCAGCCACTCCAGCCCGGCCTCGTCGAGTTCGGCGAACAGCCGGACCCTCGTTCCGCCCCGGTCGGCGTCGAACCGCAGCTTGATGCGGCCCCGCCAGGGCTGGTCGTGCACGATCTCGATACGGCCGCCCTGCCCGGCGTGGCCGCGTGCCGGCGACGGCGGCCGTGCCTCGGTGATCCGGCCGATGATCTCCACCTGGTCGGCGACCGGGCCGCCGAGCGGAGCGCCCAACCGCACCACCCCGCCCGCCGCGACCCGGTCGCACACGGCGTCGAAGACCCAGCCCGCACCCGCGCCCGCGCCGAACAGGCCGAACGTCGTGACGGGCGATGCGTCGGTCCATTCCTCGGCGGGCAGCAGGAGTGCGGCCATCACGTCACCTCATGCGGTCATCCGGCGGACCGGCTGTCCTGGATGTCGGGGTCGGTGGTCGCGGCCTCCGTCGCGGTGGCGGCGCGCCCGGCGTCGGCGAGCGCGCCCTGGAACAGCGCCTGTAGCGTCGCGATGACGTCACGCGCGGGGCCGGCCGGGTCGATCGAGTAGTGCCGGAACCGGCCCGCCTTCCGCTCGGTCACCAGGCCGGCGGCACGCAGGACACGGAGATGGCTGGAGACTCCGGTACGGCCGATGCTGGTGATCCGCTCCGCCAGCTCCCCCACGGTGCACTCCTCGCGCTCGGCCAGCACGCCCAGGATCTGGCGGCGTACGGGGTCGGCGAGCGCGTCGAACGCCAGGTCTGCGGGCACCTGTGTTCGCCCCCTCCATAGGTCAGCGACGGTTGACATGTGCCAGCGTAGTCGAGGGTGCCGGACCGCTGTGCGGAGCCGCCCGCGTGGTCGTGACACGCAGGTCGGCCCGGCGTATCTCCAGGACCTCGCGGTACGGCAGCACAGTCCAGCGGTCGTCGGGCTGCGGAATGCCGCTGGAGGCTATGACCACCCGGTCCTCGTCGACGCGGTAGCGCAGCCGGAAGAAGTCGGGGCCGCGCCGCCTGCTGACCTCGGACTCCGGGTCCTCGTCGGCGTACGTGTACAGGGCGTCCTCGGTGAGCAGCAGGCAGTTGAGGCTGGCGTAGGCGGCGGCCCGTTCCCGGACGTCCGCCGCGGCCCGGGCGAGCGCGTCGGCGGGCCCCGTCTCCCGCAGCAGGGTCAGCACGCGCAGGAAGTACCGCTCGGAGTCGGTGCTCCCGGCCGCCCCGGCCAGCAGTTCGGGAGCGATCAGTTCGTCGAGGGCGTCGTACGGCGTGAAGTACCCGTTGTGCGCGAAGGCCACGGTGCCGACCGTGAACGGGTGGGTGTTGCCGGGGACGACCGGCAGCCCCGGGCTCGCCAGCCGCAGGTGCAGCAGGGCGGCGTCGGTGACCGTGCCGGCGAGGGTCCGCCCCCAGGAGTCGGTCCCGGCGGCGGGCTCAATTCCCTTGACGACCAAGGGGCTTGACCCAGTCCCCTGCCCGGCGGCGATGCCCCAGCCGTCACGGTGCTCAAGGCTCAGCTCGGTGAACGGCCCGACCAGACCGTCAAGCGCGGTGTCGAGCGGCAGGGGGGCGCGGGTGACCACGCCGAGCAGACGGCACATGCCGGTTCGCTCCTTCTCTCACATTGCTTACGATTCTTCTCGCACGCCGGTGTCAGGCGCGACGCGCTTCCAGCCATGAAGCGGCCCCGGACAGCGCCGAGTTGACGGCGATGAAACAGGCCGCGGCGACCAGGCAGGTGGACAGCACGGCGTGGTAGTACTCGCCCAACACCTTTGCCTGGTGCAGGAGTTCGAGGTAGCTGACCACATAGCCCAGCGTCGAGTCCTTGAGCAGCCGCACCAACTGGCTGACCAGCGCCGGGCTCACCGCCCGCAGCGCCTGCGGGAAGACCACGCCCGACATGGTCTGACGGTGTGTCATACCGAGGCTGTACGCGGCCTCCGTCTGTCCGCGCGGCAGGCTCAGCACCCCCGCCCGGAAGATCTCGGCGACGACGGCCGCGTTGCCCAGCACGATGGGGATCACCAGCTGCCAGAAGACCGGGAACGTGAGACCGACTCCGGGCAGCCCGAACAGGAACACGTACAGCAGGAGCAGCAGCGGGACGGACCGGAACAGTTCGACGTACGTCCGGGCGAGCGCGCGTGTCGGCCCGTTGCGGGCCAGCCGGCCAAGGGCCACGATCCCGCCCAGCGGGAAGGCGAGCGCGGCGGCGACCGCGGTGACCAGCAGGGTCTGGCCCAGCCCGGACAGCAGGAAGCGGATGATGGGCCACTCGCAGAACATCCGCCACTGGTCGGCGTCGAGCTGTCCGTGCGCGGCGAACTGCCGTACGGCGAAGGCGAGTAGGGCGGCGAACACGGCCAGGGAGACGGCCGTCGCGATCCTGATCCGGCGCCGGGCGCGCGGTCCGGGTGGATCGAAGAGGAGGTGGATGTCGTCGCGCCGAGCTTTCGTGAGCGGCTTCATCGGGCCACCGCCAACTTCCGTTCCACGCGCCCCGCGACGAGGCCGGACGTGAGGGTGAGGGCGACGTAGACGACCGTGGTGAGGGCGAAGCTGGTCAGCGGCTGGTCGTAACGGAGTGTCAGGAACTCTGCCTGGCCGGTGAGTTCGGCGACGCCGACCGCCGCCGCCAGCGAGGTGCTCAGCGCGCAGCCGATGAAGATGCTGCCCAGCGGCTGCACCATCGGGCGTACGGCCTGCGGCAGGATCACATGGCGCAGACACTGCCCGAAGCCGAGTCCGAGCGCCCGGGCGGCCTCGGCCTGGCCGCGCGGTACGGCCCGTACTCCGGAGCGCACGACCTCGCACACGAACGCCGCCCAGTACAGGGCCATCGCCGTGGTCACGGTGGCGAACAGCGGGTACAGCAGCCCGAGATCGGGCAGTCCGAACACGAAGAGCACGAGCAGGACGAGGAGCGGGATGTTGCGGAAGACCGCGACGTACCCGGCGCCGAACGCCCGCAGGGGTGCCACCGGGCAGATCCGCAGCACCGCGACCACGAGGCCGCCCGCGACCGCGCCCGTGAAGGTGAGCGCGGTCATGGCGAGCGTCAGCAGCAGCCCTCGCCCCAACTGCCCGGCGACGGCGTCGACATGGGTGAACATGGGCTCGGTCAGCTGCCCTCGACCGAGCCGATCACCGGCGGCTTGGGCGCGGTACCGGTCACGGCCGTGCCCAGCGTCGCCTTCCACAGCTTCGCCCACGCGCCACTGGCCTCGATCTTCTTCAGCCAGGCGTCGACGAACGTCTTCATCTCCGGGTCGGCCTTCGGCGTACCGATGCCGTACGGGTCGGTGGTGAAGGGCTGTCCGACCACCTTGACCGACGGGTCGCGGTACTGCGTGCCGACGAGGATCGCCTGGTCGATCACGTAGGCGTCGGCCCGGCCCTGCTTGACGGCCTGTACGCACTGGCTGTTGCCGTCGAAGAGGATCACCTTCGACTTCGGGGCGAAGTCCTTGATGTCGTTGGCCGCCGTCGAACCGCTCTGCGTGCACACGGTCTTGCCGTTGAGATCGTCCACCGACGTGATGCCGGTGTTGGCCTTCTTGACGAGGATCGCGTCGCCGGAGGAGTAGTACGGCCCGGCGAAGTCGACCTTCTTGGCCCGCTCCGGGGTGATCGAGTACGTGGCGAACACCGTGTCGACGGTGCCGTTGCGCAGCAGTTGCTCACGCGTGGCCACACTGACCTGGACCAGCTTGGTGCTGGTCTTCCCGGTGATGTACTTCGCGAGCATCGCGGCCAACCCCGCGTCGAATCCGGTGAGTTCGCCGGTGACGGGGTCCTTGAGCGAGAAGAGCGCGGAGGTGTCGGTGCCGCCGACGATCAGCGTCCCGCGCTTCTTGATCTTCGCCATGAGGCTGCCGGCCGGTATCTGACCGGCGGACGCGACGGGGGCGGCGGCGAGGATCTCGTCGTAGGTCTTCGAGGCGTCCGCGGCGGCGGAACCGGACGAACCGGAGGCGGCCGGCAGGGTCGTGGACCCGCCGCAGGCGGTGAGGGTCAGGGCGAGCGCGGCCGTGGCGGAGGCGGCACCGAGGGCAGGGCGGGGCCGGGACAGTCTCATCGGGCGGAATCCCTTTCGTCATTGCGCGAATGCGGGGAGAGGAGCGGCGAATACGCGATGCAGCGAAATCAGGGTGCGGCGGTTGCCGGACTCAGTGGCTTCGATGGTCTCGACGGCTTCAGTGGCTGAGGACCTTCGACAGGAATTCACGGGCCCGTTCGGTGCGGGGCGCGTCGAAGAATTCGTCGGGGGTGGCGGTCTCGTGGACGCGGCCCTCGTCGAGGAAGACGATCCGGTCGGCGACCCGTCGTGCGAACCCCATTTCGTGGGTGACGACGAGCATGGTCATCCCGTCGGCCGCCAGTGCGGCCATGACGTCGAGCACCTCGCCGACCGTTTCCGGGTCCAGTGCCGAGGTCGGTTCGTCGAAGAGCAGCACCTGCGGGTCCATCGCCAACGCCCGTGCGATGGCGACCCGTTGCTGCTGCCCGCCGGACAACTGCGCGGGCCGGGCGTCCGCCTTGTCGCCGAGTCCGACCCGGTCGAGAAGCTGCCGGGCCCGCTCGTCGGCCTCCCGACGGGAGAGGCCGCGCACGCGGATCGGGGCGAGGGTGATGTTGTCGAGCACGCTGAGATGTCCGAAGAGGTTGAAGGACTGGAAGACCATCCCCACCCGGGCCCGCAGCCGCGCGAGTTCACCTCCCTCGTCGGGCAGCGGAACGCCCGCCAGGCTGATCACTCCGGAGTCGACGGTCTCCAGCCGGTTGACGCACCGGCACAGCGTCGACTTCCCGGAACCGGACGCGCCGAGCAGGACGACGACCTCGCCGGAGTGGATGTCGAGGTCGATGTCACGCAGCACATGGTTTTCCCCGAAGTGCTTGTTCACTTTTTCTATACGTACGAGAACCTCAGGCACGCGATCAGCATCGTCGGCGCCGCTCTCCGGCGTCCAATTCGAATGTCACCCGGAATTAATAAAGGCTCTTTATGCTTGCCCGATGTACGACCCCCGACAGTTGCAGGTCCTGGCCGAGGTCGCCCGCACCGGCACCTACACGGCCGCGGCCGACGCCCTCGGCTACACGCAGCCGGCGATCAGCTATCAGATGCGGATGCTGGAGCGGTCGGTCGGTGCCCCCTTGGTCACCCGTCGCGGGCGGGGCGTCCAACTCACCCCGGAAGGCCGTGCGTTGGCCCGCCACGCGGGAACGGTGCTGGCCGCGCTGCGCACCGCCGAGGACGAACTGGCCGCGCTGACCGCCCCCGAGGCCGGCCGGGTCCGCCTGTCCGCGATGCAGAGCAGCTGCGTCAGCCTGGTCCCCCGCGCGCTGGGCACCCTCCGCCGGACCCGTCCGGAGCTGGAGGTCACGGTGACCCAGGCCGAGTGCCGCGTCTCGCACGGTCTGTTGCTGGAGGGCGCGGTCGAGCTCGCGGTGATGTGCGATCTGGATTTCAGGGAGCTGGACTTCAGGGAGAAGGACAAGGAGAGGGACCGGGAGCGGGAGACGGGGACGGGCGGGGAGACGGAGGCGGGCAGGGAGACGGAGGCGGACCGGTCCGACAGCACAGGCGGCACGCCCGACAACGCGGGCGACCCGTCCGTCGCCGTGGACCCCCGTCTGCGCCGCGTCCCGCTGCTGACCGACCGCCGCTGCGTCCTGCTCCCTGCCGACCATCCGGCCGCCGCCTCACCCACCGTGTCGTTGGCCGACCTCGCGGGCGAACGCTGGGTGCTGGAGTCCGGGCGTACCCGCTTCCTGGCCGCGTGCCGCAACGCCGGGTTCGTGCCCCGGATCGCCGCCACCGCCGACGACCAGCTGACCCTGCACAGCCTGGTCGCCAACCGCATCGGCCTCGCGGTCATGAACGAACTCGGCGTGACGGCCCACTGCGACCCCCGGGTCGTCGCCCGCCCTCTCGCCGACTGGCCGGTCCGCCGGGTCTTCGCCCTGCTCTGGCCGGACACCCTGCGCATCCCCGCGGCCGCCGCCCTCCTTCACGCACTGCGCGACACGGCCGGGCCGCCGTGACCGGGAGCGGCCCAGCGAGATCGTGCGCCGCTCCGTCATCACGGCGCTCGCTGAACAGGGTGACGTGATGCGTCTGCCGGTCCGGCGCTGCCAGGCCGGCCTCCTTGGCCGGTGACGCTCCGCGCCCCTTCGTCAAGATCCTCGCATCCCTGCCTGGCCGCCCCGCACGCCCTGGAACTGGACGCCGGCAAGGCAGAATCGGCCGTGGAGACGGCGGGCGAAAAGCCCAAACCCTCCTCGCCGGAGCGGGGAGGAGGGTGGTTCGGCCATGGCGGAGACCGAATCACCCGCGCCGCCCCGTACCCTTCGTGGTGTCCACGGCGTCACATAGCGGGCGCCAAACCACTGGAGGCAACACCACCGTGCTGATCGCTCAGCGTCCGTCCCTGACCGAAGAAGTTGTCGACGAGTTCCGCTCCCGGTTCGTGATCGAGCCTCTGGAGCCGGGCTTCGGCTACACCCTCGGCAACTCCCTCCGTCGGACCCTGCTGTCCTCGATCCCGGGTGCGGCGGTCACGTCCATCCGGATCGACGGTGTCCTGCACGAGTTCACCACCGTGCCGGGCGTCAAGGAGGACGTCACCGACCTGATCCTCAACATCAAGCAGCTCGTCGTCAGCAGCGAGCAGGACGAGCCGGTCGTGATGTACCTGCGCAAGCAGGGCCCGGGTCTGATCACCGCCGCCGACATCGCGCCCCCGGCCGGTGTCGAGGTGCACAACCCCGACCTCGTCCTCGCCACGCTGAACGGCAAGGGCAAGCTGGAGATGGAGCTGACCGTCGAGCGCGGTCGCGGCTATGTCTCCGCCGTACAGAACAAGCAGGTGGGCCAGGAGATCGGCCGTATCCCGGTCGACTCCATCTACAGCCCCGTGCTCAAGGTCACGTACAAGGTCGAGGCGACCCGTGTCGAGCAGCGCACCGACTTCGACAAGCTGATCGTCGACGTCGAGACCAAGCAGGCCATGCGCCCGCGCGACGCCATGGCTTCTGCCGGTAAGACCCTGGTCGAGTTGTTCGGTCTCGCCCGCGAGCTGAACTTCGACGCCGAGGGCATCGACATGGGCCCGTCCCCCGTGGACGCCGCTCTTGCCGCCGATCTCGCCCTGCCGATCGAGGAGCTGGAGCTCACCGTTCGGTCGTACAACTGCCTCAAGCGCGAGGGCGTCCACTCGGTGGGTGAGCTTCTGGCGCGTTCCGAGGCGGACCTGATGGACATCCGTAACTTCGGTGCGAAGTCCATCGACGAGGTCAAGGAAAAGCTGGCCGGTATGGGCCTCGGTCTCAAGGACAGCCCGCCCGGAATGAACCTGACCGCAGCGACCGACGCCTACGGCGCCGACGACGTGGACGCTGGTTTCGTGGAGACCGAGCAGTACTGAACGCCGCGCTGAGCCGGCCGTGGTTCCCCTCTCCGGACGGAGAGGGGAACCTCCGCGTTGTTCCCTGTCTGAGTGAGTGCCTCGGCCGGCCGAGGCACTCACTGCTGTCGTGGTCGCCCGCCGCACAGTGACCCGGCGGGGGTCTGATATATCGCTGCTATGCGCACTGAATACAACCCGGCCCGGC